>Ga0209246_10000743_pt1 | contig 13685 bp, 11 predicted proteins | sample LauGreSpBDMM15SN_2_FD_187560 | JGI IMG/M metagenome (GOLD analysis project Ga0209246, IMG submission 187560) | Freshwater lake microbial communities from Lake Michigan, USA - Sp13.BD.MM15.SN (SPAdes) (version 2) | ecosystem: Environmental > Aquatic > Freshwater > Lake | place: Lake Michigan...
GATCGTCTTTCGTCGTTGCTGGAAGGCTCATTGTCGAACATCATGAACAATACCTTGCTGCGCTGGCTGCACCGCGCCGACAAGGAAAAGTTCTATTCCTGACACAGGTAGGTTGCCTGATGCCTGATGCCAATGCTTCAGGCAGCAGGATCGGTTCAAGGCTGTAGTCTGCGACGAAACAGTGGTGCTGGTTGCTCAATGGTGGACTGGTAGCTGTCCTTGAAATCACCGAGAGCCGTCCGGGCCTCCTCAAGTTTCACAGTGTCCTTCAGATCAAAGGTACTGAAACCACAGCGTCGCATATAGAACAACTGGTCGCGCAGTACATCGCCAATCGCACGAATCTCACCGGTGTAGTGATAATGCCGGCGCAGGTTGTTAGCCGTTGAGTAGGAGCGACCATCGGTAAAGCCGGGGAAGTTCAGTGCCACCAATTTCAGCCTTTCCAGATCTGCGGCAATGGCAGCAGCCTGTTGATCACTGTCCAGCCACACTCCAATTTCCTTGCCACTTTTACGCAAGTCTTCCTCGTGGTTTTGCCACAATTCCAGCGGTACCAGCAGTTTGTCTGCTGTGCAGGCCAAGGCAGTAACAAGATCACTGTCCTTTTCCAGCTTGACCCACTCATTCACCAGTTCGGTACCGGATGTGTCAATCAGCCTTGGCATAGACTCTTTCCTTGAAGGGATCGATGCCGATCCGGTTGTAGGTAGTCAGGAACTTTTCGCCTGGCTCACGCTGGTTCAGATACACATTGATGATGGTTTCGATCACATCAGGGATTTCATCCTGCGCAAACGATGGGCCCAGAATCTTGCCGATGGCAGCATCGCGATCAGAAGAACCGCCAAGGGCAACCTGATAAAACTCTTCACCTTTCTTGTCGACGCCAAGAATGCCGATGTTGCCAACATGATGATGGCCACAGGCATTCATGCAGCCCGAGATGTTCAAGGTGATATCGCCGATATTTTTCAAACGGTCAAAATCGTCAAAGCGCCGCTGGATGGCTTCAGCAATAGGAATGGATTTCGCATTCGCCAGTGAGCAGTAGTCGCCCCCGGGACAACTGATGATGTCATTCAACAAACCGGTATAAGGTGTTGCGAGTGACTCGGATTTCAACGCACGGAACAATTCAGGCAGATCCTTCAGGCGCACATCGGTGAGCACAAGGTTCTGTTCATGCGTTACGCGCAGCTCGTTGAAACTGAAACGGTCCGAGAGGTCTGCGACGAAATCCATTTGCTCGGCACTGAGATCGCCGGGGGCTGAACCAGTGGCTTTCAGGCAAAGGGTAACAATGCGGTAACCCGCGCGCTTGTGCGTCTTGACGTTACGTTCCATCCAGTTGGCGAACAACACATCCGTATCGAGCTGATTTGCTGCAGCGGCATCCTGGTCATCCAGGTTTTCATATGCAGGATCAGTAAAAAACTTTTTGCAACGATCCACTTCCTCGCGGGTAAGGGTGGCAGGGCCATCCTTGCTGAATAGCCACTCGGCTTCGACCTTGTCCCTGAATACAGCGATACCGGTTTCTTTCACGAGGATCTTGATACGGGCCTTGTATTTGTTGTCGCGTCGACCTTCCTGGTTGTAGATGCGCAAGATCGCATCAAGGTAGGTCAACAAATGTTGCCAGGGGAGGAAGTCACGAATGACTTGGCCGATCACAGGGGTTCTGCCGAGACCGCCTCCGACCAGCACCTGGAAACCAGTTTCGCCTTGATCATTTTTGTGGATGTACAAACCAATATCATGAACCTGGGTTGCCGCCTGGTCATGTTCGGTGCCACAGACGGCGATCTTGAATTTACGCGGGAGATGCGCGAATTCCGGATGGAAGGTTGACCATTGGCGGATGATTTCACACCAGGGCCTGCTGTCTTCAATTTCAACCGGAGAAACGCCTGCAAACTGGTCAGTGGTGGTGTTGCGAATGCAATTGCCGCTTGTCTGGATGGCATGCATCTCGACTTCGGCCAACTCCGCGAGGATGTCGGGTACTTCAGCCAGCTGTGGCCAGTTGAACTGGATGTTCTGGCGCGTCGAAAAGTGCGCATAGCCCTTGTCGTAATGGCGCGCGATGTGTGCGAGCTTGCGCAACTGCCTGCTGGACAAACAACCGTAGGGAATAGCCACTCGCAGCATGGGAGCCAGGCGCTGGATGTAGAGTCCATTCTGCAGGCGCAGGGGCAGGAATTGGGTGCTTTCCAGTTCCCCGCAAAGGAAACGGCGCGTCTGGTCGCGAAACTGGGCGATACGGTCCTGCAGCATTTGCCGGTCGTAGTTATCGTAACGGTACATAAAGGAATACTTCAAAATTTATCAATGAAATCAGGGCCGGCATCTTACTATGTGTAATTCCTGTGGGCTTGCCGGTTCTTCCGATTATCCATATCGCCCGACAACCCTGCTGCCGGAGTCAGAAAGCACGGTAATTGGCAGGACAGCCGAACTGGAAAAAGTGGCGGCTGGAAAAAAAGGGCAAGAGCCCGTAAAATCATGCCCCGTTCAATACGCCTCTTACACTTGTAAGCCGCCAGCGCGCATAACAGGCACGCATAACAGGAGCACACCATGAGCCACCATGACCAGCACACAGATGGACAAGCAAACCTGCAGCGCGATCCGGATCCAGCTGACAGCAGGGCAGACGCAATTGCCGCATTCCTTTGCATTGCCATCGCAGTAACCGGCGTCCTGTTTTTCATCAGCCAGCAATAAATCCTTCCTTGTGAACGGTACTGCCCGGCGGTTTAGTCTGGCAGTACCAGACTCACTACCATTACCAGGGTCAGAATAAACACGACAGTGAACAGCACTGCTGCTACGACGAATGGCATGATGCTGCTGCTTTTGAAATCGCGTTCACGATTGCGCGGATTCTGCACCCCAAAACTTGCCTGAATCACACTCAAAACCACACTCAAAAAAGGGACTTTGGTGGGTTTTTCGCTGTTTTTATCGGGGTTTTTGCTTTCCTCGGATGCTTGATTCACAATGTAGCTCCTGTCGAATAAGGCTGGAATTGTTGTCCATTTTAACCGCATCGAGCGTTGGTAACACGAAATGATAGATATTACTGAATCCGGACAAACCTACCTCAAGGAACTGCTGGCCAAGCAGAATTGTGACGGCATCGGTATTCGCGTGTTTGTCCTTGATGGCGGTACTCCCAAAGCAGAAACCTGCATCGCATTCTGTCGTCCTGGCGAACAAGAGCCCGATGATGAACCCTTCGAATATAACGGTTTCAATGCCTTCATTGAGAAAAAGAGCAAGCCCTACCTCGATGAAGCTGTCGTCGATTACGCGAAAGACAGCATGGGTGGCCAGCTAACCATTCGCGCACCCAATTCGAGAATGCCCCGCATGGGTCCAGACAGCTCACTCGAAGATCGCATCAATTATATTCTCTACAACGAGATCAACCCGGGCCTTGCAGCGCACGGCGGCAATATCTCGCTGGAACGGGTCACTGACGACAAGATTGCTGTGCTGCGTTTTGGCGGTGGTTGCCAGGGCTGTGGCCAAGTGGATCTCACACTCAAGGAAGGGGTGGAAAAATCCTTGATGCAACAAGTGCCTGAATTGACCGGTATTCGCGATGCGACCGATCACAGCATTCAGGAAAACGCTTACTACAAGAAATAAACATGTCTGCCTCAGCGCCAACAATAGCGGTGATCGGAGGCAGCGGACTTTATACGCTGCACGAAGCAACTGCTGTCATGCAGAATGTTTGCGAGAGCGTGCGACAGGTCGAGACTCCCTATTCGACAGCCCCGGTCATACTGTATCTGGAACACACCGACAGCGGGCCTGTCTGGTTTCTGCCACGCCATGGCCGTGACCACAGTGTCGCCCCGCACGAAATCAACTACCGCGCCAATCTCTGGGCCCTGCAACAAGTGGGCGTGCGCAAGATCATCGCCATCAACGCAGTAGGTGGCATCAATGCCAGGTTTTCCAATGGCGTGCTGGTACTGCCCGACCAGATCATCGATTACTCCTGGGGTCGTGATCACACGTTCTTTTCCGGTACACACGCCTTCGACAAGCATATCGATTTTACCTATCCCTATGATGCTGCACTCGGTGAGGCGCTGGCACAGGCGGCCAAGCGCCTGGATTTGACCCTGCACAAGAACGCTGTATATGCCTGCACACAGGGTCCGCGCCTGGAAACTGCCGCAGAAATACGCAAACTGGAACGTGATGGTTGTGACATTGTAGGGATGACGGGAATGCCGGAAGCCGCACTCGCGCGGGAGCTGGATCTTGCCTATGCTTGTGTCGCTCTCGTGGTAAACAAGGCAGCGGGGCTGGAGGCAGGCCTCATCTCGCTGGACACCATTCGGCATGTTCTGGAAGCTGGCATCACTGATGTGAAGCGCTTGCTGCTGGAAACCCTGACGAATCTCCAGACAGCGCAGCAAAATTAGGCAGCACTAAACCAGACTAGAAATCCTCTTCGCTGGCTCCGATATTCTTCGAGGGTAATTCATAGGCGCGCACCTGCAATAATACGCCCAGGGCAGGATTGTCGAGATAATACAATTCACCGTTTTCAACTTGCCTGCTTGCAGACAACATCCAACTGCTATCCACAAACCAGTTTTGCACGGTGTCCTGTGCCATAAGATCAAGCCTTGCTGCTGGTGCTATTACCTGCTCATCCGTACTTTCCTTTTCATCAGCAAAGGGAAACTCCGGCAAAACCCACTCGTTGTCTTCCGGTTCCGTGCCAGCCTGGAAGCTGCCAAGCCATAACTCAAGATCAAGCTGCACACTGCCACCACTGTCAGTGAAGCGCAGACTGCCTTCCAGTTGCCGGTGCTCTCCATAACTGTCGCCACCGTTTACGAAGATTGCCGGTGTTTGCGCTGATCCCTGCATGGGTTGGCGCCACACGGAATGCCAGAGAACATCATAATCCGGAGATTCCTGCAGGCGTTGCAGTTCACGCGTGAGTTTGGATTCACGTCGACCGAGTGCGATAAAACCGTCACGGCCCAGGTCTTCCAACTTGAACCCGCGCTCAACCGCAGGACTGAATTCCGGTCCCATGACTGGGGCGACAGGTTGCACTGCCATGGCAGCAGGAGCCGCAGATGCCGCCTCAAATGCTGCAGGTGACAGCAGTGGAAAATCAACCATGTAACTGGCGAACTCGGGCGCCAGTTCGCGCAAGTTGGGCAGGTAGTCCGGTGTCTCAGCTGCTGGAGCGGGTGTTTCGCTGACGTTTAATACGCCGGTAACATGCTTGAACACCACAACCTCAACTTCGTACCAGCGATTGCCGTCATAACTGTAGAGTTGGGCCTGTGTTGCCTGTGCAAGGCCCAAGCCCAGTACCAGGGCAAAAACTCCCAGTACAGGCTTATGCATTGCCACTAATACGGAAAGCTTCATGACCGGCATTAATCAGCGCTCCTTTTTACTGTTGCTGCTGTCGGGAGAGGTGCCAAGGGTGGCCAACACTTGCTCAACAAGCGCGATGCGTTGCTCGGCAGTGTGGGTTTCCTGCTTGAAGCGCAGTTCATTGGGGCCGGCGAGAATGAAACGGCCTGGCTGTTTCTGGATCAGCCTCACGATCGTGAGAGGATCCACCCGGGTAGTGGCTGAGAAGCGTACCTTGCCTCCGGCAGCGCTTGCCTCGATCTTGTCGATGCCAAGGTCTTCCGACAATAGTTTAAGGCTGGTAACCGCAAACAAATGTTGGGCAGGCTCAGGCAGCAAGCCGAAACGGTCGATCATTTCCACTTTGAGTTCTCTCAATTCAGCTTCCGAACCCGCTGAAGCCAGGCGTTTGTAGACCAGCAAGCGTCCATGGACATCGGGCAAATAGGTTTCCGGCAACAGCGCAGGGATCCGCAGATTGACTTCAGTGTGTCCCATCAGCGGCTTGTCGAGATCCGGCTTCTTGCCTGCTTTCAGCATCTTCACGGTTTCTGCCAGCATCTCGCTGTACAGGGTAAAACCTATGCTGTGCATGTGTCCACTTTGCTCTTCACCCAACAACTCTCCGGCACCGCGGATTTCGAGATCATGGCTGGCCAGGGTAAAACCTGCGCCCAGCGTATCGGCAGCCGCAATTGCATCAAGACGTTTAACCGCATCCCCGGTCATCTCGCGCGGACCAGGAGTCAACAGATACGCATAAGCCTGATGGTGAGAACGTCCCACACGTCCACGCAACTGGTGCAGCTGCGCCAGTCCAAAGGTGTCGGCACGATCTATGATGATGGTGTTGGCACTGGGCACATCGATACCGGTTTCAATGATGGTGGAGCAGACCAGCACATTCTGGCGCTTGTGATAGAAGTCCGACATGACGCGTTCAAGTTCGCTTTCCTTGAGCTGGCCATGACCGACCACGACGCGCGCCTCTGGTACCAGCTCGCGGATTTCATCTGCAGTTTTCTCGATGCTCTTCACTTCGTTGTGCAGATAGAACACCTGCCCACCACGCAACAATTCACGGTGAATGGCTTCCTTGATGAGTCCGGTACTCGACTGGCGTACAAACGTTTTCACCGACAGGCGGCGTGCTGGTGGTGTAGCAATGATCGACAGATCCCGCATATCCGTCATCGCCATATTAAGTGTGCGTGGAATCGGAGTCGCCGTCAGCGTAAGAATGTCGACACTGGCTTTCATTGCCAGCAAGCGGTCTTTCTGGCGCACACCAAACCGGTGCTCCTCATCGATTATCAACAAACCAAGCTGTTTGTAGCGCAAGTCTTCCTGCAGCAATTTGTGCGTACCAATCAGGATGTCAACCTTGCCCTCGGCCAGCTGGTGCAAGGTTTGTTCCTGCTCCTTGCCGGACACAAAACGCGACATAAGGGCGATATTCACTGGCCAGTCGGCAAAACGGTCACGGAAGGTTTCATAGTGCTGCTGGGCGAGCAGGGTGGTGGGAACCAGTACTGCCACCTGCCTGTTGTTGCTGACGGCTATAAATGCCGCTCGCAGTGCCACCTCGGTCTTGCCGAAACCAACATCGCCACACACCAGGCGGTCCATCGCACGCGGGCTTTTCATGTCATTCAGTACTGCATTGATCGCATCAAGCTGATCCTGGGTTTCCTCGAAAGGAAACGCATTGGCAAACAGCTGGTAATCGGCTTCCGGTATCTTGAAGGCAAAACCACTCTGGGCTGCACGACGCGCATGCAAATCAAGCAGTTCGGCGGCTACATCAATGATTTTTTCAGCGGCTTTTCGCTTGGCCTTTTGCCATTGGTCGCTGCCAAGACGGTGCAGGGGAGCACTGTCCGGATCACCGCCACTGTAACGGCTGATCAGATGCAGACTGGCGACTGGCACGTACAGTTTGGTGCTCTCGGCATATTCCAGGACCAGGAATTCAGTAAGCTGACCCTCGACATCAAACGTTTTCAGCCCCTGGTATCTGCCAATACCGTGGTCGAGGTGGATCACTGGATCACCCAGCTTGAGCTCGGTGAGGCTCTTGATGACAAAATCGGTGTTGTCGGCCTGGCGGCCACGACGACGTTGCTGACTGACGTGATGCACGAACAACTGGTTTTCAGTGATCACTGCCAATGCGGGTGACTGCAGCAATAAACCTGATTCGAGGGGTGAGACCGTAATCGCCAGCGGAGGACGCTGCACGAGAAATTCCTGCCAGTCTGCAACTGTCTGCGGGGCCAGGTCTATGCGACGCAGCAGTTCCAGCATCACTTCACGCCGTCCAGCTGAGTCGCAACAGAAAAGTACAGGGACATCACGCTGTTGCAACAGGAAGGCCTGCAACTTGTGCAAGGGTTCTGCAGCCTTGCCTTCAACTGACAGATCAGGGAAATGTGCGGTAGCCAACACATGGCTGTCGATTGCGTCCAGGTGTGGGGTCGAGTGCAATTGGGTGACCGGTTTGGTTTTCAATTCGGCAAACAGTTCATTGACCGGCACGAAAATCTGTTGTGGCGGCAACAAGGGGCGTTCCTTGTCGATGCAGTGTTCGTCAAAGCGCGCGCGGATTTCACGCCAGAATTGTTCCGCGCCGACTTCCAGCTCGCCAAAGGTATAGCACTGCACGGATGCGGGCAGGTAGGAAAACAGGGTGGCCAGTTGCGGAAAGAAAAGCGGCAGGTAGTACTCTACCCCTGCGCTGGCAATACCCTTCGAGATGTCCTCATACAAGGGGCATTTGCGTACATCCACGGCAAACGCTTCCCTGAAGGCCTGGCGGAAGGAGGCAATGGCCGCCGGATGCAGCGGATATTCGCGCCCTGGCAGAAGTTTGATTTCGTCGACCTTGTCGCTGGAAATCTGGGTTTCAGGCGTAAAGCGCCGCAGGCTTTCAACCTCATCGTCAAACAATTCAATGCGATAGGGGGTATCACTCCCCATTGGAAACAGGTCCATGATGGACCCTCGCACCGCAAACTCACCATGCTCGTAGACCGAATCCACACAGTGATACCCGGCCGCTTCGAGTGCCTGGCGCATGGTATTGATGGAAAAAGTCTGGCCTACCTTCAGCACCAGGCTGTTGGCATTGATATATGACGGTGGCGGTAGCCGCTGCAGAAGGGTGTTGACCGACAGCACCAGTACCCCCTGGCGCGTCGAAGGCAGACGGTGCAAGGTCTGCAGACGTTCTGAAATGATGTCCTGATGCGGGGAAAAGCTGTCGTAGGGCAGGGTTTCCCAGTCCGGGAACCTCAAGAGATCCATGTCTGGAAAGTGCTTGCGGTCGAGGAAAAACTCCAGTTCCGCACACAGGCGCTCGGCCTGGCGCGAGTTTTCGGTGATTACCAGGGTCAGGCCGGCAAACTCTTGGGCTGCCTTGGCCAGTACCAATCCCGGTGCAGATCCTTGCAGACCGCCCCACAGCTGATGGCGGCCTGCCTGGGGTGGCAAGGGAAGGTGATTTAGATCCAGAGGGTTCAACTGAGGCTCCAGTGCTCAAAAAGGCCGGCAGTATAAACCATTGGGAAGTCTGCCTGATGGTTGGACATATGGAGGTGGCCCAAGGATAATACGCGCGCTTTTGCTTACAAAAAGGAACGTATCGTGGTCAGACCCAATATCGACGAAGGTTTTTTCTCAGACTGGAAACAGCGCGAGGCCTTGGCGCAGGAAATGCTGCCTGTTCTGGGCAAGCTGGAGAACCAGAAAGGGGTGCAGGTATTTCTTTACGGCAGAACCCTGAACAACCGCTCCGTGGCCAATATCATGAAATCGCACCGCAGGGTGCGCCAGATGGCTCGTAACGAATTGTCAGAGTTCGAAAGCCATCCTGTGCTGGTGGCCCTGGCCAAACTCAACCTTTGCCCGTGCCAGATCGACCTGGGCCGGCTCACCGTGGGCTACATGAACCAGTCCGAGGGCGACAAGGGAATCCCGGTTGACTCCTGGGTTCAGCAGGAACTGGCGCACCTGGTCGATACCGACCACAAACCGATCGACAAGCCGGTGGACATCGTCCTCTACGGATTCGGTCGTATTGGGCGTCTGGTCACCAGGCTATTACTGGAACAAACCGGCTCAGGCGAAGTCATGCGCTTGCGTGCAGTGGTAGTGCGCAGAGGGGGCGATGGCGACCTGCTCAAGCGCGTGAATCTGCTGCGCAATGACTCCATCCATGGTTCATTCGAGGGAACCGTCAGGGTCGATGAAGAGAACAGCCGCATTATCGCCAATGGCAACATCATCCACTTCATTTATGCCGACAGTCCGGACAACATCGATTACACCGCATACGACATCCACGATGCGCTGATTATCGACAACACCGGCAAATGGCGTGACGAAGCCGGCTTGTCGCTGCATCTGAAGTCCAAAGGGGCCAGCAAGGTGATCCTGACTGCACCTGGCAAAGGCAACCTGAAGAACATCGTATGCGGTATCAACCATGACCAGATTGCGCCTGAAGACAAAATCATTACTGCAGCGTCCTGCACTACCAACGCGATTGCGCCCGTATTGAAACTCATCAATGAGCGCTGGGGAGTCGTGCACGGCCATGTTGAAACAGTGCATGCCTATACCAACGACCAGAATCTCATCGACAACTACCACAAGGCTGATCGCCGTGGTCGCAGTGCTGCCCTGAACATGGTATTGACAGAGACTGGCGCGGCCAAGGCAGTTGCCAAGGCTGTTCCCGAGTTGATGGGCAAGTTGACGGGTAATGCAGTACGCGTACCCGTTGCCGACGTCTCCATGGCGATTGTGAACGTGACCTTGCAGACTTCCTGCACCAAGGAAGAAATCAACGACTATCTGCGCAGGATTGCCCTGCACTCACCTTTGCAGAACCAGCTGGGTTATACCGAATCCCCGGATGCGGTTTCCAGCGATTTCATCGGATCCAGGGAAGCGGCCATCCTCGATGCCACCGCAACCATTGCCAATGGCAAGAATCTGTTGCTGTACCTGTGGTACGACAATGAATTCGGCTACTGCAACCAGGTGGTGCGCATGGTTACCAAGATGGCTGGTGTGAACTGGCTGTCTTACCCGGAAAATGAAAGCATGGAAAACTGATCCAGTGCGGATGACAACATTGAAAGCGCTCATCGTTCTCACGATGGGCGCTTTTTTGTTTTGGTGGATACAAAAAACTCCCGAGCCCCGGCTGCTTGCGCTGGAAGGTGCCACCATGGGAACCCGCTGGAACATCCAGCTGAACACCATGGCCGATGACACCGCAGTGACTGCACTGGGTCAGGAGCTAAGCGTACTGCTCGATCATCTCGATAAAGAGGTATTTTCCACCTGGGAAACGACCTCCGAATTAACTCGCCTGAATCAGGCACCCCTGCAACTGCCCGTCGTCCTTTCCACGGAACTGCTGCAGGTATTGGCAGCAGCTACCGCTATCTATGAGCAAAGCGGCGGTGTCTTTGATATTACTGTCGGACCTTTGGTAGATTTATGGGGCTTTGGTCCTGTCGGAACGCCGCCGTTACCCAGTTCCGACGCTGTTGAGAGGGCGCGTTCCAGGCTCGGACTGCACAACCTTGTCTTGCAACCGGAGCTGGCAAGTGCAACCAAACTTGCTGATATCCAGCTGGATCTGTCCGGCATTGCCAAAGGCTATGCCGTGGACAGAGTGGCCGAATACCTGTTCGCGCATGGCCAACGGGATTTCCTGGTTGAAATTGGAGGCGAACTGCGCCTGCAGGGGCTGCGCCCGGATGGCAAATCCTGGCGCGTCGCTATAGAAAAGCCACAAAGCGGTGCGCGCGAAGCCTATGCCTTGATCGATACCAAGGGCCGTAGCCTGGCACTGGCGGGTTCAGGTGACTACCGCAATTTCCGGATCGAGAATGGCAAACGCTTCTCGCACGAAATTGATCCGCGCACCGGTTATCCGATCGAACATCAACTTGCAGCAGTTACAGTGCTGGCAGACTCTGCGATGATCGCGGATGCCTGGGCAACGGCACTGATGGTGCTGGGCCCGGAAGCAGGAAGGCAAATGGCGGATAGGCTAAAACTGCATGCCTACTTTATAATCCGTGAAGATTCGGGTTTTTCAGCGAGCGCTACCGAAGGCATGAATCAATTGATGGTGACTACCCGAGGGGTAGATGCCCAGGATGCAATGAATGCCAAACCCTGAGACCAAAAAGCGCTCACAAGCAAGCAAGGGCAAACGAGGAAGCAGTATGGCCAAACACAGTTACGATTTGATCGTCATTGGCAGTGGTCCTGCCGGTGAATCTGCCGCAATGAATGCGGTCAAGTTGGGCAAGAAAGTTGCGATCATCTGTGACAAACCCCTGCCTGGTGGCAACTGTACATATCTGGGCACAATCCCTTCCAAAGCCCTGCGCCACGGCGTCAAACAGCTGATACAGTTCAAGACCAATCCCATGCTGCGTGAATTCGGCGATGCCAGCAAGGTGACTTTCCAGCAACTTATGAAGAACACAGCCCGCGTGGTGCAGGAACAGACTGCGCTGCGTCATGATTTCTACCAGCGCAACTATGTGCCTGTGTATGAAGGTACTGCTGCATTTGTTGATGCCAACACTATAGAAGTATGCAAGGGCAAAACCAAAATCAAACTGCATTCGGAATTTTTCATGGTGGCAACGGGAGCACGTCCCTGGCATCCGGACAATGTTGATTTCAATCACAAGCGTGTATTCGACAGTGACAGCATCCTGGACCTGAAAATTTCACCGCGCAAAGTCACCATCATCGGTGCCGGCGTGATTGGCTGCGAATACGCCTCGATCTTCGGCGGTCTCGGCTGCAAGGTGGAGTTGATCAATCCGTCTGTTTCCTTGCTGTCGTTCCTGGACACCGAAATATCGGAAGCCCTTGGTTACCACCTGCGTAACATGAGCGTGCGCTGCCGGCATGAGGAACATTTCAGCAAGCTGGAATACGAGGCTGACCATATCGTCACTCATCTCGAATCAGGCAAGAAAATCAAAAGTGACATCCTGCTTTGGGCCAACGGCAGAACCGGCAATACCGACAAGCTGAATCTTTCTGCGGTAGGCCTTGTTGCCAACAAGCGCGGACAGCTTGAAGTGAATGACCATTACCAGACTGCAGTGCCCAATATCTATGCAGCCGGGGACGTGATCGGATCTCCGGCGCTGGCCAGTGCCGCGTATGACCAGGGCAGGACAGCCAGTAATGCCATTTTCAACATCAGCAATTTTTACAAGTTGGCAGAAATTCCTACCGGTATTTACACAATCCCGGAAATCAGCACGCTGGGGCTCAATGAACGTGAGCTAACCGAGCAGAAGATTCCTTATGAAGTAGGCAAGGCCTTTTTTCGCAACATTGCCCGCGCCCAGATTACTGGTGATGAAGTGGGCATGCTGAAGATCATTTTCCATTTCGAGACCCTGGAAATCCTCGGCATTCATTGTTTCGGCGACCAGGCATCTGAAATCGTGCATATTGGCCAGGCCATCATGAACCAGACTGGGGGTGGTAATACCTTGCGTTATTTCCTGAACACCACCTTCAACTATCCGACAATGGCTGAGGCCTATAAAGTGGCAGCCCTGGACGGAATCAACCGGATTTTTTGAGCTTGGAAGCGGACTGGTAATGGGCAAAAAACCGGGCGGGATGGGTCTGGTATTGGCCTGATAAAAAGCCGTGGCATATCAGTGCTTCGGGCATAAAAGAACTTGAAGAAAATCTGCCGTGTGTGTAAATTGCAGCCCCGTTTGATGCAGACAGTTGGTATACGGCAAGGCCCCTTCAGAATTTGTAGATCCAGACTGTCCAGCCCCGGTTTTTCCTCGTCACAAGCAACAGGATACAGGTGTGAACATAGACCTTTGGCCCCTTCTTGCGTATTCGGTGATTGTAGTCGCCCTGATTGTCGGCCTCCTCGGCGTCTCCGCCTTGCTTGGCCAGAAAACCAAGGGACATGCGACCCACGATGTTTATGAGTCTGGTGTTTTCTCCACCGGCTCGGCCAATCTCAAAATCAACGTGCCGTTCTATAGAACCGCAATCCTTTTCATCATTTTCGATCTTGAAGCCGCCTTTCTGTTTGCCTGGGCCATTTCCATCCGTGAAGCAGGCTGGGTTGGTTTTGTCGAAGTATTCATTTTCATTTTTATCCTGGTTGCAGGCCTCCTGTACCTGTGGCGCTCAGGCGCCCTGGAATGGCGTACTACGCGCCAGCAGAATGACTTGGCGGATCTCAAGGGTGA
>Ga0209246_10000745_pt1 | contig 13682 bp, 16 predicted proteins | sample LauGreSpBDMM15SN_2_FD_187560 | JGI IMG/M metagenome (GOLD analysis project Ga0209246, IMG submission 187560) | Freshwater lake microbial communities from Lake Michigan, USA - Sp13.BD.MM15.SN (SPAdes) (version 2) | ecosystem: Environmental > Aquatic > Freshwater > Lake | place: Lake Michigan...
ATCTTCGTTAATATAATAAGCAAGACTATCCATTGATGTAGTTACTATTTCATGTCTATGAGAGTCTTTTAATATGACTTCATTGTTATCTAGTACTACAACTTGATATTCTTCTTGAGGATAAGTAAGTGTAGGCTTTGCCATAACACCACCTATTAGTGCTCCTAATAATAGGATGCCAAAAATTGCTAAAAACTGTTTCATGATTATTGTTGGATTAAATTGGTTAAATAAATAAAAAATGAAGGCTTTACCCTTCTTGGCTGATATATAGACAGCACTAGACATTCATATTGAATGACAGTCATTTTGGACAGCAATTTATATACCTGTCCTGAATGTATTTCTCTACATTGAAAGACACGTCATCTATTCCTACTCTTACCATGGATAGTGCACATGGAGGAGATTACCTAAAGTATTTCTGCAGACTACTAGAGATACGGTTATATTTAAAATAAATAGCTACCCAACTTATCACAGGTATTTAATATTAGGATCGCTTTCACTTCAGCCTAATAACTATTATTCTTTATTTAAAATAAAGCTATTTAACTATATGATAGTTATTGTTATGATGATGAAAATGTGCTTAAAAGTGGTAGTTTTGTTTTCCAACACACTTTTATTTGCTCATTATTAACAAGTTATAACAATTTACAACAAGAAATAAGTTGCAAAATTTGTCCTCTATACATATGAATAGACATAATATTATATTTGTGACATAAGTATCACGCAGAGTAAAAAAACAACACAAGTTGAGTATTTATTCCTACATAAGTGAGGGTTTTGAGAAGAGATTGTAGATAAAGAATATTAAAGGATATTTCTATCCTTTAACATTCAGTAACCAAGATACTATCCGAAGATAGCATCAAGGTCTGCATTAGTGGCAGTGTCTGCACCAGTGCTAATTTCAAAGAAATGTTGGTTCTTTTCACCTTCTTTAGTAGAAGGTACAACACTATGATATAGTGTTACAACAGTGTCCATTTCAGGAACTGATTTTACAACAGCTTCTTTGGTAATTGTAGTTCTTGTACCAAGAACAGTTAAACCTTTAGCAGGTCCAGAAGTGATTTCCACATTCATAAGAATGTAAGATGCACCATTAGATTTAGCTAACACTTTAGACCCTGTTGATCTAACAATACCTGTCATTGAAGTTTTAGTTGACATAATATAAAGGAGCACGTTATAAAGCCTTGCAATCAGCTATAAAGATTAATACTATTAATAAGTAAGGGTTTTGAAATGATATGATTAGCAAAGAAAGGGAAGATAAGACACTTGTAGAAGCTATCAATGTCTTATCTTTTATCCCTATGCACCAGCTTCGGTGCACCTTTATGTATAAGTAAAGGGCAGAACACTTCTGATACATCAGACAATATGAGTGTTAACTGTTATTCCACAATAGCTTATGTTGTAGCTAGCTGACTTATGGTTGTCAATTAAGTTGTACACTGTACAACACTAGCTAATAATAAGTGAGGGTTTTGAAAAGATTGTATACATAAAAAGAAGGACAAGAGTGACACTCAAAGTCTAAGCTCTGAACTGTAGTCTATCCTCTACACTCAAGTGAGATGACTACAGTTCCAAGAACAAGACAGAGTGTACAAGATAACATAAGAATCTTTTCTTATATATATTATTCCCCCAAAGAAAATCTTACAGATAGTAAGCAAGGGGGGGCCTTGTAATCCTAATAATGAGTGGGGGTCTTTGAGTAGGGAGGATCACACTTACCAAATTTAAACACAATTTAAAATTTTAAAAATTTTTACTACCATAATAAGGTAGTGTTAAATATTATTATTAACTTTGCTAAATATTAATCTGAACACTATGGCAAAGACTCTATCTCAAAGAGCTAAAGAATTAAAGGAAGAAACCCCAGAAAACCTTAAGAATAGTTATCCTTTATACCCTGTTGTAAGGAGAGAAGTCACAGATAATGGTATTGAATTTAGTACTTTAGTTAGGAAGAGATATGATGGTAAATACTATTTAATTCCTATGAGATACGATGACCCTGCAGAAGCTAAAGCTATTCATGGCATTCACTCTAATGTACATAGATATCTTATGATAGGAGTTTTGAACAAAGAAGATATAATTGACAATGATCAGATTAATGAAGCACAAAGATTAACTAATTTAAAATAATATATTATGGCTGATTATAATACACTTCCAACTTTTAAACCTGAAATGGATGGGCCTAATACCCCTACTTATACTGTGATGACAGGTAGTGACTTAAGGAATTTGTATATTAGTAGAGCTTATGCAAGCCAATTAGTTGAGTGGGTAGATACTAATGTTGACCCTAATTGTGTAGGAGAAGGAGTTCTTGATGGATTAATTGTACAGTGGAGAAGTGAAGCTGAAGTAATCTATCCTGGAGAAGGAGATTATAGAGTAAGAGTTTTAGATGATGCTGGAAATCGCATAGTTATTGGTAGTGAAGTTACTTTTATTGTAGAGAGTGAGCAAGTAGCTATTGACCCTTGTGATCCTGGAGTTCCTGTCTGTGCTGATAGAGTAGTTGTGTTTCAGATATGTAATTCAAATTCTGCTATAGATGATAACTTTGATATATATTTAAACAATACTTATATTGGAGCAGTAGATTTAAATCAAAATGCTCAAATAGGTTCTGTGTTTATAGCTAGTCTTGACCTTGACTTAGTTATTACTTCTGCTGATTTTGCTTGTCCTGTAATAAATATGCAAGTTTATAGATTTGAACCTACTTTACTTCAAACAAGTAATGTTATTGAAATGAGAAACACTCAGAATAATGGAAATAATAATGCTGGAAGTGTTGGAATTAGAAATTATTTATTAACAGGAACAGACTTAAGTGCCCCTTGTGTTATAGCAGACTTACAATATGGTTTTGCTCCATCAGGTGTAGATTTTACTCTGAACTTCGATTATACAGAATGTTGTCCATAAAAAATAGACTATGAAAATAATACAAAAAGGAATTGTTGGGCTAAAAGATGCTCAATATTATATTTATCATTTAAGCATTATTAATCCCTTTTTACCAATTGAACTAACTCCAAAGGAAAGAGAAGTTCTTGGGACATTTATGTCATTTAAAGGGCCCCTTGCTGAGAAGGATAGATTTGGCACTACATTTAGAAAGGAAGTAAAAAGCATACTTGCCATGTCAGATGGTGGATTAAGTAATCATATTTCTTCTCTTAAGAGTAAAGGTGCAATCAGAGAAGATTTAGGAGGAATTATCCAGGTTGCGAGTATACTCCTTCCTGAAGAAAAGCAACAGTTCTATCAATTTAAAATAGTACAAGAGTAATGAAGATGTTACATCCTGATTTAATTCAAGAGTATTATGAGTCTATAAGAGACCAATACCCTGGACTTACAAAAGAACAATGTAATCAGATTTGTTCTGCTCCTTTTATTCAAACTAGAAAAGCAATTGAATCAGGTACTTTTGTTAATATTAGGTTACAATTTTTTGGTACCTTTACTGTTTATCCTAAAAGATTAAATTACTATTTAGATATCTTTAAGAAGATGTTTAAAGAACAAAGGATAACACCTGCTAATTATTTTAAAAAGAAAGAACAACTAGAGTTAGCTATTAACCGAAAAGAAATAGAAAATGAAGGCAAAAGTAAATTATAAAAATATTAAAGCTTATATTCAAGGGCACTTAAGAGAGAAATTATTCTTTAGTAAAAGATTAAATTGGCTACTTCCTTTGCATGTATTCGAGCAGATTAATTATAGGTTATTTGTTATGAATAAAGACTGTTATAGTAATGGAGAATGTATACATTGTGGATGTTCTACTCCTGCACTTCAAATGGCAAACAAGACTTGTGATGCAAAATGCTATCCTGTAATGGTAGATGAAACTGATTGGTTAATCTACAAGAGAGAGTATAATATTGAATTTAAGTATTGGAATATAAAAAAGTCGAGAGATTTTGAATTAAGAATAACACAACATAAAAACTTTTAATATGAGTCACTGGCAAAATCCAACAGTAAATTTAGGAATCATAAAAGCAGGATCTCCTAAACAAGTAGTCTTTATTGGACTAGAAAATATGCCTGAAATAACTAGAGTAACTCCTTATTGTGGATGTACTACAACTGAACATGACAAGGTAAATAATAAATTGACAATTACTTATAGTAACTCTCTTATACCTAATCAGGTACAAGGCAATCAGAGTATAAGTAAAAGAATTGATATAACTTATAAAGATGGTTTATCTGAAATACTAACAATTTTAGCAACAAGAACTAGATAATGGCAAATAAACTCACTATAGCAGATTACATAAGGTTAGCCAAGGCTAATCCAACAGTAGAAAAAGAATTTGAGTACTTTAAAGAGTACATTTTTAACAGGACTTTGGTTTGGGAAGGAGTAAAAAACCCTAAAGCAGGAGGAAGTTTACATAATGTTGCTGGAGATTCTGGAGGTTGGACTCTTTGGGGTATTGCTTATAATCATAACAAAGAGATGTTTAAAAATCTTGATGATTTTAAGGATACTACTTATGAAGAAGCTGCTGCAATTGCTTATACTAAGTATTATAGAGCAATAAATGCATTTATTCTTCCTCTTGAAGCAAGACTTATGTACTTTGATACTGCTTACAATATGGGAAACAATAGAGCAATCAAAATAATGCAAGGTTGTGCAAATGTCCCACAAGATGGGATTGTTGGTCCTGCAACTAGGGAGAAAATGCTTCATGTGACAGAAGAGTGTTTATATTTAGCTAGAAATACTACTTATAATAATCTTGTTAGAGCAAATATAAAACTAAGTAAGTTTTTAAAAGGGTGGTTAAACAGGTCAATAGCAATCTTTAAAATATAAATTATGCTACCAATTGAATTAGAAGTTTATTTTAATACGGATGAAACTGATAACCTAGAAAAAATGGGTTTAGCTTCTCATGTAACTAATTGTGAAACAAAACTAATGACTTTCTTTAAGATAGACGCTATAGGTATAGCTAAAGAACAAGATGGTTTTGAATATGGAATAGTATATTCAGCAGCTGATAATTTTGCTACTGTATTAACTTATGAAGAGTTAAAACAATTACTTAACCCTCAACAACAAAGTATATGAGTTTACTATTTACAGTAGAGAGTAAAGTAGTCTCTCCCACAGTACAAGTTTTACTTATATCTCCATTTAAAGAGATATGGAATAGAGATGAATCTGCAGATAAAAGATATGCTATAGAAGACTTTAGCTACATAGAATTTATGGCTTCTATTCAAAAATCTAATCCTTATTCAGGATATTCTGAAGACCAAAGACCTGATAAAATTATAAAAGATATAATTACAAGAGCAGAGTGGGACCAAAATGATCCTTTACTTCTTAGAGGTATTGCCAAGTTAAAAGAGTTTCAAGCTGAAGCTTCTGTAACTTATAATTACTATATGGCTGCTAAATCAGCTGCCGAAAAGATGCAACAATTCTTTATTGGGTTTAGTATGAATGATGTTAATCTTAGAACAGGTGCACCAATCTTTAAACCTAAAGATATTACCTCAGCTTTAAATGATACTTCTAGAGTACTAGAAAACTTAAATACTCTTAGAGAAAAGGTTGACAATGAGGTATTTGAAGAAGTAAAAAATAAAGGACAAAAAATAGTTAGTCCATTTGCAGATCCTAACAGTTTAAAATAAATTATTACCTTTACATTTTAATATTAACTTAAAACAATAATTATGTCAACAGTTGTAAAAGGCAGGTTAATTCAAGTAGAAAATACAGAAAGAAAATTTGGTTCAGCTTCTTCTTATATTGCAGTGCAAGTAGAAGATGAGAATGGGTCTAATGAAAGATGTATTTTATTTACTCAAGAAGAAATTAACAAAGCTCAAGAAAGAGCTAACAAGAATCCTGAAGACCTTACTGAAAAAGGATTCTTAACAAAACTATTTGATTAATTTTAATACTTAAAAATCATGGCTAAACAGATGCTTAAAAGAAAGGATGGTTCTACTTCACAAAAAGGACTTTGGGATAACATTAGAGAAAATGCAGGTTCTGGAAAGAAACCTACAACTGCTATGTTAAAGCAGGAGAAAAAGATTAAAGCCAAAGGCAAATAGTTTATGGACTCTTATAAACAAATTTACATTAATTGGAAATCTTGGAAGTGGGTAAATGGAACTACTAATTGTAAAGAAGAGCAAGAGTGTGAAATAATTTCTTCTATATTTACAAAACCAACTAAAGAAAAATTTTTTAAATTAAAAATTAAAAGACAATTAGTCTGTACTTCTGAAGCTTTAATTTGGCATGAAGATGAAAATACAAGAATAAAAAAAGTCTTTTTAGATATTCAAATAAAAATTAGTAATTTTAATTTAGTAAAAAGATTTTATTTAGGAAAAAAATATATTTTTTATCCTTATCAAAATAAACAAAGTTATATATGAGTCAATTAGGAGCAATTAGAAACCCTGATGGGATTTGGATAAACACAGAAGTATTCAGAGAAGAGGCTAAGAAGTTTCAGAAATATGGGACATACTGTCTAGATCCTTGGGGTTCTCCTGATTGGTTCTCTTATTGGCAAGAACAAAGAGCTAGAATAATTAATGGTCATTCAGTAGGAGGAGTTAAAGTCACTGGAGACCATTATTTTTATCTTAACTTCTGTCCTATTCTTAAGGCAGAAGATATGAATGCTAAAAAATCTGCTAAGATTACTGACTTTCCTGATTTCTGGGATGGAGATTATAATTACTTTTGGGCAAGAGAAATTGCTTTTAATGGTATTGTAGATGGACTAGGAATATCTGTAACTGAATCTACAAATCTTTCTGAACTATTTACAGGATTACAATTAGGAGTTAAAATTGAAGAAGCTTACTTAAATGGTGGTTATAATCTAATTGTAGGTAAATCTAGGAGGAAAGGTTACTCATATAAAAATGCTGCTATTGCCGTTAAGAATTACTTATGTTATCCAAGGTCATTAACAATCTTTGGTGCTTATGAAAAGAAATTCCTTTATCCTAAAGGTATCTTTACAATGTCTTCTAATTACCTTAACTTTATTAATGCTCATACAGCTTGGGTTTATCCTAAAGATACTGTAGATAAAATGGACCACGTTAAAGCTTCTACTATTGAATACAGAAGTGGAGTTAAAATTGAGACAGGATTTTTATCTGAAATAATGGCTTTAACTTTTAAAGATAATGCAGATGCTGCAAGGGGTAAAGATGCTAGAGATGTAATCTTTGAAGAATCTGGAGCTTTTGGTACTCCTGGATTACTTAAAAATTCTTATGCTGCCACTCAAGATTGTGTAATGGCAGGAGCAATTAAAACAGGTATGATTACTGTCTTTGGTACTTCAGGAGATATGGAAGGGGGTACTGCAGATTATTCTGAAATGCATTCTAATCCTCTTAGGTTTGGTATGTTGCCTTTTCAAAACATTTGGGATGAAGACTCTGAAGATTTAAAATGTGGATTCTTCCATCCTATTACTTGGAACATGGAAGGTTACTATGATGAGCAAGGTAACTCAGATACTCAATCAGCTAAAGCTTTAGAACTTGCTCAAAGAAAACTATTACTTGATAATGGTGCTACTTCTGCTGATATTCAAAAGAGAATGCAAGAAAAACCTTTGGGCCCTTTTGAAGCATTTGGTATGGTTAGTGTAAATAACTTTCCTGTACTTGAATTAAAGAGACAACTTGAAATAGTTAAAGCAAAGAATCTTCACATGATAATGGGAACTCCTGTTAAACTATTTTATGACTATGACTCTAAAAAAGTTAAAGCAGAACCTATTCTTGATGGCTCAGCTAATGTAATTTATAGACAAAAGCCTGACAATACTTCTTTAGAAGGGTGTCCTGTAATATATGAATATCCTGCTGAAGTGCCTCAAAGAAATGCTTATAAAATAGGTTATGACCCTTATAGACAAGCACAAGGTACTTCTCTTGCTGCTGTTTATGTATATAAGAGTGTAATTATTGGAGATAGAACTAAAAGAATAATTGTAGCAGAATATGTAGGTAGACCTGGAGAAGCAGATGATGTAAACTACATTTGTAGATTATTTGCTGAGTTATATAACACTACTATTATGCATGAGAATGAAGTAACCCATGTTAAAGATTACTTTAGAAGAAGAAAACAATTACATTATCTAGCTTATCAACCTGATGAAGTTATTAAGAAGAATGTTAAGAATTCTAAAGTAAATAGGTTATATGGTTGTCACATGATTGACCAACTTAAAGATGCAGGTGAAAAATATATTAAATCTTGGTTATTAGAAACTCTTGACTTTGATGATGAGGGTATGCCTATTAGAGCCTTAGATCAAATTTATTCTATTGGACTATTAGAAGAGTTAATTAGTTATAATAGAAAAGGAAACTTTGATAGGGTTATGGCACTTATGCAAGTTATGTTTCAAGATCAAGAAGATTTACATGGAAAAGAATACCAACCAAAATCAAAAGGAAATGCTAAAGCAAAACAACTTTTAGATATGATGGGAACTATGTATGCAAAAAATAATAGTAGAAATGCTCTACAGTCATTAAAATAATTATTACTTTTGTGAATACTTATCTTTTAAGCAAATGAATCAGCCAGTTACACAACCTAAAACATATTCTACTGAAAGACTCAGTAGAAAAGAGAAAGAAGAAAACAATTTTCTTTGGTACAGAGAGAAGATTGATATGTATGATACTAAAGCTAGCTTCTTATCTATTGGATATGGAGGTATCAATGAGTATAAAAGAATGAGGGTAAATTATGATTTATTTAATAACATAATTGACCTTTCTGATTTTGCTTATGTAGCTACCCCTTATGGAGCTGACCAGGGAGAGATGCCAGCTCAAATGGCAAATAGAGATATTTGTTCTTACAGAGTAAAAGCTTTAATTGGTATGGAAATGAAAAGACCTTTTGGTTATAGAGTCATTGCCACTAATAAAGAAGCTTCAAATAGAAAAGTAGAAGAAGAAACTAAAAGAATAACTGACTTTGTTGTTAACTCTATAATGGCTCCCATTACACAACAAAAAGAAGAAGAGTATCAGGCTCAAATGAAAGGCAGAGAACTTACTGAACAAGAGTCTCAACAAATGCAAGAAAAAATGCAAGCTGATATTCAAGCTGCAACTCCTGATAAAGTAAGAGCATACATGAAAAGGGACCATAGAGACCCTGCTGAAGTACAAGGACAACAAATTATTAATTACTTGATTAAGAAACTTGATGTTAAAAAGAAATTTAATAATGGTTGGAAACATGGTTTAATCTCAGCTTATGAAGTTTATTGGTTAGGAATAATTAATGGAGAACCTGCAATAAAAGTTGTAAACCCTATTAGATTTTCTTGTGATAAAGCTTCAGACCTTGATTACATAGAACAAGGAGAATGGGCTGCAGCAGAATACAGAATGCATCCTTCTCAAGTTGTACAAACCTTTGAACTTACTAATAAAGAAATAGATAGTCTTTGGAGAAGTTACACTCATCATAATACTCAAAGAGTACATGACAATTTATTTAATTTTGATGAATATGTAAACCATGAAGATAGTGATACAATAAGAGTATTACATTGTGTATTTAAAGGCCTTAGAAAAATAGGTTGGTTAGATTACATAGATCAAGATGGAGTTCTTCAGACTAAATTTATGGTTGATGAAACTTATAAGCTTGATAAAGAAAATGGAGATGTAAAAATTAAGTATGAATGGATTCCTGAAGTATATGAAGGATATAAAATTGGTGCTGACATTTACAAAGAAATGAGACCAATTCCAGGGCAATTTAAAGATATGGATAATATCTATAAATGTAATTTACCTTATTATGGTGCAATCTATGATAGTGTAAATTCTCAACCTACTTCTGTAATGGATAGAATGAAAGTCTATCAGTACTATTATAATATTGTAATGTACAGATTAGAGTTACTCTTGGCTTCAGATAAAGGTAAAAAAATCTTAATGAACATTAATGCTATTCCTACTGACTCTGGAATAGATCTTAAGAAGTGGCAATACTTCTTTGAGAGTACTCCTTTTATGTGGTACAATCCTGATGAAGAAGGAATGAATCAAAGTGATGTTAATACTATTGCTAAAACTCTAGACTTGTCTTTAGCTTCTGACATTCAGAAATATATTCAACTTGCAGATTACCTAGAACAAAAATGTGGTAAGTCTGTAGGTATTACGGACCCTGTTCTTGGACAGACTTCTGTATCTGAAAGAGTAGGAAACAATCAACAAAATTTAGTTCAAACTTCTCACATGCTTGAACCTTACTTTGACTTACATAACTGTATTAAAAGAAATGTACTTCAAGGATTACTTGATGTTGCTAAAGTGGCTTATGCATCTTCTGACAAAAAGAATATTACTTACATTTTAGATGATATGTCTATAGAGATGTTACAGATGGATATAAACTTACTTGATGAAAGTACATTAGGTTTGTTTATGGAAGATTCTTCTATGTCTGAAGAAATTAAACAAACTATTCAACAACTTGCTCATGCTGCAATGCAGAATCAAAAAATTGAATTATCTGATGTTCTTAAAGTTATTAAACAAGATTCTATACAAGAAGCTGAAGAAGCTTTACTTGTATCTGAAGAACTTAGATCAGAAAGAGAACAAGCTAATGCACAAGCTCAAGAAAAAGCTAAAGCAGACATGCAACAAAAACAATTAGAGCATGAAAAAGAAATGTGGAGTCATGAAGCTGATATGATTATTCTTAAAGAAGAAGAAAGAAGAAAAACTGAGATTCAAAAACAAACTATTCTTTCTATGGGCTTTGATATTAATAAAGACCAAGACAATGATGGTACTCCTGATGTACTTGAAGTTGCAAGATATGGAGTTGATGCTGAAATTAAAAGAGCACAAGTTGCTAATGAAGCTAAACTAATTGATCATCAAATACAGGATGACAAAGAGAAAAATAAACTAAAAGCTAAAGAAATTGCTCAAAAGGGAGCAGGAAAATAAAATAAGGCTATTATACTTTAAATAGTAAACCTTCATTTTAAATATGTAATTAATTAAATAATTAAACTTAAATTTGTCACAATTATGAGTGGAACAGAGAAAACCATTGACCAATTTGCAGGCTGGGAGGATACTTCACAACAGCATGATTTTTTTGGAGAAACTAATCTAGAAGTTGATGTTGTAGATGTAACATTAAAAGATGAGGTTAAAACAGAAGAAGCAGAAGCAAAAGAGAAAGAAGAGAAAGAAGAAAAAGAATTAATTGATGAACAATTTAGTTCTTTTGAAAAACCTTCTAAAGTAGAAACTGAAGAGGATAATGTAAAAACTCCTTCAGATAAAAAAGAACCAGCAACTGTTGTAAATAATAAACAGACTCTTGAATTCTTGAAAGAAAAAGGTCTTGTTGATTATGAACTAGAAGAAGGTAAAGAACTTTCTGAAGAAGAGGCAGAACATTTACTTGAAGACTCTTGGGAGAAAGCTTTAGAGTTAGAAGTAGAAGCTACAATTAAAGATCTTCCTCAAGATATTAAAGACTTAGTAAAGTTTGCATCTAAAGGAGGTAATGTTGGAGAGTTATTAGGTAAAATGATTCAACATGCAACTTCAGGTATTACTAAAGATAGTGATATTGATAATGAAGATGTTCAAGTTCTTGCAGTAACAATGGATTTAAAAAGTCAAGGTTATGACCAAGAATATATAGATTCTCAAATTGAGTTTTTAAAAGAAAAAGACAAACTTGAAGGAATAGCTAAAAAATCTTATGATAAGATTATTGCAAATCAAGAAAGTGAAACTGCAGGTCAAGTTGAAAGACAAAAAGATATTGCAGATAATAGAAAGAAACAAGCTAGAGAATATAAGACTAATATTACTAGTCATATTAATAGTTTAAGTGAAACTGGAGGATTACCTTTATCTAAACAAGATAAAACAACTCTTCCAACTTATATCTCAGAACCTAATGTAGAATTACAAGATGGTAGATATGTAAGTGAAATGCAAGCAGATTTATTTAAAGTGATGGCTGATAAAGATAAAATAGTTCTTTTAGCTAAACTTTTAAAAACAGATTTTGACTTTAGTGCCATTGAGAGAAAGAAACAAACTCAAGCAGCAAGAGGAGTTAGAGAAGCTGTTGAAAGAGTTGACAGAAAAGAATTATCAAATTCAGAAAGTGGAGATCACAGATCCAATAAAAAAGCCCTTTGGGATATGCTAGAGGGATAAACTAAATTAATTACTAACTTAAAATTAAATCAAAATGGCTACATTAGGAAGCAAGCTTCTCGTAAAAGAGATGGAGTGGAATGCCAACATGACTGAGCAATCTCACTTAGGTGCTGCTCTGATTGCTAAACCACATCGCATTATGGGAGAGATGGACAAATTGTTCTCTGCTCAAAATTACTATTCTGATAATCCAATGTCATCTTTGTTAATGGGTAACTCTAAAACAGAAGAAACTATTGGTAATACAGAATGGGAATGGGAATTGAAAGGTGCAAACACTAGACCTCTAGTTGTTGTAGAAAATGTTGAAGATGCGGGTAATTTAACTCCAGGAAAATTCAAAAAAACATTTAAGATTAAACTTGATGAAAACTGGTACTTACCAGGAGATGTTATTATGCCAGGTACTTCTAACAAGAAATACCAAGTGCGTGTACAAAATCAAGGAGTAAAACATGGAGATGGTACTGTCTACACTGTAAGAATGAACTCAGATGATCCACAAGCATTTATGCCTGTTAAATATTTGAAACCAGGACAACAATGGGGTAAACTTTTCTCTCAATATGAGGAAGCTGCTGAGCAATCAGGTTCAACTGTATTCAGTTTGCCAATTGCCTTCAGAAACAGAATGTCTAAGTACAGAAAAGAATACAGAATTACTGACTATGCTTCTACTGAAGTATTGGCTGTAGCTATTCCTGATTCTAAAGGTGCTTATCACAATTCATGGATGCGTTATGCTGAAGTTGAATATTGGCAACAATGGTACAGAGAAGTAGAACGTGGATATTGGTATTCAAGATCTGCAGACACTGTATTAGGAGCTAATGGTAGACCAGTAAGAATGGGTCCTGGAATCCAAGAGCAATTGGAAGATTCTCATCAACACAGATATTCTCACTTAACTGCTAAGTTAATTGAAGAGTACTTGCAAGATATTTTCTACTCTAGAGTTAAACCTGGAGCAGGAAGACAAGTTAAAGGTTTCACAGGAGAGTATGGTATGTTACAATTCCACAGAGCTATCCAAGATTGGCAAAACAAATCAGGTTTCATTAAAAATGTTGAAGTATATACTAATAAAGTAGCTAGTTCAATACACACTAATGCACTTGAAGCAGGTTACCAATTTGTGAAATATAACATGGCAAATGGTGCATCTCTTGAGTTAATTCACAATCCTCTTTATGATGATAGAGAGATTAACTTTGAAATTGATGAAGTTACAGGTTTCCCAATTGAGTCTCAAAGAATTACATTCTTAGATTTCTCAGGAGAAGCTAAAAACTCTAACATTAAAATCATGAACAAGAAAGATGGTTTTGCCTTTACTTATGTTGAAGGTATGTATGGTCCTTATGGCCCTAAAA
>Ga0209246_10000746_pt1 | contig 13680 bp, 11 predicted proteins | sample LauGreSpBDMM15SN_2_FD_187560 | JGI IMG/M metagenome (GOLD analysis project Ga0209246, IMG submission 187560) | Freshwater lake microbial communities from Lake Michigan, USA - Sp13.BD.MM15.SN (SPAdes) (version 2) | ecosystem: Environmental > Aquatic > Freshwater > Lake | place: Lake Michigan...
TTGTTATGATTATTTCATGATGAAGAAAAAAGTTGCAAGAACTATGTTTGATAATAAATATATTTCACAATTTACTGAATATTTTGGTGTATGGAATGATCAACAAGTTCCAGAAACATATTCACATTATTCTGATATTGTAATGGAAACATTATTAACAAAACTACTTCCAGTAATGGAAAAGAATACAGGATTAAAATTAAATCCTAATTATTCATACGCACGGATCTATAAAAAAGGTGATGTATTACATAAACACAAAGATAGATTCTCATGTGAAATATCTACAACTATGCACTTAGGTGGAGGTTGTTGGCCAATCTATTTAGAACCAGATGCATCACAAGGGGGTGAAGATAAAGAGACGGGTAAGTATAAACCATCGAAATCTAAAGGTGTTAAAGTATTATTAGAACCAGGTGATATGTTAGTATACCGTGGAAATGAATTAGAGCATTGGAGAGATAAATTATCTTTTGATGACTGTGGTCAAGTATTCTTACATTACAACAATATAGAAACTAAAGGATCCAAAGAAAATATATACGACCGTAGACCTCATTTAGGACTTCCTGCTTGGTTTAAGAAGTGAGTAATACATACGATTTTTGGTTTTGGGAAAATGTTTTTGATAAAAAAGAAATAATAAAAATAAACAAGTGTATTGAAGAAAATTTTTATAAAGTTGAAGAAAAAGAATATACTGCTACTGCTTTAGATATCAATAAAATTCCAAAGAAAAACTCATTAGTTAAAGGAATTAAATGGAAAAAAATTAAACATTTATTAGAAGATGTACATACAGATGTAATTAATTCAGCAAGATTTAATTTTGGATATGATGTTTTTAATGTTTCTGATATAGATAATTGTTTATTAAATACTTATTCTTATAAAAATAAATCTAAATATGATTGGCACATAGACAAGGATATATCAGATTTATATGATATTAAATTAACAGTTTTAATTAACTTATCTTTAAAACCGTTTGACGGAGGAGATTTTAAATTATTTGTTAACAATGAATTTATTGTACCTCAATTAAAAAAGCCAGGAAACGTGATTATGTTTAAATCACAAATTAATCATTGTGTAACTCCAGTTACAAAAGGAGAGAGAAAAACAATGACAATTTTTATAAAAGGCCCAAAATTTAGATAAAAAAGTAGTGCATTTACTAATATAATCTATATAAAGGAAGGCTTATGCCTTTACAGAAGATACAATTTAAACCTGGATTCAATAAACAACAAACTGCAACCGGAGCCGAAGGGCAATGGATTGATGGTGATAATGTTAGATTTAGGTATGGAGAACCACAAAAGATAGGTGGTTGGCAAGAATTAGTTAATAAAACCCTCGCGGGCGTCGCGCGCGACCAGCTTACTTGGACTGCTTTAGATGGTAAAAAATATGCAGCTATTGGTACTTCTAAACTATTAGTTATTTATTATCAGGGTTCTTTTTTTGATATTACACCCCTTGGCACGGCTTTAACTTCGTGTACCTATACCTCTGTAACAAGTTCAACAACAGTCACTATTAATAAAGCAGGACATGGTTTAGAGGTGGGTGATTATATTATATTTACAGCTGTTACAACTCCAGGACCTACTACAACAAGTTATATAACAGCAGATTTTACAACTAATACTTTTGAAGTTAAAACGGTTCCTACATCAGGAACTTTCACAGTTACTATGGCAACTGCTGAAACAGGAACGGGCGTTACAGCAGGAGGCACTATTACTACAACTCCTTATATTATTATCGGACCTAATTTTCAAACTCCTGCCTATGGTTATGGTACAGGATATTGGGGTGGAACTATTCCAACTTCGGTTACAACACAATTAGATGGATCACTTAACAATTCAAGTCCAACAGTTACTGTAGATGCAACTGCTGCATTTCCAACATCTGGTCGAATAGATATTGATACAGAATTAATTACTTATTCAGGTAAAACTGCAACTACTTTTACAGGTTGTGTAAGAGGCGCTAATGGATCTACAGCTGTATCACATTTAGATAATGCAGTGGTAACTAATGCAACATTTTGGGTTGATTGGGGTGAAGAATCAAATACTGCAGGTGTAACACTTGCACCCGGATCCTGGTCACTCGATAACTTTGGACAGATTCTAGTTGCAACAATTAAGAACGGAGCAACATTTACTTGGGATCCATCTGCTGCAGGAGCCACATCAACTCCAGTAAGAGCAACTGTTGTATCTGGTGCACCAACGGCTTCTGTTATGAGCATTGTATCTGATAGAGATAGACATTTATTTTTAATTGGAACAGAGACAACCATTGGATCACCTTCTACACAAGATCCAATGTTTATAAGATTTTCAAATCAAGAAGACATTAACACTTATGCACCAACAGTAACTAACACTGCAGGAACTTTTAGACTAGATACGGGTAATGAAATTATAGGGGCTATACAAGGTAAAGATTATATCTTTGTACTTACTGATGTAGCAGCTTATGTTATTCAATTTGTTGGTCCTCCATTTACATTCTCTGTAAGACAAGTTGGAACAAATTGTGGATGCATTGGTCAACATGCTATGGTATTTGCACAAGGCGCTGTGTTTTGGATTGGCTTTGGAGGTGGTTTTTTTGTCTATGATGGAACGGTTAAACAGTTGCCATCGTTAGTTGAAGACTTTGTATTTACAGATTCTGGAGATAATTTAGGTTTTAATTTTGATGCAAGTCAAATAACTTATGGCTATCACAACTCATTATACAATGAAGTAGGTTGGAATTATGCAAAAGCAGGATCAACACAGGTTGATAGAAACGTAGTTTATAATTATCTTGAAAACACTTGGACGACAGGATCATTAGCAAGAACAACTTACGCAGATGCATCTACTTTTGATTTACCTTATGCAACAGAATTTTATTCAACTAACACTCCAACGTTTCCAACTATTAATGGTGTAAGTGCTTTAGTTGGAGCAACTAAATACTGGCAACATGAAGTAGGTGTTAATGAAGTATCTGCAACGGGTGTTAAAACATTAATTGCAGCTTTTATAGAATCAGGAGATTATGATATTTCAGAACAAGGTATAGGTGGAGACGGTCAATTAATTATGCGTGTTAGAAGATTTATTCCAGACTTTAAAGATTTATCAGGTAATGCAAAAATTACATTATTCTTTAGAGATTACCCAGCCAATGCAAATTCAACACCTTCTACTACGCCTCCATTAATTACGGGGCCATTTACAATTACCTCATCTACTGATAAAGTAGACACCAGAGTTAGAGGAAGACAGGTGAGTTTAAAAATAGAGAATGATGCTCTTGATGAAACTTGGAGATACGGAACTTTAAGATTAGACATTGAAGCAGGAGGAAGAAGATAATGGCAAAGATAACAGCATACATACCAGAACCTACACCTGAGTATGATGTAAATAATCAAAGACAAATTTTAGAGTCAATTTCTACATTAAAAAATCAATTAAATTTTTCTTTTCAAAAAGAGATAAAAGATGAAATAGAAACATTTAGTTGGTTCTTAATTGGTACTGGAACAAGAATTTCTACTAAAGGAAATACTATTCCAGTGATTACTGGACAACAATTAACTGTTGCATTGAATGCTGTAACAATCATTTTATAACATGGCTATCTCTTATAAAATACAAGGATATGATTTAACTACAAGTATTTTAACAACAGTGTTAACGATTAACACTTCTTCTGTTGCAATCGTTAAAGAGATTAGTATTGCAAATGATACAGGTACAGCTAACGAAGTTAATTTTTTTGTAAGAGATGAATCTGCAACTACCAGTTATAAATTTTATCATAATATCATACCTTCTGATTCTACCGATGGTGCTGTTAATAATACTTTAGTTTTAGAAGAAGGAGATAGTTTACAATTTCAATCGAGTGCTGCAAATGCTATCTCTGGACAAATATCATTTGCTCTGTTAACAAGGACTGGAGAAAATGGATAATATACCTAAGATAGAATGTACGACAGAAGAAATAATAAGAAGTAAAAAAACTGGAAAGACATATAAAACAATGGAAGATTTTCTAAAAGAAAACGTTATGGAAGATCTACAAAAAGATTTATTTGTTAAGATAAGTCCAGAAGGTTTGAATTTAATGCAGAGAATAATGAATAAAAAATGAATCCAAGAGGCGGAACGGAACTTCAAATGGAGTTTCTAGAAAGATATGTAGAGAAAGAGTTATTAGATAAAATTCAAATAACAACTTCCGTACCGGAAAAAATACCCTTACATCCATCAAAAGTTAATATTCTTTGGCAACAAAATTCCTACGATCAACCTAATTTAGTGCATTGGTTTAAGGATAAAAGCAATCATGACAAGTATGATTGGTATGTATTTAACTCTCATTGGTCTTATGAAAAATATAGAATGGTGTTTGATATACCAACTCACAAATCTGTAGTTATAAAAAATGCAATTGATAAGATTGAACCTAGTAAATTAGAGTATAAGAAAGGTGATCCGATTAAATTAATTTATACTTCAACGCCGTGGCGAGGTTTAAATGTATTACTTGCGGCCATGCAATTAGTTGAGAATCCCCTTATTCAATTAGATGTTTATTCTTCAACACAAGTATATGGAGATCAATTTAAATCAGCTAATGATGATAAATATAAAGATTTATATGAACAAGCAAAAACATTAAGTAATGTAAATTACATTGGTTATAAACCTAATGAATTTATAAAAGATAATTTAAAAAATTATCATATGTTTGTTTATCCAAACACATGGGAAGAGACATCTTGTATTGCAGCAATAGAAGCTATGGCTGCCGGACTTTATTGTATTACAACAGATTATGGTGCATTGTTTGAAACGTGTGCAGAGTTTTCAGCTTATGTACCTTATGAAAAAGATTTTATAAAACTAGCTAAAACATTTGCATCAACCATTGAAGCAGCTGCAACTCAATTACACGAACCTTATGTTAAAGAACATTTAGAGTTTCAAATAAATTATACGAACAAATTCTATCTATGGGATTCAAGAAAAAATTATTGGAATAAATTTTTACAAGGAGCAATCAATGCAAGATCCTAGTAAACCTATTTGGTTTAAAAAAGTAAACGAAGAAAATAAAACAGTTGTTAATTTAGGAAGACCTACAACTAGACTTTATGTAGCAACCCCTGTGCACAGTGAATGTTCTATTCATTACACACAGTCTTTATTAAAGTTTCAACAACTTTGTATCATGAATAACATCATGGTTTCTTTTTCATTATTGAAATCATCTTTAGTTACACAAGGTAGAAACTTATGTGTTGCTAATTTTTTAGGAGATCCTAATGATCCAACACACTTATTATTTATAGATTCAGATATTGAATTTAAGTTTGAAACTATTATGCAAATATTAAAATTTGATAAAGAAGTAATCTCTGTTCCTTATCCAATGAAGTGTATTAGCTGGGATCAAATATGGAATAGAGTACAAAACAAAACTATAAATAGTAAAGATGAATTGATGAGAGCTGGACACACGTTTCCGGTAAAGATGGATAATATTATGGATCCGGTAACTAAGAAAGTTACTATCAATAATGGTTTAGTTGAACTCTCGCACGCGCCCACGGGATGTATGTTAATTAAAAGACAAGTGTTTGATAAGATGATTAAAGCTTATCCAGAAGACTTTATTGATCAACCAACTATTATAAATGGAGAAGCAAAAACTAATAAATTTATGTACAATTTTTTTGATACCGTACATGATAAAGCAAGTAAAAAATATTATGGAGAAGATTTTGGTTTCTGTAAAAAATGGACTGAAATAGGTGGCAAGTGTTATGGCTATATTCAATCAGATATAACTCATGTTGGAGAGTATCAATATACTGGTAAATTACTGGACAATCTAGAAAAGGTTTCCTAAAATCGTTGACGATTTGAATAAAAACAAGTAAAGTATACGTTTTCAGGACTTTGTGCCTGCCTTATTAACTATTAAATTATGACAATATCGCGAGCACAAATGAATCGACAATTATATCAAATGGGTGGCATAGGAACATTACCAATGGATTTTGGTCAACCATTACAAGTTTCTCAACCAATGATGAATCCATCTTTTGGACCAATGCAATCAATGATGAATAATCCAATGTCAAATTATGGACAGACACCTTTAACAATGGCAGGTGGTGGTATTACAAGATTAGGTTATCAAGAAGGTGGTATGGATCAGATGATGATGGAACCACAGATGCAAGAACAAATGATGCAGCCTCCAATGCAAGAACAAATGATGCAAGCTCCAATGCAAGATCAGATGCAAGGTCAGATGATGCAAGGAGCGGGTGGCGAGGAGCAAGGACAAACTGCTCTTCTTACAATTGTACAATTATTAATAGAGCAAGGTATTGATCCTGAAACAGCAAGAGAACTTGCAATGCAAATATTACAAGCATTTAATCAAGGTGGTGCGCCTGCAGTTGAAGAATTTGCAAATCAATTAGAACAACAAGAAGGAATGCAAGAGCCAGTTATGATGGCTGGTGGTGGTATTATAACAATTAGACAAGGTGCTAAATTTGGTAAAATTTTTAAAAGTGTAGTTGGAGGTATTGGTTCAGCAGTTAAAGGAGTAGCAAGTGCAGTTAAGTCAATTGCTAAATCTCCAATAGGAATGATTGCATTATCTATTGCTGCACCTTATGCATTAGGCGCTTTAACTGGTGGAGCATTTGCAACATTTGGTGGAACTGGATTTGCTGGAGCAGCTTTAAGAGCAGGTATATCTAATTTAGCAATACAAGGAATTACAACAGGAAAAATAAATCCTAAACAAGCTTTAATGGCAGCAGCAGGTGGAGCACTTGCACAAGGAGTATTTGGACCAGCAGGTGGAATGACACCTGATGCAAGAGATGCAATGAATTTAGGAGATAGTTTACAATCTGGACAAAATGTAGCTTCTACAACATTAGAAAGTGGTTTAAATACTTCAGCTGTCATACCTCAATTTCAAAGTGGAGCTGAATTTGCTTCAGCAAGCCCTACCGATCTTGGTAAAACAGTATCTAATGTTGGAGGACTTCCTTCGTATACAGATTATGTAAGCACTCCATTGACTGAATCACAAAGACTAGCAACTCAAGCACAATTTGGAAATCCTTTAGAGAGAGGAATAGCACAAGCTCAACAATTTGGAACTAAATTAATGGCAGATCCAGTAGGAACACTTAGAACAGGAATAGGATCAATTTACGATACGGCAACTCAAACTATAAAAGATAATCCATTAACTTCTGTTGGTGGTGCATTTTTAGCAGGACAACAATTTAGAGCTCCTTTACCGGGGGAAGATCCTAATGAATATAATAAATTAAAAGCAGCACATGATGCTGAAGTTGGAGGATATGTAACTCAATATGGAGGCGCTGCAAAAGTTTATTCTCCTGGTGAGTTTGGGCTTTATGCTAGAGAAAAAGCAATAGATCCATTTGCAGGTAGATCTTCTTATGCTGCTGATGGTGGAAGAATTGGATATGCAGAAGGGTCTACTAGTTTTGAAAGACAAACTTTAGAGAAAAAAGGTTATAGTGATATGATGAAAAACATGACACCTAGAGAAATAAGTCAATTGTATGATAGTGTTATGGGAACTTTTAGTAGAAGATTTCAAGCAGAAGGTTCAATGCCAATGGGTGAACCAAGAAGAAATCCTGCAGGTATTATGGAACTAGATTATAGAGCAAAAGGTGGATTTGTTCCTCCAATTGGTATAAAAGAAAAAGCAGACGATATACCTGCAATGTTATCTAATAATGAATTTGTATTTACCGCAGATGCTGTAAGAGCAGCTGGTGGTGGAAGTGTTAATAAAGGAGCTCAAAGAATGTACGGATTAATGAAACAACTTGAATCAGGAATAGCATAATGTCATCAGAAACATTACAACGAGTATTACCCGCACCAGCCGTAGAAGCTGCAAGTAAAGTATATTTAGAAGATTTAGCAAAAGGTATTGGAGCAGCAAGAACAGTTGATTTAACAAAACTTTATGGTTCACAATTTGTAGCACCTGAGTCTGCATTAACACAACAAGCAAGAGCTTTAGCACCAGGACTTGGTTCATATCAACCTTTCTTACAAGCAGCACAAACTCAAGTACAAGCAGGACCTCAAGCATATCAACAATATATGTCTCCGTATCAACAAGCTGTTATGGATACAACATTAAGAGAATATGACATTCAAGCACAAAAAGGTTTACCAGGACTTGCAGCACAAGCAATACAACAAGGTGCATTCGGAGGAGGACGAGAAGGTGTGCAAAGAGCTCAATATCAATCTGAAAGTGATAGAAATAGAGCATTGTTATTAGCACAACTACAACAACAAGGATTTGGTCAAGCTCAACAATTAGCTCAACAAAATTTAATGAATCAAATGAATTTAGCTTCAGCAAGTCCAGGATTTGTAGGACAACAAATAGCAGGATTACAAACATTAGGTGCAGGAGAAACTTCACAACAACAAGCTATATTAGAGGCTCAAAGACAACTTGCTCAACAACAAGCTTATCAACCATTAAATATTGCTGAACGATATGGCGCAGGTATTCAACCTTTAATAGCTGGACAACCAGGAGGACTTGGTTATTCAACAATTAAATCAGAACCAACACCTAGTCCATTAACCAATATATTAGGTATTGGATCAACGCTTGCTGGTATATACGCTTTAACAAGGCCAAGATAATAATTATGTCTAAAATACTTAAAAGACCAATGTTTAGAATAGGTGGATCTGCAAATGATGGAGTTATGTCTATAGCAGCACCTAGAAAAAATTATCAAGGAGGATCACCTAAAGAGGAAAGAATAACTAGATCAGCAGAAGATTATGCTAGATTATTAGAAAGATTTGCAGGACCAGGTCCTAGTACATCTAGTAATTTAGGAGATTTATTAATTTCAGGTGGTTTAAACTTAATGTCTGGAAGAGGTGCAGGTAGAGGAACATTAGGGGCAATTGCAGAGTCTTATAAGGACCCTTACGCATCTTTTGCAAAAGCAAGAGCAAATGAAGAAGCTCTTAAAAGACAACTTAGAATGTCTGCAGCAACTCAAGCAATAAGTTCTGATGAAGCTAGAGAACTTCAAAAAATGAAACTTGAAGCTGCATTGGCAGAAGACAGACAAAAACTAGAAATAGACAAAAGAAAATTAGCTGCTACAACTGATGCAGGTTCATATCCCATATATGATGTTTTAGAAAATTTTAAAAAACAAGGTTTTAATCCTCAAAAAATTACACAAACAGTTGGAACTGGTGAAAAAATAAAACCAGCACCTCAATCTGTATTAAGTATTCCAGAGGGAGAAATATTCTATGATTCAAATAATAATTTATATAAGAAAGTTTCTAAAGAAGTATCTAGTACAGGTTATGTAAGAATTGATAGAGCAGGAAAAGAAATAAAAGCAGAAGCTGGAGATAAAAAACTTGGATTTTTTGAAAGGTCTAAAGAAAGTGGAGCAGCATATGATCCTAGATCATTTAACAAACAAAAATTTTACGAACAATTATTAAGGAATAAATAAATTGTTTATAACCTAAAGATATGGAGTAAAATACCATGGCTGAATACATAGATCCGTTTGAATCAATTGAAGAAAATCAAAAGGTAGGTTTATTAACTTCTGGAGTTGCAGGTATTGCATCTGGTATTATTAAAATTCCAAAAGGTGTATTTTCATTAGGTGCTGAACTTATAGATTTAGGTTTTGACACAAGCACTGCATCTTCTGTTGAACAATTTTTTGATGGTATCAATCCATTTGAAGAAGTAGCAAACGAAAGATTATCTGGAAGATTAACTGAAGCATTAGTATCTATTGGTGTTCCGGCAACAGCTGGAGCTAAGGTTGCAACTAAAATTGCAGAAACAGCATTAAAAGCAAAAAGAGCTGGTGCCTATGCCAATCTAACTAGTCCTAATTTAATAAAAGCCACAACGGAAGCACAAAGATTAAATAAACTATCTACAACTCAAAGATATGGAGCAATTGCTGCAGGTGGAGCTGTAGGCGAGGCATTCGTAGCGGACATCGAGAAGCTAGGAACTATTGGAGAAGCATTTGGAGTAGGTCCTACTCAACTTGGAGACATAGATGAAGAAACAGGTGGAAGAGAAGATGCTATAACAAAGTTAATGAACAGATTTAAATTTAGTTCAGAATCATTATTACTTACACCAGTTGTTTATGGGATAGGAGAAGGAGCAAAAAGGTTAGCGACTCAAGGAGATGCATTAGCTTATAGTAGTTCTGCATTGGATAGATTTTTTTTTAGGGTTGGAAGTTTTTTTACCCCAGAAGGAACAAAACCTAGGGCACAATTTCTTGCAAAAGAAACTGAAAATGCCATGATAAGAGCAGATCAACATTTAGCAATGGAACAAGTTGCGAGAATAGATAGAGAAGTAAATAAATTGTTTCCAGAAACTAATAAATTTTTTAATGCTGCAAGTGATGTAGAAAAGAAAGGTTTTTTAAAAACATTAGATGAAGCTTTATTTTCAGGAAAAGTAGATGAAAAAATAGATAAAGACATTTTAGATAGTATTGTAGATACAATGAGAAAACGTGGATCTAACCCTGAAGCAGTTGATACTATTTTAACAGGAATAGAAAAAATAAGAAATCAATATGGTGAATTAATTAATATTGCATCTAGAGGATCAGGAGAACTACCAACGGAATTAACATTGCAATTAAAAAATTTAATGGGAGATAGATTAAAAACTATAATTGGAAATACTTATGAAATTTTTGATAATAAAGTTGCTAGTGTGTTTTATAAATTTACTCCAGCAAAAGATGTTGTAGATAAAGTAAAAAATATATTTATTAGATATGCCGCAAGAAATGGAAAAGAGTTATCTGATTTGCAAGCTCAATCAATAGTTGATGATATTTTAGAACAAGCAAAAAATTCATTTCCAAAAATAGATAATATGCCTTCTTTTAAATTTGGTAATTTAACAGTTGGATCTGACAAAGGGGACTATATTACAAAAACTTTTGCAAGAACTATGGAAGAAAAAATGGCTGGTGGATTAAAAGATTTAAAAGTTATTGGAAGAGGAAGTAAGGCATTTAGAGAATTATTTGGAGAAGTAAATGATGTTAGACGTTCTATATTTGAAGGTATTTCAAAATTATCCACAATTGCAAGAAGGAATGAAATGTATGAAGAAATGTTAGTAAATGATCAAATGATAAAATCTAGCATAACTAAAAACACCCCAGTTGGAAAAAGAGGATTTTTTCATAATTCTATTTTTGATGCAAAAGAAGCATTTGGTCCAAATGCTAAAGTTGTTAAAATAGATGATTATGTAAAAAATGATTTTAAAGGAAGTCCAATTGTAAATGCATTACAAGGTAAATGGACAACAGAAGCTATAGCTGAAGGTTTTACAAACACTTCTCGTATACAAGATTTTATGAGAGGAGAAATGAAAGGTGATTTAGGAAAAACAGCATCTTGGTTATATAGAAATTTAATGTTGTTACCAAAAGCAATATCTCAATACGATAAAACAATTTTATCTATACCCACTCAAATAAAAAATCTTTTAGCTAACTTTGCGTTTTCATTATCCAATGGAACAATATTTGAAAGTCCTAAAATAATTGCACAAGCTGCAAAAAGAGCAGGGATGAGCACTCAATTCACTATTGGAACACCTTTATCTAATGAACAATATAGAAAATATATAAGATTAGGAGTGGCTGAAACTGGAGCTGTAAAAGGAGATTTAGATGCATTATTAAGAGATACTAGATTATCAGCAAATGGAAATTTAGGAACAGATAGTATATTAACTCCTTTTGTTAAATCGTTAGGTAAAACTGGGGAAGTTATTAAAAAAGGACTTAAAGTAGCAGAAACGGCTTATATTACATCAGATAATTTAGTAAAAATATTTAACTTTGAAGTTGAAGTTGCAAGAAGAGGGGCTGCTTATGCAAAAGCAGGTATTAAAAAAACAACAGATGAATTAGAAAAAGAAGCAGCAGAGATAGTTAAAAATACAGTTCAAAACTATTCAAGAGTGGGTCAGTTTGTAAGATTGTCAAGAGGATTACCTCTTGGTAATTTTATGTCATTTCCATCGGAAGTATTTAGAACGAGTGGTGGTATCGTTGAACAAATATTAAAAGACTTAAAAGATCCAATTACAGGATCCATTAATCCAATAACAAGCACAAATATTATGAAAGGTATTGCTATGAAAAGATTAATTGGATCGACAACTGCGCTTGCAGCTCTTCCTTATGGACTTGTAGAGGGAGCTCAATCTATATTTGGAGTTTCTGATGAAGAAGCAAAAGCTGCATCTGATTTCGTTGCTCCTTGGGCTAAAGATTCAATGAAAATATTTATGAGAAATCCTGAAACAGAGGAATTATATTTTGTAGATTATAGTAAAATAAATGTGTATGATACATTATCAAGACCGTTTGCTACATTGTTAAGAAATATACAAGAAGGCGTTGATAAAGAAAAACCTTTAATGGATGGATTTGTTAGAGGTGTTGCTGAAGCAGCAGGTAGTATATCTAGTCCATTTGTTGAACCTTCTATTTGGACAGAAGCAGTTATGGATATTTGGTCAAGAAATGGTCGTACACCTGAAGGTAAGATATTATATACAGATGAAACTCCTACAGGAGAAAAACTTCAAAGAATTACTATGCATCTTGCCGAAGCTTTAGCTCCAAGTTACAGACCTTTTACAAGAACTTATCAAGCAATAACTGAAACTCCTGGAAGAGGTGGAGAACAATATGAAGTTCCATATGAACTTGCAGGAATATTTGGAATGAGAGCTGAAAAAATAGATCCATTAAGAACAATGGCATTTTATATTTCAGATTTTCAAGAAGGTGAAAGAAATTCAAGAAGAGAATTTACCGGTGGACCAGAAGGGTTATTAACGGGAGAAATAAAAACTGCTAAAGATTTAATTGAAAGATATTATGTTGCAAACAAAGCATTGTTTGGAGTTCAACAAAAAATGTCAACTCATTTAAAAAATGCTGAAGTGTTAGGTGTTGCAAAAAATAATCTTGCTAGTTTATTTAAAACTAGAGGATTATCGCAAGAAACTGTATTTAATTTGTATAATGATAAATTTGATCCATTCTTTCCATCAAAAGGAATTATAGATAGATTTGATGAAATATCTAGAACTACAGGACAACCTAATCCATTTATAGAGGCACAAGGAGTATTAAGATCAATGGAAACAGATTTTATTAGACAAAATTTAAAAGGTCAATTTATACCAAAATTACAAAATTATATACCTTCTCTTTCAGAAGACACTCAACCTTTAAATACACCTATGCCAAATGTTTCTATTTTAACACCTGCTCCACAACAAATAGCTTCTTCACAAACAGGGTTGACACCTACTGAGGTTGCATTATTAAGTCCTGAAGAACAAGGAATTAGATTAAGACAAAGAGGATTAGCATAATGGCAAACGGAAAAGAACCAAAGACAACGGGAGAACATATTGTAGCTCTTTATGGCCATATAACTGGCATAAAACGAGAAATAAATGATTTACATAAACGCCATGATGATAACG
>Ga0209246_10000750_pt1 | contig 13651 bp, 33 predicted proteins | sample LauGreSpBDMM15SN_2_FD_187560 | JGI IMG/M metagenome (GOLD analysis project Ga0209246, IMG submission 187560) | Freshwater lake microbial communities from Lake Michigan, USA - Sp13.BD.MM15.SN (SPAdes) (version 2) | ecosystem: Environmental > Aquatic > Freshwater > Lake | place: Lake Michigan...
ACGATTAATCCATTTTTCATACTTTTTGTTAGGATCATCCTCATGGTTGTAGAATACATCAGTATCTTTTTCCCAAAAGCAAATTTTCTCCAAAATTGTATATGGAGAAATCCAATGATAACGATAAGCACTAATATAAACCTTCATTAAATCACCTTTAGTTTTTCTTGAATTGTAAATTGTTCTACCATGTATGGTGAAACTTCACCTAACACACTTCTAGCCAAATCACCTGGTCGTCTTGGTAAAATGTTTACCTCAAACTGCATATTGTTAACTTCTTTGAAATAATCAATCATCTGCAATACAGAATATCCAGAACCTGTGGCCAAGTTTTGTATTGTACCATCAGACGGAACTTCAATAGCAGATTTAATTGCTTGGCAAACTTCTGATACATGGATATAATCACGCAATGCGGTACCATCATATGTATCATAGTCACCACCATACAAATTAAACACACCAGTTTCCATACCTGCTTTAATCAGGTTGTACATCAGACCATCCATGTTAGTTGAATCATAACCAGCAGAACCAATCACATTGTAGAATCTGAATATTGTACAATCTTTATTGTTTAGTTGGCAATACTGACGTACCATATCCTCGGTTACTCGTTTAGATGTGGCGTATGGACTATTAGGATTTTCCGCAGCACCAGTAGATGCAAAGATGAAGTGCTTGTAGTCAACATGCTCAAGCATTTTCAATGTGCCCGTTACATTGGTGTCATAGTAACGCATTGGATTCTTTACAGAATCACCAACATTAACCAATCCGGCCAAATGCACCACAGCATCAAATTCACCCTCAACCATCTTATCCTCTAAGATATTTTGTAGAATGAAATTGTCTGCTGATTGTGGTTTAAACACACGGTCCAAACCAACAGTATAATAACCGTGCAATATGTCAAGCAGATGCCTGCCAATATAACCAGAACTACCTGTTATCAGAATCTTTTTCATCTTCGTATGTAATTGTGTTAATGAATTTCATTTTGTCTTTGTCAGTCCATGATTTCAAATAATCATTGTCTGCATCAAACAAATTCATATAATCAGTTGCTGACAATTCCCGTGATGAAACAATCACTTCATCAATGTGTTTCTGTGAGAATTCTTGGAACTCATGATTACCGACTTCACACACCACTTCATCAGAAGCATGGCCTTCTTCACGAGCCTCAACAACATAACGCAAACGAAACATTGACACCGTTTCAACCAAATACAATTTCTTTTCCATATCAAACCTCCACAAATTTCAATTTAAATTTATCGGCACGATCCTCATATGCAACATAACCTCTGGGGTTACATACAATACGAGTAGAACCAATCATATAGTCAAAATCTTCGTGTGTATGACCATGAGTCCACAATTTGATTTGTGGATGATCCATGATAAACTCACTCAAATCTGAATTGTAACCACCATTCATAATCACTTCATCCACATATCGTGGATGTGTTGATGCTTTGCTTGGTGCATGATGGCCAACGACCACAAACTTTTGGTCAAACTTACCTTCAATCATCATACGTATATATTCAACCATTTTCTTGTGGTCAACAACGGCATCATCAGGTGAAAATGTTGCAACACGTTCTTTGAATGTAGGATTATTAGGATTTTTTGGATCATTATATACCTTGTAATTAACCACACGGTTGCTATTTGTAACACAACGGAAGTCATTCATCAAGCCAGACATAGCATTTAATGTAATTGGATCTTCCTTGTTCATATCAGTCCACAATGTACCACCAATGAATGTTACATCACCAAATTTAATCATCTCTTTATCTAAGATGTGCAGATTGACCAAATAACCAAGCCTATTACGGAGAGTTGCAATAGTGTTAGCGTAATCACCGTGATAATGTTCGTGATTTCCAGCGATGTAGATAACATGAGGGAATCTAGCAGAGCATTCTTGAAAGAAAGTATGGATTGAACTAGAACGGTCAAACCTGTCGAAAATGCCATATTGGTCTCTATCCATCAAATCTTTAGCAACACAAATATCACCACCAAGAATAATCACATCAGCAGCTTCGGTGTTATCGAGGCTGATAGGACCAAATTCAAGGTGAATGTCCGAGCAAACTGCAATCTTCATTTTCTTCTTTCTACATATCTAACTTTGTATGGTTGACACACTGATTGTTTTTCTAACACTCTAACAGTCTGGCAATCCATTCCTGTATTGTAACTCATTACATGATCAGCGATTGTTTTATCAGTAGCAATATATACACCACTACTTATTGCTGTAGAAACAGCACAACCATTGAGCAACAATAACAATAGATACCGCATTACTGAAGTGTGTTATTTGAAGTTTCCATTATACTTGATTGTGCCAAGGAAAGCAACCGTCCTGTGTCGGATTCAGCATGAATCTGTCGTGAAAGAGCAACAATCCTTGCTAATACTATAGCAGTAACTATTTCAAAACCAATTTCGTGTTTGATACAAGCATCCAACAATAGGGAATCTATTTCCGTGGCTAAACCCAGCAATTCAGGATCTTTAATCATTTTCTACCTCAATCATAAAATTAACAACAAACCTACTTAATGTATTATGAGTATTAGTGATAGCCATTGCTGTCCATTCCCGTAATGAGGGTTTGTTGCATATGAGGAATCAACTTCAACATTATTTCTTCACCACCAGATATTTGTGCTAAGGTAACCATTCTGGCCATAATAATACCAACCAAACCGGCATAACTGACATCATAGTTTGCAACAACTTTTTTCAGAAAATCATCAAAATCTTCCGTAATATCCATCAATTTTTGGTCAATCATACATCTACCCTTTCAATGGCCATTTCACAGTTAATAATCATTTCACAGTCATCATTAGACCAACCATGTTCTTCAAGGTCAAGCCATGAATTACCTTCTTCAAAGAAGTTTTCTAACCATTCACGGGTCTCATCATCACAGTCATCAAAATCGTGTTCTTCCCAACAACCATCATCCAACCCAATCATCTTACAATCATAACCACAACTATATAAATCCACACCTTCTTCCAGTACAGGTGGAGTATCACCAGCAGATGGTGGCATTTCAATATGAAATTCACCCCAACGCCAACCAGTTTCAATCACAATTGTATTACCATCTTTTGTTAGGTGGTTGCGTTCAATAATAGATTTTTTCCATTCCGGTTTAACACTCCATGTAGTCATTATTTGTTTCCCTTGTCTAGTTTAGGTTCAATTTTAGGTTCAGTATCTTGTTGTGTTTGTTTTAATTGGCGGTCACCATCTTTTGCAGCAAATGTTGAAACATTAACAAGGAAATTCAACGGAAAGAAAATAATTGCCAATGCCAACACTAGAACAATACCTGTCACAAAAATGAATTTGGCAAAAAGTACCATTGAAACTTCCAACATAAAATTCCAAAAACCATTAAGGAATCCAGACTCACCTGGTTCCAATTCTTTAATCTTATGGAATGGTCGAATCAATTCCACCAAATTTTGTTCAAACTGTAAATTTTGATTAATCAGAATATTCATCAAACCACGATACAATTCAATAATCATCATTTTTCTTCCTCAACGGCTTCATAGGTAACATCATAACTACCTTTGCGGTCTGTCCACCAATCATCTTCATCCATCCAATGCCAATCAAACCAGATATCATTCTCTGCTGCATCTTCAATGAATGTTTCAATGTCATATTCATCCTGTACAATTTGATTATAGACTTCTTCTGCTTCAGCATCATGCAAATCATATACAGCAATTACATCATCAAGTGAAATTTCAAGGTTATACCTTTTCTCTACTTGATGCCATTCAGACTTTACGATAGTGACCATGTTTCTTTCCTTTCAGTTTAGTATCTTCTAAAATTGCTCGTTCTTCTTTTACTCTATCTTCCCAGATTTCTTCACATTGAGTTCTAGTGTAATCAGCCAGGTTAATACATTTATCCATAAACTCAGTACGGATATCTTTTGGTTCTTCGGATTTAGGTTGTACAGTTGCAGGTGTTTCTGTTGGTACAACGGGTTTCACTTTGGTGATTTCCACACCTTCAAATGGAACGATATCTTCAACAGGTTTTACCTGATTGATAACTTCTTCTTTCTTTTCAACAGACACATCAACAGCCGGTTGTTTAACCGTACTTTTGTGATTTGCCAATACAATCAAACAACTCAGAGCCAAAGCTCCAATAACTATATGTTTCCAATATAGAACAATGACTGCACCAAGAATAAAAATGATAACACCAAAAATTACTATCATTTCCATTGTGTGTTGGGAAAAACCTAAAAAATCCGAATTCATGACAACACCTTATTTAAACGGATCACAATGCACATTTACGGGAACCATAACAACACCTTTGCCAGTTTTTTGTGCCAAATATTCAACTGTAGGTTTCATCTTTGCATTAATACAATCACGGGAACCTCCGATAACATCAGAACGATTCAAGGCCACTGGACCTGTATAGTTAGCAATCTTTGCATCTTCAACAGACAAAGCCACCGGTGTTTGTACCGGTAAAGTAACTGCTGATTGAGTAAGTGGTACAGGTTTTTCAACCGGTCTTTCAATCTCAACAAACTGTGGTTTGCTTGCACAACCCACAACCAAAACTAATGGTAACAACCAAATCTTATTCATCATAATTCTCCTTCACACTCCATCCCATAAACAAAATAACAATCACATCAAAAATTATACCAGAAGTATTGTCAGTATAAATGTCTGACAACAAACAACTGAACATGAAACCCATGGTGAACCATGCAATCTCAAAACCATACTCATTCAAAAAATTAACTATCTTTTCCAACATTACGAATCCTATCTATTAACAAATTTGCATCAGATATATCATTAACTTCATCAAGTAATTCATACTCTTGTGTTAACAACTCAGCCTTGGCTGTACGAATCAAAGATAATGCATAATTGATATCGTCATTGTCGGCTTGATCCAGCCATTCATCAAAACCATTTTCAGAACAGTTCATAATAAAATCTAGGTTATCACGGTCCCAATCGTTCATGCTATTTTACCTAACACATCATAAATCAGTAGATCCAATTCATGTGAAAAGTCTTTACCGTTTCTACGATTCTGGTAAATGGTTTCTACCAATGATTTAGAATCGGTGGTGGCCATATGACCACGATTTTCCAATTCGTCAATCAAATCTTCGGTTTCAAAATAAGTAAGGTCAACATCAACCTCAACTTCAGTATAAACTGTGCGGGATACCATATCATTCTTTCACGGTTGTGGTCTTATTGAACAAGAAACCTGCTAACACACTCAAACCCCAAGCCTGTAACCAAGTTACCTCATTGATACCTTGAACAGCAGGCACAAGGCATTCATTCCACAATACCATAACAGGCCAACTCAGCAAGAAGCTTAGAGTGACAACAAGTAAAATTGCGCCGATTGTAACGCCTAGGATTTTTTGAATGGGCATATTAGACCTCAGCAGTTTCTTGTTCGGTTACTTCAGTGGTAGCTGGTATAATCTTACCAACATAACGGCCGTTGAGGTCAAACTCAGTATAATTCAGCAACTGATAGGACTTCACTGAACGACCTTCTTTGATAACTTTCACAATACCACCATCTTTGCGGATATTGTAAATGTTGGTGGACAAGCGATAGAGAACCGCTTCTTGGTCTGTACCTTCAAAGACTTTTGCAATCTCAGCAGGTGACGCAGGGTTGCCAGACAGGAGAACCTGTGTGATTTTTTCATGGCGATTAATCTTACCTTTACGAATCGTATTCATAATATATTTCCTTACTTCAATTAAAATGGGATTTCTTCATCAATTTTTGGACTCACAGCAGATTCAGGCGTTGCCTTTGCATCTACCTTAGAGTACAAGTCTAAGAAAGCCGTCTTGGTTTCAGCATCAAAACGGCTGACACACAATTCAATGGCTTTCATCCTATCACCAAAGATTTTGAATGCTTTGGCAATATGGACAAGTCGGCGAGTAGAGATAATTTCGTCTACGGCGCCTTGGTCAAAGGACTGGCGAACAATGTCAGCCCATTGAACCAAATGGTCTACAAATTCTTTGTCATCAATCAATGGTGACAGAATTTTCTTTTCTGTTTTTGCATCAGGATATTCCTGTTCAACAGTAATCGGGAATCGTTCTAAGAACGCATCATCAAGAATCTGTGACAGGTAACGACCTTCTTCTGAACCACGGCCTTTGGTGTTTGCAGTAGCAATCACATTGAAGCCATTCTTTGGATACACCATCTCGCCGTTTTTCTTGTTGTAGTATGGTTTGCCTTCTAAGATACCTTGCAAACACATTAGTTTATTTGAACCACGGTCAACTTCGTCAATCAACAGAATGGCACCACGCTTCATAGCCGTGATAACAGGACCATCTCTATTAACAACATTACCATTGACAAGAGTAGGACCACCCAACAGGTCACTTTCATCAGTTTCAATTGAAATGTTAACACGAATGCATTCCCGGTTAAGTGTAGCGCAAACTTGCTCAACCATAAGCGTCTTCCCGTTTCCAGAAAGGCCAGTAACAAACACAGGATAATACATATTAGTCCTGATAATGTTAGTAAGGTCTTTATAGAATCCAAATGGTACATAATCAGGGTACTTTGCGGGAATTGAAACATCTGAATCATCAATCAACTTAGGTTGTTTGAATTCAAGCACTTGTGCAGCCAAAGCAACCTCAAACTCAGGTTCTTGTACTCTAGGTTTTGTGCCGATGTTAGGGAGTTGATATTGACCACGTTCAGAACGATATTCTGATTTAGTTACCAACCAATAGGGGAAAGAAATGTTTTTTTCTTCAACAACCCGCTGAATGTCATCACGGGAAAGAACCGCATTTGCACCAAAAATATCTTCTGCCGCGGTGACAAACGATTTTTGGTTTCTGTTAAGACTCATAATAAAAACTCCAGTTATTCGGTGATACCATTATATCACAAATTTAGGCAAGTGGCAAGCGGTTGTGCAGGAATACAACACTTTTATTCGTTTATCCATTTGGATGTTTGGTAGAAGGACTTTTCTTGGATGGTAGGACCATCATGTGGTCTGGCATTACCACATAGAAAACAACCTGGAGTTCCACAATCCATGGCGTGTTTCTTGGCAAATTTGTGTGCCTCGTCCACTTTCACACCAGATGCCTTGGCAATTTTGACCTGCTTGGCCACGGCACACTCATCTTTTTGCATACGCTTGGTACGCTTGATTTTATCTTCTTCTGTACTCATTATGTTATGTCCAGTAAAATTAAAACACCTAAAACTACCAACCAAACAGACCCATCAATATTGTGTTCATAACCCCAAAAGGCTAATGCAATACATCCGAGGCCTGCTATTGCTTTACTTAGGTTATTCACTTTGGCAACATCAGTGCGTTAAAGTTGCTAGGTACAACGATTGTCTGCACTTGACCGTTCTTGATACCTTCGGAGATATTCAACATTGCTTGTGCTTGCATGAATGCAATACTCGCACCTGAGTTATTAGCCAATGCTGCCATTCTGCGACTTTCTGCTTCGGCAGTTTTAACTTCAACTTCTTTTTGTTTCAATTCATTTTTTGAACGAACCAAAGCATTTGCACTTTCAACAACACTATCAGCAGGAATTACACTACGAACCATAACTTGATTGATGGTGATTGAGCCATCTAGTTTTTCTTCAGCAAGATTGCGAGTAATTTCCTCTTTGATAAAGTTTTCCATGTCAGTGCGATTGTCTGCCATGTCTAGTGCTTCATACTTACGTGTGGCTTTGTAGATGGCGTTACGAGCATTTTGCACAATGTAGTTGTACATCACATAGGTGTCGCCTTTGAACTCAGCGTGAAAACTCTTGTTCTTGGTTGCATACAATTCACTCACTTGTTGTGGGTTGATGTTGTAAACAACCACAGCATCAAAGTCTTTCATTGTGCTGTTGTCTTTGGCAACAGGAGTCATGTTCTCAAGCACCACATTCACGTCCTTGATAGGGAATGTAAGCACATCACCAATCATGGTTTGATTGAATGATCCAGGCAATAATTCGCCTGGCTGAATCTGTCGGTCAAAGCCCACACGCACACCCACGGTGCCAGTTTCAATACGAGTACAACCTGTAACAAGAACAGCGGCTGCAAGAATGGAGAGAGTCAAAATACGTTTCATGTTTTTCCTTAAAATAAAATAACAAATACTGTCATCAGCATTACTGCTGCCAGTGATACAAGTATACTATAGCCTATGCTTTTTGTCAAGGCCAATTGTTCCATACCGTTCATATTTCTTAAAGCAGTAATGCCAAAATGTATTAGAACGGCAAGGACGGCAAATGCGAACCAAAGTTTAATCATTCTATCTCCTTAAAACGCATCAAAGTTAAAATACCTTGGTGTTTCTTTCATCAAAATCAAGGTCACACCATTTTTCTCAAAGATAAACTGGCCAGTCTTGTTGTTGAACTTCACCAAGTTATCGGAGGTAAAATCTTCATCACCCCAAACATCTTCTTCATCATCATTGCTGGAAATCGAATTGGCCAATGTGGTTGATACCTCAGTAGATCCTGCCTTCTTCTTCTTAGCAAGGAAACGCCAGTTGATATTAATCTCTTTTGTTGACAGCGGTGCGCCATTCCAAACGGAAGGACTTGTACGGTCTGCCTTGCGGTCACCTTTGTAGATTTCCACACTGTATGTTGTACCACCATCAAACTCAGCCTTCACGTTTAGAATACGCATCGCTTCTTGTGGTGTTTCATTGTATCGCATCATTTCTTCAATCAATGCCTTCAACATATCAAAGTTAAATGCACCGAATACAGAAGCAATGCTTACAATGGTGTCAACTGTCTTAGTATCAGACAACAAATTGTCATAACAGTATTCACGGATGAATGCCTCATCCAATCCAGTGAAATTGACCATGTAGAAAATACGACCTGGACGGTTACGCATATGGCTATCGACACGCCATTTATCGTTACTGGTCAGCATAAACAATTTCTTGGTTGAATACATGCCATCCAACAATGTCAGCAAATGTTCTTGTTCTTCGCTGTTGTACACTTTTTCAAACTCATCAAACATCACAATACATGGTTGTTGAATGGATTGAATCAACGTATTGAATTTGTCACCATGCCATGGATGATTGATAACAATAGTTGGCACATTTTGTTTGGCCAATTCAACACAGATATTTTTACTCAGTAAGGTTTTACCTGAACCTTTTTCACCAACAAGCATAACGCCTGTAGACTTTTCACGGTCCCAAAAACTTCTGATAATACGTTCTGTATTACGGATGGTATCACCATACATTTTGGTGGGTACATCAAAGCTTTCAATCTGTTCAATGTAAAAGTAATCATGTGGATCCTGCTTCACAACATAGTTACCAGCAGGCAACTGTTCGTGCAAATCCATAGATTCTTTTGTTGCAATACGGAATGTATTGCCTGATTTCATGTAATAACTCATTCTTTAATCCTTTAATTCCATGTTCTATGGCGTTCAGCCACATGTTCAAGGCCATCATATTCTTCAATGTACCAATTAATACCATCAGGTATTTCCACAACTTTCAAATCAGAAAAACTACCGTTAATTGCAGTGCCTTGTTCTTCAATCATTGAAACCAAAACCGGACAATCCCTAGGAATGTCATAGTAATAAAAATCAGGGTCTGTGATGCCTCTAAGGCCTTTATATTCTTCTAAGGCAGCATCAGACAAACCAAAACCACCAAAACAATTATTAATTACAACTTTCATTTTTTACTCCTCAACTAAAAAAATAAATCCAACTACCAATCATCAACCAAACAAACCAACATAGCATTAATACAATTATTATATCTAGTGCAAACATTTCTAATCCAAATTTAGTTATGTTTTCTTTGACCCACCAATTCGGGTCTTTGACCCACAGACTTACCGATTTAACTTCTGCTGTACCTAAATGTAAATCTACACTGTTCATTACTGGAGCTTTCTCAGGTGGTTTGGTTTCAAGATCCTTCAACATCTTTATCATTTCATTTCGGGACATCTCCGGTAAATCATCATCAAAGAATTCTTCCGGAGGAGGTAGTATATGCTTAGTACTCCTCATCACTATCTTCATTATACTCTGGATCCGTTTCAATGGCAATACGACCAAACTGGATTCTACCATCCCAATCTTTTGTACCACGGCCACCACCTGTTACAAAATCAATTTCAAAATCCACAATGGCACCTAAATCCAAAAATTGGTCATAGTTGTCAACATACTTGATATCTTCAAGCTTGATACAACCAATAGTACCTGAATCTACTGAATAGGAATTTCCATAATAATCATTGTATTCACCATCACCCCATGATGTAGAATATATGGCAAATTTACGACCATCTTTCAATTCAAATTCACCATCAAAGAATTTATTGCCTTGAATAATGATAGAACAAATTTCTTTCCATTCATCATCGGCCATCACATAACACAAATCACCAACATAATACTTACCTGATTGCATCACCAACCTCCATTACAATGTTCTGACAAATAATTATACACACTTTGACGGCCATCTGCATTTTGCACAAACACCTCAAATGGTGTTTTCATGTTGAAATATAGGTTTGGACTCTGCCACCATTTTTCAACAAACACATCCGAACCTAACAATGCTTTCAACATATGGTCACATTCATCTTTCACCAACGACATATTGACTGAATCATCTACCTGACGTTTACGCCATATCATCATTGCTCTCCATTTCCACAATTAATAAGTGTGCGAATTGTTTACAAAACATATTGAACCACAATTCATCCATTACCTCATCAGGTGCACCGGCCATTATGGCCAATGCCCTTAGTTCATCATTCATAGTTTTACCTCATCAACCACAAATTGTGTATTCTGCCAGATTGGACCAGTTTTTACCTGCGCTCTCACGGATTTTAGTTACCTGAATCAGTGTACGGAGTGACAACTCTTTAACTTTATCTTGCAGGCGTTCAATCAATGACATAGCATCAGCCTTGGTGGTTTTGTCAAACTCAGGCATAAACTCACCTGTTGACAGCAAATGCTGCATACGTTCAATTTTCTGTTTGGTTGTCATGGACAGGTCCACGGACATTGAACGAGTGATAATTGCTTGGTCAATATTGGATGATGACAAGTTGGAGATAAACACAACACGGCCTTTGAACTCAAAGGTTGTAGGCAAATCTTCATCTTTGATATCAGCACGCCATGAAATGATACGGCGTGAATAAGAATCAAGCGCACCTTTGAGCAGGTTCAATGATGTAGGATCCTTGAGTACAGAATCACAATCATCAAACACAATAACGCCATCTTTATTCTCATAAAGTGTACGGTACAGGCCTTTAGGTGTTGAATAACCTTTGATAACACGGAAAGTCTTGGCAGACTTCAGGATGGTACCAACAGCGATATCGTCAAGCACGGACACATCCTTGAAACCAAGTGCTGTCAGTGTTTGTGATACAGTAAAGGACTTGCCAAGACCGCCAGGTCCTGTAACAACCACGGACGCTTGAGCACCAGCGGCCAACATAGTGACCATATCTGACACAAAACCAAATCGCTCATTGATACTGAAGCGGGACTCAGGCACAGGTGAACCAGAATTGGATTCTGATTGTGCTTTACGGATAACATAATCCATGTGCTCTTTTTTAGAACGGGACACTTTTTTGCCGTTGATAACAGCAACATACTTACCACCAACGAATTTTACATCAATCATTTTTCGCCTTTATTTCAAACAATAAAAGGAGTATACAGGAGTTGGTGAGGATGGCAATATACTACTTTAGTTCTCAGTATTTTTGGTCAAGTATTCTTCTTGGAACGCTTCGGTTTCTCTGCTTCAGCAACCATTGCTGCCTTCTTTTCCGTTGCGTCCACCCACTCCTGGTGGTCTGAAACCAGTTTTTTGTACTCATCATATGATACAATGGCATCATTCCAGCGATGGGTGAATGTTTCCATGTCCATATATTATACGGACTTTCCTGTCGCCATATAGACTACAGCAGGCGAGAATAAGACGGACACCATCAGTTCCACAAGGTCAGGATCAAGTCCTTGATTGGTAACTGTTTGTCGTATATGATCCGTCCGTACCCATGGTTGGCGGCGTATAAACCGCAAGGCACTGTCCAACGCATATGACTCTGCATATACACATTCATTAATTTCATAATTCATACCAATTCTTCCTTCAATAGTTTCCATATTTTGATGGCCTTCTTCATTTGCCATATTTGTTCATAACGAATTTCATCCATAATGCCAATACCACCCCAACCCATATTCATGGCCACTTGGTTGCTTTCTTTGTTCATCTTCTCAAATACAGCAATCTGCTTTTGTAATACATCAACCACAATATCAAAATCTTCTTCATCATTTATAGAGTCCATTTTTCTTTCTCCTTAAATTAAACATCCATTGCACATTGGCGTTGCTGCTCTTCATCACAATCACACAGTGTTTCATAGTCTCCGTGAATTTCTTCTGCATACGGGCAGGTGTGCCATTCATTAGACTCTGTAACTTGTTCTTCACGCTCCGATACTCCGAAATGATCAAGAACATATCGACCAATAGAGTCGTGGCCATGGTTCTGTTGATGGATTGTTGCAATGTCAGCGCATTCCTGTACAATCAACTCGGCGAAATATTCCAAGTCTGTGTCATAGAGGGTAAAAGCGCCACCGCCCGTTGGGGTTTCTGCTTGATCCATTTGTTTGATAAGTTCTTTAATTCGTTCATTCATTCTTCAACTCCGAAATGTTCCTTTGATTCCACTCCAACAGGCAAGCGCAGAGTTATCTTTTTGCATAACATCCTCACAGATTTTCATACATTCCCATACAATCAAATCAGCAAACTTTTTTGTATCAAAGTGCAGATGACCGTCTACTAGTACACCGTCTACACGATGGCTCCAGCATTGTTGTTCTAGTTCTTTAATTCGTTCATTCATTCTTCAACTCCGAAATGTTTTAGTACATAGTCACCAACAGAATTATATTGGTGTTGATTTATTGTGGCACTGTCAGCACATTCTCTAACAATCAACTGGGCAAACTTCTCCAAAGCATGACGATATATGTGACCATTGTATTCAGTATCAACAGGAATATTAAGTCCAGACTGTTCAGCAAGTTCTTTAATTCGTTCATTCATCACAGGTTGACCATCAAAGACTTTGATTACTTCTGGTGTTGTTTGCATAGCCAATGCACCAGAAACCATATAAAGTGGTATATTCAACTTGGTACCAATGTTTACAGGTGCCATGCCTTCACGGTATAGTTCATGGATTTCGGTGTATAAATCTTTCATTCTGCTCATAATTAATCCTTATCGGGGGGACACCGCAATTATATAACAATGTTGGTCTCTTGGCAAGCCGATTGAATGGCAGTAATTAAATTACTGCCATTACCACCATGAATTGTGTGTTAATCGGTGATATCATTTTTTTTCCTTATTTTTGCAAGAACCATTTCTATCAAGATCAACTGAAAACATTCACCCATAGTTTTGCCAGCAATTGGTTTTGTAT
>Ga0209246_10000761_pt1 | contig 13526 bp, 16 predicted proteins | sample LauGreSpBDMM15SN_2_FD_187560 | JGI IMG/M metagenome (GOLD analysis project Ga0209246, IMG submission 187560) | Freshwater lake microbial communities from Lake Michigan, USA - Sp13.BD.MM15.SN (SPAdes) (version 2) | ecosystem: Environmental > Aquatic > Freshwater > Lake | place: Lake Michigan...
TATTTGTTCTAGACTCTCCAGCATATTGTGCTCTTTCTTGCGAATCAAGAATATTTTGTGTTTGATGTTGTTGGGATTTTAATCCCTCTGTATTTTGATAACTTTGACTTTTTAATAAGTCCGATTCAACTTTTCCTATCTTATCAGATAAAAATTGCGTTTGGTCATAACTAGCTTTTAATTGCGATGGATCCATTTTTTTTATATATAACTTTATTGTTATACTATTTCCAAAGAAAAAAAAAATATGGAAATTTCGCACAAAATGAACAAAAAATATATTTTGATTTTTATATATTTTCTACGTTCACTGTTTAAAAACAATAATCTATTCAATTAATATATTGTACACTCTTTGTATAAAATACAAATATTGTATAAATCTATCATTTTTAGACGATAAAAACGCGTACTAATATATATTTTTTTTTATTTGCTTACATTAAGTATTATAGCAATGGATAACGAGAATTACATTTCCCCTAATAAAATTACAAAACAATACGATATTACTTCTGGTACTTTAAGAAGATGGGCGGAAGCTGGTAAGATTAAATGTTTACGACCAAATGGTGGGAAGAGAATTTACAACATTGAAGATATCAAAAAAATTTTTAATAGTAAAAAAACTACCCCGGATAACGAAGACACTAAAGAAACAGAAGACACTAATACTAAAGAAAATACTAAAGTTAATCAAAATACAAATACCATAGAACATGAAGATGATATTAAAAACGTCTTAAAAAAATTAAAACAAAATATAGAATCGGGGGAAAATATGAATTCTATAGATGATATTACAAGTGAACTTAATGACATTATGATTTTAATTAATCATATTAAGAAAAATGGAAATTAAAAATTATCTTAAATCTAAAAGTTTATAGATTTACGATAAAATACAGTATTTAGTATTTAGTATTTAGTATTTAGTATTTAGTATTCAGATATAACAGGCATTGTATCTTGTCTACACATAACGCAAGTTGTTTTACCAGATATATTGTAAAATCTACACCAACACGTAGCGTGAACAGCATTGTTACACTGGTATTTGCAACATACAGTCATGTCATTTTCATAATCAATATAATCTAAACATATTGGGCAAGTTTCATTTCTGCCAATATTATATTTAAGAGATTCTTCTTTTATCCAAATATCGGCAATTATATTTTTATAATTACTTATAGACCAATATATAGGATCAGTATGACCAAATTTTTTAGAACCAAGCCAATATATATGTTTACAATGACGACGTCTCATTGTATAATCCATACACGAACAAGAACAATTTATGCTATATAATTCTCTCCATACTTGCACGATATATATTTTGTTAGATGATCCTAACACTTTAAAATCAACCCCGGATATTTCATCCAAATATCCATTATTATCAACATCATAAATAACAGAAGCATCAATTAAAAGTATCCTTTGTGTTAAACTACGCAATCTTCTTTGGTAATCTTCAGTTGTATATTGTTGTAATTCATTTATATTGTCATTGTCATTTATTAAATTGTTGAATAAATTGCTAGTACTATTCATAACTTCACTTATTTTTAATATTGAATCTTTTTATTTAGTTTTTTATAAAAAGATTTTTAAAAGGTCTACGACTTGCTCATTATGCTTTTATAAACTTGTCTATTTGTGATATAGCACAAGCAATTATATTATTGAGATTGTTTACTTCCTCTATTGCATTTCTTATATCGTCTTCTAATTTTAGTTGATGTTTTATTACTTCATTTTCAAAATATATAGAATCAAGTTTCATATTAACAACTGAAAATCTATTACTCGATTCTTCTGTCAATTTATCTAAACACTCATTTAAATCTAGCAATTTAGATTGTATACCAACATTACTACAAAACTCAGAATTACTATTAACTGGAATGTTGGATATTGAAATATTAGTAATCATAGTTTGCAAATTATCCATTATATCCATTTTATATTTTTCAAAAAATTCATTATATATTTTCTGCGTATCTAATTGTACACTATGATTAATTTCCTCAAGACTATTCAATCTATCCATTATACCAAGTGTTAATTGTGAAAATTTATCCTCTATGTAATCTTTCAACTCTTTATAAACAATAACTTCTCTAGATTTACAATCACAACAACCTTGTAATAATTGCGATTGCGAATCGATTTTTGTATTAACAATATCAATTTTGTTTTCTAAATTTACCAGACGACTCATCAGGTCAACATTTGATACTTTTCTAAACATATTTTAATTATACAAAAGTTATTTTATTATATAACCTAACGTAATCGTAGGAATAAATTCATAAATCTTTTGCGTTAAACAAATTATAATATTTTATAAATAAATACTAAATGTCAAAAGGAAAGGTTATAGATTATTTATTTGAAGATCCAGAAATTACTAATCAAAAATATGCACTTGTTAGTATAGTTGGACCACATATGCCACAAAAATGTGATGTGTGGGGTTTAAAGGTAAGAGGTACAGCTGATTCTTTAGAAAATGCTAAAGCTTTATGTAAACGTTTATTAAGAATTGATAATAATTATGATATTTATACAGTAGATGTTGGTAAATTCTTTCCATTGGCAATAGATCCATTAAAAGTTCAAAATGTAGAATATCAAAACGAACAATTGAATTCGTTAATTCAAAGCTATCTTGAAAATAAAGACAATGCAAACGATTTATGGAATCAAAGGAAAACTGAAATGATTGACGATGCAATAAAAGAAGGTAAAAATCAAAAGGAATTTGTAAATAAACCAGAACATCCTATTTCTGTTTTACATAAAATTAAAAATTACGAAGAAGGTATTGCAGATACAGAACGTTCATTAGAATCTCTTAAGGAAGAATTAGCAAAAGCAAGAAACAAGTTTGATAATTATACAGAAGAAGAAAGAGAAATTGCATTAAAAGAATTTAAAACAGCTTTAGAAGATAACATTAAACAAATCGAAGATAAACCTATAACTGTTGATGATATTCGTAAAGAGTTAGAATCTGAATTTCAAAATGAATTATCAAGACCAAATGAACCACCTAGTGTAAACAGTATTATTTCCACTATTCAATCATTAGAAGATGAATTAAGTGAACTTGAAACATTTCGATCATCATTGTCTTCAACAGCTTCTCCAAAAGGATACGAAACTATTGTAAACAAAATTAATAAATTAAAGCAAGAAATCGAAACACTTAAATCAAAGTTAAATAATAAAGACTTGGTTAATAGTTATATAAATGAAAATTACCCAGAATCAAAATACAACTTTAACTAAACATTATTTCTCAAAATTATAAATATAATTTTTTTATTAATATATAGTAACATATTAATAATGGAATCATCTGAAGAAAAACAACAAAAAAACATAGTTTTAACTACCTTTATCAGAGTAATATTAAAATATGCCCTAGAAGGTTTAATTATTGCAATCGCTGCATATTATATACCTTTAATGTATAAAACATCCTTAAGAACTCCAACATTTAATGAAATATTCTCAATTGGTTTAACAGCTTCTTTAACAATGATTGTTTTAGATTTCTTTTCTAAACAAACTGCAACTGGTGTAAGATTTGGTGCTGGTTTAGGTATAGGTAAGGGCTTAATCAGTTTGTAAACTAAAATCTAGTATTACATATACTACTATAATGAACAATCATCTGTGTCCTTTTATAATAACTTAGTTGATTTTGTATATTACGCCAGTCACTAACATTTATTTTATTATAACACTTTAAATATAAAGTAGAATCAATTGGCATTCTATCATATTCATCAATCGAATCAACAATACAAATCTCATTCTTTTCTAAATTAAAACAAACACTTTTCATCAAACACTAACAATATCATAATCTTATATTTTTATTTTTAAATATTACAAATATAAAAATACATTTACTTGAAATAAACACGTCTAAATATGTTTACTTGGAAACACATCTAAATATGTTTACTTGTATTTATAAAGTACGGATTATTTTGCAATTGTCCATGTACTAAATCTGGTTGTAATCTATCTGCTACAACAGTATCCATAGCATCGTTATCATCACGATGTCTAATAGGAATACCTAATTGATCTTTATTAGGAATATGTTTATAATCATTTATAATTTTTTCTCTATCATCAATTTCTTCTTTTAATAACATATTATCGGTAACCTTTATATCTGCAAAAGAATCTTTACCTGATGAAATTTGGAAATTTTGTGGTCCAGATGGTCTCTGTCCCATTAATGATTCTTGTTTTTGATCACGAATCGTCACATTATCAAAACGAACTCTAGATTCAGCTTCAGATGCAAACTTGGCATTTCCTTTATATTCTGGATGAATTGCATTTCTAACCTTTTCAGGATTAGCATATGTACTTTGAACTGTATGATTCTTTACAATTTTAGCAGCATTTGTTATGTAATCTTTACTTACTTCTGTAATAATTTCCTTACCTGTAATTTTGGCTTCGTGTTTATTAACAAGATAACCCATACCATCGTTTATATGAGCTTGTCCTTTGTATTTATTATCAACTAATGTTTCTTTATGAGTTTGCCTTGCTGTAATGTTAGAAATACCTGCATTATATGTTGCATTAGAACCTACATTAAATGAAGTGTTAATGTTACCACTATTATCAGCATTACGTAAAGTTTCCCTTATAGTTGTTCGTGTTTCGTCTTGTGGTTTAATCTTTACACCAGATGATTGCATATTCATATTTAATACGTGTGTTTTATCACCAGTTGTAGCTCTTTCTGATTCAAATACTTGGAAACCTGATTTACCGTAATCGTGTCCAGATTGATTATTTACAATTGTTCCACTTAGATTTCTACCAAAATCATTTGTAAAATTATGTCGTTTAGGATCTTGGAAATAACCTGCTAATTGATCACTATTATCTACATTTGATAAACGTTGTTTTGTTGCTTTATGAATACTATCTTGACCACCATAATACTCCATGTTATAACTTTGCCTAGAAGAAGCCTTCATATTAATGGAATAGTCTTCCCTTGATTTGGGACCTACAAATTCACCTGGACCACTAAATCTATGGTTGTTTTCAAAATATGTATCTGGACGATTTTTTTCCACTTCACCCATAACACCACGATTTTCTCCCATTTTACCAGACAGAACTCTACCTTTATATGTTTCCTTTGGTCTATTACCTGGTCGTAATTCATTAACATCCTTAAAACTTGGTCTAATCGTATTTTCAAATGTACCAGCTATAGGAGCAGATATCTTTTCTGGTTCAACAGGTCTTTCATTTTGTCTATATAAAGATGGCACGTACCTATCCATATTAACTTGTGATGAAAAAACAGGATTTCCATAAATATTTTCAGGAGTTTTATCATACAAACTACTAATTTCTTTTTTATGAGAAAATGTAGATACATTACCAGTATGTTGATCTAACAAGGCTTCATTTGAAAATGTTTCAATATTTTGTTTTGTATTACTTCCAAAAAACGGTACCATATTATTATGAGATGCATCAAATGGCTTTCCAGTCAATAAATTAATACTTGTTTGTTTATATGGTAAACTTGTATCTAATAATACTTCAGCATTTACATCCTGTCCTAAATATTTCCCAATAGGTTTAAACATTGGTCTATTATCAATAGTAACTGATTTATCGCTTTCACTTTTAGGTTTTATTACATTTTCTAGACGATTTATATCATTTAATTTACTTAATTGTTGGGAAGTCATTCCTGCTATGTCTGGTACTAACGTTGGACTTAACAATGATTCATTACCAACTGCACTATATGTATTGAAAAGAGGCGGAATATATCCAGATTCTGATGGATTTTCTGATTTTTTGTAATTTTGTAAAGACCTCTTTAAAATTTCATCATTTGACTCATTTACAACATTTGATGTATAAATATTTTTACCATTTGGTTTGTCAAATTCTTCAATACCTTCTCTTACAGTTTCTTGAATGCGAGGATTTCTCCCATCTCTACTGAAAAAATATCCTGCTAAAGTTGTTAAGCCAATTAATGGAAATGTTAAATCACTCATATTATATTACAATTTGTAAAGAAATAAAGTTTGATAAAATAAACTATTATTAAAAAAATCTATGAAAACTAATAAAAAATACCCAGTTGTAACATTAAAATCTAGAAAACAATATCTAAAAAGTATCAATTGTCTAAATCCAAATTTATTCCAATAATTACGTTTTGTAAACATATTAGACACAAGTTTACCGTATAAACAATAAAAGTATTATATAAATTAACATAATATATACAATACGTAACATATAAAAAATAAACAAAATAACTAATTTATTAAGATTTGTATTTAAAATAACTAAAATAACTACCACCTTGCTTGCTTTGTCTTGTATCCTCGCCTTTGTCTTGTATCCTTAGCCGATTAATCCCAACCTAAAAGTTTTTTAATAACCATTTTATCAAGACTGTAAATTTTTTGTTGAACATCTGTAAATCCAATAGGCTTATTTGTAAGCTTGTACTGAGCATGTAGTTGTCGTAAGGTTCTATAATAAAGATTTTCATCTGTAACTTTAACAGTATGCTTGATATGTGAGTCAACATACAATCTATATACTGTTTTAACTAATTTTAAAATGGATGCTTTGATATAAGTAAACATAAACGTATTTTCAGTATAAAATTGTTCAAGTAATACAAGAGATTCTGGCTTATTTAAAAGTTCTAAATATCTCATTCTAATCTGAGGAACATTTCCTCTTATAGATTTAATCATCTTGTATCTTTCAAAATCATACTTGTATGAGTTCCATGTTTTATCTGTTTTGTCAAAAATCTTGATGACAATTCCTCTTTTAAATTTACAATCAAAATTATTAACATCAGATCCTAAAATTCTAAAATCATCTACTTCCATCAATTTAGGACGCTTGATTCCATAGACATTTCTAAATTGATTACTAAAATCTTCAAAGAATGTAGAATTATTGATTCTAGAAACATAAACTAACATATTGACATTATGTTTAATAACAATCCTATTTTCACGATGAAGTAAAATAAATACATATGTAAAATTTGTATCCATAGTATTCAACAAATTTTTATCAAATGTTTCCCAAAACATTGTATCAAAATCTTTGTCACTTGTCCAATAACTAGAACTAGCAGTAATACATCTAGTAGTTGCTGTACGCCAAATACCATTATAATTATACAATCGAAGAATAGTACCATCTTCACAATATTCAATTCTTACACCATTACTATTCTGTTGAACCAAATCAACAACTTCAGAAAAATTATTAATATCGTGTAAACGATTTTGACACATACAAATCACCCGATTTGTATTACTTTCAAAAATCAACCCATTAGCTTGTTTTTTATAAGCTTTTATCTTTTCATCATCAATAACTGGCATAATAGATTCAACAACTCCAGATTCAATCAAATTAAGATCAGTAAAAGGCACACTAACTTCAGATTCAACAACTCCAGATTCAACAACTTCAGATTCAACAACTCCAGATTCAACAACTTCAGATTCAACAACTTCAGATTCAACAACTTCAGATTCAACAACTTCAGATTCAACAACTTCAGATTCAACAACTTCAGATTCAACAACTTCAGATTCAACAACTTCAGATTCAACAACTTCAGATTCAACAACTTCAGATTCAACAACTTCAGATTCAACAACTTCAGATTCAACAACTCCAGTATTTTTTTGATTTTTTTGATTTTTAAAATTATCATTCGTATTAGCAAGTAAAAATACTTGCTTATCATCAATAAGCTTTTCCTTTATACAAAGTCCTACAACTTCAGATTTATTTTTAATTTCTTCGAAAGAAGATTCGTTAACAAATTGACAAATATCAGAAACATTAATAATAGACATCTTAACTAATTGAATATATATAATTATATTGTTTAAATTAAAAAAATTCAATTTTTTCTTAATTGAATTTTTTATATATAATAATTATGTTATTTTTATGAATTTATCAATGGTATTTCCTAATGTGATAGTAGTTTTCTCAATTTGAGATAATCTGATTCTAGCATCTTCAATACGCTTGTTATCCAGGTTAGATACTTTTTGTTGTAAATTATCAGTAAATACGTTTTGGTTAACACGTTTTACGTTTTGTATATCAACTTCTTCTATATAATCTTTAGATACAAACATTGGATACTCTATCATTTTATAAATACGATTTTCTTTAAAACTATTTCTAAATTCTTCAATATTTAATTCTCCTCCAAACATCTTTAATGTACATCTTGGTGGAGCTGGTTGTAAATTTGCATCTAATAACAAGGTTCCAGTTATTTTGTTATACAAATACTTTATCAAATACTCTTTTAAATAACCAGATCTTGTTTCATTTTTATAAGCTATCATACATGAAAAACTACAAAAAACACCTTTGACCTGAAATTTTTTTACTCTTTGATCATATTTTTCAGGAATACCAATTGGAACACTATCAAAATTATGACAACACCACCAACAACACACATCTGTCTTATATAACCAATCTTCGTTTTTGACAAAATCTCTTAATAATTCAAAGTAACCACGTTTTCTATTTTGTTCTTGATGATTATCCTTTTCAGTTATTTCTGTCTGAACTGTATTTGTGTTATCATCGCCAAATATTTTGTCAACTAAATTAGAATCTTTATGTAGTATTTCCAATTTATTAATCAATTGGTTATCCTGATGTTCTCTATATTCAATTCTTCGTTCATAAAGATCTGTTAAATCGTCTTCATTATTAATAATTTCACTTATAATAGAATCTTCTTTTTCTAACAATTCATCATATTCTTTTTGCAATTCATCCAAGTTTACATCATTTTCTTTTTGTAACTGTTCGAAAATACCATCTATATGTATTTTATCTGTTTCTGTACAAAGTTTAACAATACTATCATCATTATACGCATCGACTGTGTCATTATTATTGTTATCATCTTTGTCATCTTTGTCATCTTTGACATCAAGATGTAATATATAATTATTATTATCCTGTAAAACTGTTGTCAATGGGATTTTTTTTCTTATAGATGAACTAAAATATTTTACAGCTGCTTTTCTACCACGTTTTTTCTTTTGTTTAACCTCTTCTACTACTACTTCTTTCTTTTTTCTACCTCTTTTCTTTTTTTCTTCCGGATTTTTTGGAACATTTTGAAGTGTTGTATCCTTTCTTGGTCTACCTTTTTTTCTTTTTATAACTGGTTCTACATTATCAGTTATGTCTAATTTTGCAACACCGGAATTTAATTCATCCATGTAATAGTTAAACAACTTAGTTAAATAACTAGTATATTCTTTACTTTTTCAATTTTTGTTAATTATTCAAAATTAATTTCTAAATAAATTGTAATAATGAGTAACAATAACACAGATAGTATTGATGAATGTCCAAGTATATTAAATGTATTAGGATTTCTTAAATTCCCAGATATAAAACCAATTTCCTTAAATGAAAATAAATCTTCATCCATTTATGAAGAAAAAAATGATACATTATCATCAATGTCAGACGTATCGGAAGTATCAGAAGTAGCATCTTCTAAAAAATTACCAGTTTCGCCACCACAATCCCCTACTATAATATCCCCAACCACAATATCATCTTCAAACTCATCTACGCAAATAGGAAAAGGATATAAACTAAAAAAAAGTTCGTCTCCTAAACTTAAATCTAAGAAACGTAAGTCTACTAAACGTAAGTCTCCAAAACGTAAGTCTAAGAAAAGATCTCCAAAACGTAAGTCTAAGAAAAGATCTACTAAACGTAAGTCTACTAAACGTAAGTCTAAGAAAAGATCTACTAAACGTAAGTCTAAGAAAAGATCTACTAAACGCAAGTCTAAGAAAAGATCTACTAAACGTAAGTCTAAGAAAAGATCTACTAAACGCAAGTCTAAGAAAAGATCTACTAAACGCAAGTCTAAGAAAAGATCTACTAAACGCAAGTCTACTAAACGCAAGTCTACTAAAAGATCTACTAAACGCAAGTCTACTAAAAGATCTACTAAACGTAAATTATAAATCAAAATATAAATCTTTACTTTATTATTGTAGTAGTTTTAACTTACATCTAAGTGAATGCCCTGAACTTATATGAATTTTTTGCATAGATTCTAAAAATTCATAAACAATATCACCATTTTCATCACTATAATACACTCTTCTAATACCACGTTGTAACAATTTATCAATACAACAATTACAAGGTCTTGAATTTTTTAACTTGTTTGTTTTTTGATTTCCTATTCTAATAATTAAAATATCCATACCTTTTGACAGTTTATTAGAAACTTTACAAAGTGCATCTATTTCCGCATGAATAGTGTATTTTACACATTTATTATTTATTATATCTGTTTTAATATATCTATTATACCCAAATGTACATATCTTACCACCACTTATCAAACACGCACTATGCTTATGTGTTAAACTAGAATAAGTAGCGATTTTTTTTAACAAACGTATATGTTCTTCAAATTTACTAAAATCGCATTTTACAATAACCATATTTCTTGTTTAACTACTACTAATTACTAACTACTATCTAAATCAATCAATATTCAATTTTATTCGTTTTAATTTCCCATAACTACACGTTTAAGCTCTATATTAAACCCGTATTTTTCACCATTCTTCCATATGTTTCTGAATTCTATAACTGCCATATCATAACAACAACCTATTCTAGGTAAGTTAAATCTACCATAATCTGTTTCAATAGCATATTTACCATTGTAATTAGGCAAATGACACCTAATCATAAATTTTTCATCATCTTCATTAAATAGATCATAAAGGTCTTTGTCAAATAATTCGCTAAATTTACTTTTAGTATGATTTTGAAGAGTTGTATTTATATATCTTAATAATACTAATAAGCCCATATTACTGTATTTCTCAAATTCAAATACCATGAATTTTTTGTCCAAAAATTTTACTTTTGGCTTATATAAAACTATTCCGACATTTGGATTAAAATAATAATTACTATTACCTATTGTCTTTTGATTTTTCTTTAATATTTTTAATACATCATTTTTTATCATATCATTCAATATTTCAGAGTTTAATATAATTGTCATTTATATTAAAGTATAAATATTATAAACTTTTCTTAACTTACTCCATTTAAATCATCTCTTGTATCTTTTCTACAAACAGGACATGTTACTTTTTCATTACATAACCAATTATAAATACAATCCTTGTGAAAAACATGCTTACATCCCAGTTTCACTACTACATCTTCGAGTTTATATTCATCCATACAAATATTACATTTAGATTCATAGTTTTGTTTATTGTTTTCTTTTACAGTTTCTGAAAATAATTTGTCAAATTGCTGGTTTGTTAATGTCACCTTTACATCTTCCATATCATTAATATTAACATCTCCTTCTAGTAAAATACTAAACAATCTGGAAACTATCCCATTTCCAAACATATTTTCACTTCTTCCAACTAACCCTGTATTATTAAATAAGGGTTCAATGCCCTGATTTGCAAAATGATTTATAGAATTGTCTACGTAATTTGTATTCAAGTTGTTAAGATTACGTATTGAATTACCAAAACCATTACCAAAATTATTACCAAATACATTACCAAATACATTATCAATATTATATTCTTCCTCAAATGTTTCGTCAAATGTTTCGTCAAATGTTTCGTCATCAGTCATTTCTAAGTGTCTACGTATACTATAAATACGATTAATAATCTGTTGGTTAACATTTATTACATCACTTAGTTCATCTATACGGTTTGTAGTAAGGGGTTGTGAATTAATATGATCAACCCAATCATCATATAATTCATTAAAGTCACTATTCATTATGTTAATCTAAACTATCATTTTAAATTAATTTTTTTTTATACACTCATAGTTTATTTAATCGGTAATATATTTTTGCAATACAGCTTTGTATGTTTGACTTTGATCCAATTCGCCAGATAAAGCTTTTTCTATAGTTGTTGTATCATATTGTGATAAATATTTCTTAACAAAAATTTCATCATGCTTTTCTTTATCCAATAATTCATCATATATTATTTTATCTATATGTTTACTAGCTATGTTGATGTCACTATTTGTTTTATTATAATTACTTTTATATTTTTGTATTTCATCCTGTGTTACTTTTGTAATAGGTTGTTTTTTGCTTGCATCTTTTGGAACAATTATTTTACTATTAGGATTTTTAGCACCTTTATATGAATATTTATAATCACTATACCCAGACCCCCAATAACCTACACCACGTTCTCCGAAATTATCACCTGTTATCATCAAACCATTAAAAGAACTAACTAATCCACAATTTCCAAAATCTGAAGAGTTATATCCGGAAAATCCATCTGTAGTTTTATGTACCAACGACATACTTATACGTTTATCATATTCATCATCAGATCCTTTGTTATGATCAAATATTTCATTAAAACGTTCATTGGAAAACTTTTTACCATTAAATTGATTAAAAATACCAACTTCTAATTTTTCGTAATCTTTTATATCTTGTATTCTTTGATAATTCTCACCATAACCATACGCATTAGGATCTTCTTTTTTAAAAGTTTCATTAAATTCACCCAATTCATCTGTTGTCATGTTTTTTTTAATTTCATTATCCTTTTCTTGCTTTCTAAGTAATCCTTTTGATTGTTCTCGTTTTTGTTTAATATATTGATAAGATTCTGTTAAAATTTTAAAATATTTTTCATACTTTTTCTTTTTATTAAAGTCTGTGTATTTATCTGGATGATATCGTTTTACCTTGCTTCTAAACGATTTTGTTATATTATCACTAGTGTCATCCTTTGTAATATCTAATATAAAATAAGGATCATATTTTTTACCATCTACAGTAATAATATCCATTAGTATTATTATTGTTTTATTTTTTTTATATTTAACGCATAATAACGTTTACTTTTACAAAAGTTTACAATATTCCTTTGAATACCATAAATTGATCCCAGTATATTCAAACATAACATGAAAAATAACACCTACAACAAATAAAAATTCAATGTCTTCACGTCTTCCAGAAAAATTAGGTATATAAGTCATAAAATTTTTCAAGATATAAACTATCAGTATTAAACACGCACCAACCACAGATGCTTCTATAGCTATTAAACTTACAGGTTTTGCAGATAACATTTATATAATACATAGAAAATATATTATATGAATTATCTATTAATTTAATGCAATTTATTAAGTATATATTTTGCATAATTACCCTTGAAATCATCTGAAAACTTTATATGCTCAACTCCTACTGAACGTCTTAGAACTATACATTTATTGTCGTGTTTATCGTCGTCTTGTTTGTCGTGTTTATCGTCGTCTTGTTTGTCGTGTTTATCGTCGTCTTGTTTATTAAAATTGTGTTTTTTACTATAAAACACGTGTTTTTTAATAACATTTCCAGTTAATAA
>Ga0209246_10000765_pt1 | contig 13473 bp, 8 predicted proteins | sample LauGreSpBDMM15SN_2_FD_187560 | JGI IMG/M metagenome (GOLD analysis project Ga0209246, IMG submission 187560) | Freshwater lake microbial communities from Lake Michigan, USA - Sp13.BD.MM15.SN (SPAdes) (version 2) | ecosystem: Environmental > Aquatic > Freshwater > Lake | place: Lake Michigan, USA...
GGCGCGAAGCACAGGGGCCGATGTCGGCCGCCCTGGTGCCGCTCGAGATCAAGACCACGCTGCAGAAGCACTTCGGCGTGTGATGGCTGACGCGGCGAACCAGTCGGCGTCGGTGTCCCGGTTCGGTTTGGCTCTGGTGGTCACCCTCGCCTTATGCTGGTCTGCGATCACCTTTATTCCTCCGGGGTCTTTGCATGCGGATGAGGCGGTCCAGTGGTCTTTGGCCAAGGAACTCTCCGAGGGCACGCCGTATAGTACGCATCAGGACAAGTTCCATGGGCCGACGTTGGCGACCGCTTTGCTGATCATGGCTAAGTTGACGGGCACCGCGCCGATGGACATGAACGAGCATTATCTCCGTAGCGTGGTCTCGCTCTTTCTCGGACTCATGGCGGCGGCGGCCTTGATCCTGCCGGGGGTCAGCCGGCCCGTCCGTTATGTGACCGCTGCCTTCATCGTGCTGACCGGCGGGTGCACGCCGTTCAGCTATTACTTTGTGCAGGAGATGCTGCTGGTAACTGGCTTCGTCTGGGGGGTCGCGTTGTGGATGCGCGCCGAAGGGTCGCCGCCGGATTCCCGCTGGTGGGTGCTCTCCGGTGCGGCTTTCGGTTTCGCCCTCGCCTGTAAGGTCACTGCGGCGGCGTATCTGTTTCTTTTCATCGTGGCCTTGCTGCTGTTGCGTCGGTTCGTACCCGACCGGCGCTGGCTTCGCTTCAGCTTCGGCCTAGCCGCTTCCTGGGCTTGTTTCCAGTCCGTCGGCTTCACGGATCTCGATGGCCTGAAGACCTGGTGGGTGCAGCTGGCCAGGGCCCTCGGCGTCGCCAGCGGCCATTCTGAAGATACCTTGCTCGCCTCCAGTCTGGCACCGTGGGCCTGGGCCGCGGCTTGGTTGGCCGTCTTCGCGCTGGCGCGATCCGGTCTCTCTCTCGCCCGTTGGCGGAGCCGGCACGAAGCGGACCTGCCGTGCCTGGTCGCCGTCCTCGTCTTCCTCTTCCACCTCGCGCTGCCTTATAAGACGCCGTGGCTCCTGCTGCTGGTCTTCTCACTGCCGTTGACGCTCGCCTTGCCTTATCTCCTCGTCGGACGTGCCGGGCGCATGGCCGCGCTGGCGCTCGGCTTGGTGGCGATCGCCTTGGTCGCCCAGCGACCGTTATCCTCCCACTCGCGGACGAACGATCTCGAGCTCGACTTGTTCCGCTTCAGCGTCGCGAACATCGCCAAGGCTTACGGCGATAAGTTTTACATCGCGGTGGAAGGCGGGCATTACTGGCCGCTTCCGTATTATCTGCGGGCATACCGGGTCGGTTACGGGGAATTCCCGCAGGCCGCCAAGGCGCCGCTCCGTCTGATCCCGGCGACCGACAATAGCGAGCCGGTCATCCCGGGCTATGTGGCCTCGCCGCTGCGGCTTCGCTCCGACGGAGGCGACCGCTATTGGGTGCTGGTTGCCAAAGGCTACGAAACTGGTTTTCATACCAAAAAGTAAGCCATGGAAGACAACCCCCTCATCCATAATTTCTCGCACGAGGCCTTCGGCTCCCGTTTCTGGGTCCGCATCGCCGCCGAGGACGGCGTCTACGCCCGTAACGCCGCCGAGGCGCTTTTCCAGCTGCTCGACGACCTCGATTTCCAGACCGACCGTCGCCACGACAGCGGCCCGCTCGTCTCGATCAACCAGATGCCCGAAGGGGCGATGGTCGCCACCTCCGAGCATATACAGGCCCTTTGGAATTTCTCGAAGGACGTGAGCGCCGATACCAACAAGGCTTTCGACGTCACCGCCGGCGCTTTGTTCGACTATTGGAAGAACCGCGGCGACACGCCTTTGAATCCCGACGATCACGCCTGGACGCAGATCATGTCGGCCTACCGCGAGGGCGAATTCCGCCTCGATGGTTGCGAACTTCATTGCGTGAAGTTCGGCGCGGCCGTCGACTTCGGCGCCATCGTCCGAGGCTATGCCCTCGACCGCATGGCTGACATGCTCGAAAGCAGCTGGGGCATCCACCGCGCTCTCCTGATGGCCTCCGGTAGCGTGACCCTCGCCCTTGACCCTCCTGGCGAATCCGCCGGCTGGCGCATCGGCGTCGGGGCCAATTCCGAGATCAAGCTCTGCCGCTTCGCCATGGCGAGCAAGACCGCCGACACGACGCACGGTAATCTCGTCGACCCTCGCACGGGCCAGGTGATTTCCCTGACGGGCCCGGTGCGCGCCATCGCGACTTCCGCCCTCGAGGCCGAAGGGCTGGCGATGGCCGGCGCCGTGCTCAACGCCTCCGAGGCTGAAGAATTCGTCAACCGCGGCTGCAGTCGTGGGCTCTGGCTGCCGGACGGCACGAAGCTAGGTTCCGTGAGCTATTTCGAGGTGACCGATCGTCCAGTGCCCGAAGCTACGACGACTTCCTCAGAAGAGTCGGCTACCTAAGCTTGGTCTCGATGTCCCGTAGCAAGGTCTCGCGGTTACCGGAAAATAGGTAGACGTCGGAGCCTAGGCGTCGGAGCGCGGCCTGCAGAACTTCCTTCGACGGACGACGGTTCTCCATCAGCCGGCGTAGGTAGGTTTCGAGGTCAGCCGCGATGCGAGGGTGGTCGAGTTTCAGCTGCACGATCTGCTTGAGCACGGCCTGGTTGGTCTCGTTCTGCAGGTGGGCCTGGATGAGTACGTCGTTGGCTTCGTCGTAGCGCTTGGCGATGATGAGTTTGCGGCTCGCTGAAATCAGGATTTGCGGCGGCACCTTGCGGTTCTGCATCAACTTTTGCAGGTTGATCGAGCCGATCTCCGTCTGGCCGTCCGCGAAGTAGGCGATGGTGCGCAGCGCCTCAAAAGACATCCGCGTCTCGGGTACCCATTGGTCGCGTTCGGCCTGCTTGTAGAGGTCATCCACCAGCAGGATGGTCTCTCTCGCCCGGCCGGCGTTCAGCAGGGATTCGACGTGGACCAGGTCGAAGCGGACGCGGTTGGCGAAACGCCGATCCTTGGCCAGCTTCGCCAGGCGAGCGGTGAGGGCGACGTCGGCGACTTCGTTCCCGAAGCGTGCCAGGTCGAGCATCGGTCTCTCTTGGTTTCCGAAAATCCCGATGGTCTTCTCGATGATCGCGGCGCGGGCGGGGCGATTCGCCTCACCGGGCAGCACGTTGAGCGATTGGATGAGCGGCTCGGGTTTGCCGGGCGCGCTGACGTCCATCAGGTCGAGGCAATCCTTCGCGCGCGACAACTCTCCTTGCTCCTTCAGCCAGAAGGCCTTCGTCGCCAGCAACCGTAATCCTGCAGGGTAGGCGGCGAGGGCGGCGTCGAGTTCCGCCAAGGCGCCGGCGCGGTCGCCACTCTCCCAGAGGATCTGGCAGTTGAGTAGGAAGCCATCGGCGGTCTGGTCGAGTTGATGGTCCTTGATCAGCTTTGACGCTTCGGTGAAGTTGCCACGGAGGAAATGAGCCTGCGCCGCCGCGAGCTGGAGGTCGGCCTTGATCTCCGGTGCGACCTCCTTGTCCTCCAGGAATTTCGTCGCGGTCGCGATCAGTCGGGCATCCTGGTCAAACAGGAAGCACCGGTCGATATATTGACGGAAGTATCCCTTATCTTTCTTGGCGAATTCCAGCGACTCCTCGAGCAGCTGATAGGCGTCGAGGGGGCGCTGGAATTGGAAGAACAGGTCCGCGCAGAGGCGCTGGGCTTCAAGGTTGGCCGGGCTGAGCTGCGCGCCGGTGCCGATATAGCGCGCGAACTCGGCGTAGTCTTGGCGGGTGAGCGCGGCCTTGGCGACGCTCACGAAGTATTCGCCTTTGCGGTAGAGATGCGCGGAGCGGCCGTATGAATCTTTGACCGTGAGGAGTTTCTGGCGTTCCCGGAGGCGAATCTGTTCCTTGCCGCGAAAGAGGTTCGAGGCGGAGTTGACCAAGGTATCCGGCAGATAGAGATACATGTCGGCACGCCGCGTGGTCGGGATCCCGTTCATGTAGCGCTCCTTGAAGTAGTTCACTTCCGACAAGGCCACCCAAAGGATCAACAGGAAGACCGGGAAAAGCAGGCCGATCCGCTTCCAGTTCGGGCGATACTTCCGTTCCTTGTAGCCGATGGCCTCGACGATGACCATCCCCAGCAGGATAGGGTAGCTCGAGCGTGAGCTCTGCCCTTGGCCGTAGACGTAATGGGGGTCGGCTGACATGCCTACCCTGATGTTCCTGCTCCCTTCGGGGCGGGCAAGAGCGGATTGCCCGTCAGAGGCTCGCGGCGGCCTCTTGGGCCGTCTGGACGGGCGCGAGGCAGGTCTGGCCTACGCAGACGGCGAAGCCGGCCGCAGACGGCTCGCTGATAAGGAAGGCTGGTCGATAAGGGCGGGTGTGCGGCGCGGTCCGTTCGTCGCCGTTGAGGGCAACGCGCAGTTCATCCCAATGCCCGGCCGCTTTGACCGTCGCATGGCCGATGGCGAAGCGGGCGATACCGTCCAAGGCATGGGCGACGCCATTGGGCACGTTCTTGCAGAGGCCACCGTAGGCGGTGGAAAGATCAGTGAACTCGCGCGCCCAGCGGGTATCCATGGAAAGCATCTGGATCTGTCCGAAGCCGTGGAGGAGCGAGGAGTTGCCGGCGGGTACGGCGTTGTCGAACCAGTCCTTCTGGCGGACGGAAAGGTCGTCGCGGTCGGCCGATACGACGAATGAGCCGATGGAATGCGGATCGCCGAATCGTTCCTGTGCGGTAAGCAGCAGACGTTCGGCCCGTCCGGCGTAAGGATGCGCCTGCCCCGGGCGGGCCCAGTTGGCGGTGGCGGCGAGGGCGAGTTCCGCTTCGGCGAGCCAGGCGTAGTCGCTGAGGTTGCCTGGCAGGGTCGTCTTGTCGCCGTGCGCGACGGAAAGCATCTTGGCGCCGTCTTCGCGGGCGAATCGCGTCCACAGGTTCGCTTCGGTCTCGATCGCGAGCTCGACCCATTCCTTGCGCCCCAGAATCCATCCGGCCTTGGCGAGGTTGCCGACGAGCAGGGCGTTCCAGCTCAGGAGGTTCTTGTCGTCGCGCGCGGGCTGGGGACGCTGATCGCGGAGAGCGAGGAGCTTGGCCCGCGCCGCCGAGAAGCGCTGCCGCGCGGCGTGGTCACCTTTGAGCTTAGGGATGTTCTTCCCTTCGAAGTTTCCTTTGTCCGAAAGTCCGTAGGCCTGCGCGAAGGCGAAGGCTTCGTCGCCGAGGGCTGCCGCGACTTCCGGCGCGGTCCACACATAGGTGGTGCCTTCGTGGTGATCGGTGTCGGCGTCGAGCGAAGCGGCGAACAGTCCGTTCGCGGTACGCATCTCGCGGAGGAGCCAGCCGACCGTCTCGACGCAGACATCGAGATAGAGCGGGTCGCGGTAGCGAGCCCAAGCTTCGGCGTAGGTGCCGAGCAGCTGGGCGTTATCATACAGCATCTTCTCGAAGTGCGGCACGGTCCAGTCGCGGTCGACACAGTAGCGATGGAAGCCACCCCCGACCTGGTCGAACAGGCCGCCCCGAGCCATGGAGCCGAGGGTGATGGTCAGCACGGCGTCGATGCGGGAGGCGAGCGCACGGTCGGCTTCGACGGCGGCGGCGCCGCGAAGGCCGAGCAGAAGATTCAGGGTATGCGGAGTGGGGAATTTGGGCGCGGCCCCGAAGCCGCCGAAGGTATCGTCATGCTGCTCGCAGATGCGGCGGGCGGCGGCCACGAGATCGTCGGGCGAAGGCGCGCTGCCGTCCGCGTCCGGCGCCCTCGTAAGGTGCGTGAGGTTCTGGGCGATGGCGTCGGCGTTGGCGGCGAGCTCGGACTTGTTACGATGGTAGAAATCCGAGACACGCATGAGCAACTGCGGCCAAGGGACCTGGCCGTGGCCGCGGTCTTCAGGCGGGAAATAGGTACCGCCGAAGAAGGGTCGTCCGTCCGGCAGGCAGAAGCAGTTGAGGGGCCAGCCGCCGTGGCCTTGGATCATCTGCACGGCGTCCATCATGAGCTTGTCGACTTCGGGGCGTTCCTCTCGGTCGACCTTGATGCAGACAAAATGCTGGTTCATCAGGTCGGCGACCCAGGATTGCTCGAACGACTCACGCGCCATCACGTGGCACCAGTGGCACGAAGAGTAGCCGACCGACACCAGGACGGGCTTATCCTTGGCCTTGGCCTCCGCGAAGGCCTCGGCGCACCACGGCCACCAATGCACGGGGTTGGCCTCGTGTTGGCGGAGGTAGAGCGAGCTTTCGTGGGCCAGGCGGTTCGACACGTCTGGAAGGTTGGCATCCTTCGGCAGGGTGCAACAAAGACCGTTTCCGAGCCGTTCGACTTGCAGGGGAGGGGGCGAAGGGCAAAGGTTTGCGGGTGCCTTCCGTCCGCCCCAGCCGCGTCCTCAGCCGTCCCCCTGGACGGTCCGCGCTCGGGCCTGCCTGACTATGTCGACCATCCGCATCCTTGAGCCGACGGTAGCCAACCAGATCGCCGCCGGCGAAGTGGTGGAGCGCCCGGCCGCGGTCATCAAGGAGCTCCTGGAGAACTCCCTCGACGCCGAAGCGCGCCGCGTGACGGTCGACTTCTCCCGGGGCGGCAAGGCCCAGATGATCGTCGAAGACGACGGCAAGGGCATGACGGGCGACGAAGCCCTGCTAAGCCTCGAGCGCCATGCGACCAGCAAGATCCAGCTGGCGTCCGACCTCGACCGCATCGCCACCTTCGGTTTCCGTGGTGAAGCGCTGCCCTCCATCGCCAGCGTCGCTCGTTTCACGATGCAGACGCGCCCAGCCTCCGCGCCCTCTGGCACCGAAATCGCGATCAACGGCGGCAAGCTCGTCCACCGTCGCGACCACGGTATGGCGCCGGGCACGCGCATCGAGGTCTCGAATCTTTTCCATCCGGTCCCGGCACGCCTGAAGTTCCTGAAGTCTGATGAGACCGAGGCGGCGCATATCGTCCGTCTGGTCCGTCTCTACGCCATCGCTCATCCGGAAGTCGGCTTCCTGCTCCGCGAAGATGGTCGCGAGATCTTCCGTTCGCCAGGCAACGCGCCGTTGCTGGACCGCGTCCGCGAGATCTGGGGTCGTCAAGTCGCCGAAGAGGTCACGATCATGCCAGCGTTTGAAAGACCAGGCATGCGCCTCAGCGGCCTCTTGGGTAAGCCCGGCGTGAGCCGCGGTACCCGCCAAGATCTCGTGACGGTCGTCAACGGCCGCCCGGTCGATAGTCGCACGATGGCTTTCGCGCTGACCGAGAGCTATCATACGCTGATCCCGAAGGGGCGTTACCCGTTGGCGTTCGTCTTCCTGGAGATGGACCCGGCCTGGGTCGACGTGAACGTCCATCCCGCCAAGCGTGAGGTGCGTTTCCGCGACGAGGCCAAGGTGCGTAATTTCCTTATCGAATCCGTCCTCGCGGTCCTCCGTGCGCGTGCCGACGTCGGTCTGCCCGCCGAGACGATTCCAGCCATCACTCCCGCTTCGGCGCTGACGGCTCCGGTAGCTCCGACGCTCAGTTCGCCGATCGCACAGGGCGTAACGCCAGCCAGCCACGTGCCGCCTTCGGCTGCTGCTTCCGCCCCTTCCCACGCGCCGGCGGTCCGACTCGGCTGGCGCCTGCTTTCCCGTCTCCGCGAAGAACGCGCCGTATTCGAGACGCCCACCGGACTGGCTATCCTTGATATCGGCGCCGCGCACCAACGCGTGCTTTACGAGTCCATCCTCGCCCAGTTCACCGCGCAGAAGCCCGTCAGCCAGCCGATGCTCGTGCCGCTGAGCATCGAGCTCGAACCGTTGCCCGCCGCGGTCCTCAAGGAACGCATGCCGCTGCTGGCCTCCGCCGGTTTCGACTTCGAAGAATACGGCCGCAATTTCTGGCGCATCCAAGCCTTGCCCGCGTGGCTCGAGCCCGAGGAAGCCCTGGCCTTCATCCGTGATCTGCTGGCCGAGATGGCTCGCCGGGAAGGCGACTTCGGTCGCCCGTCGCTGGCTTATGACGCCCTCGCGAAGATCGCCGTCATCAAGGCCCGCCGTAAGGGCGACAGTCTCTCGGACGCCGAGCTGATGGAGCTCGTGCAGGCATTGTTCCGCACCGTGCAGCCGGGAACATGTCCACGTGGCCGTCGGACTTACGTCGAATGGACGGACGCCGATCTGACGCGCCGCCTCGGCTGATCAGCGACGGCCCTTGTGCCGCTTCGGCGAAGCCGGCTTGCCGGTGCGCAGGGCTTCGATCTGGTCGCGCAGGTTCGCCGCGCGCTCGAACTGTAGTTCGTCGGCGGCCGCGAGCATCTCGGTCTCCATGTCGGACAGCACGCGCGCGATATCGCGGTCGTCGGTGCCTTCGGCCACCGCGAGGGCTTCATCGGCTTCCAGGTCCACGAGGCTTTCCTCGATCCGGCGGCTCGTGCTCTTCGGGGTGATACCGTATTTTGTATTATGGGCTTCCTGACGCTTGCGGCGGTCGCCGCAGATGGTCAGGGCACGCGTGAGCGACTTCGTCATCACGTCGGCGTAAAGCAGCACCTTGCCTTCCAGGTGACGGGCCGCGCGCCCGGAAGTCTGGATCAGGCTCGTCTCGCTGCGCAGGAAGCCTTCCTTGTCGGCGTCGAGGATGCCCACGAGCGCCACTTCCGGGAGGTCGAGGCCTTCGCGGAGGAGGTTGACGCCGACGAGGACGTCGAAGGAGCCGGCGCGCAGGCGGCGGAGGATCTCGACGCGTTCGATCGCATCGATGTCGGAGTGCAGGTATTCGACCTTCAGGCCGCTATCCCGCATGAAGTTGGCGAGGTCCTCTGACATCCGCTTCGTGAGCGTCGTGACGAGCGTGCGGAAGCCGCGGGCGGCGACGGCCTTGGCCTCGCCGATGATGTCCTCGACCTGGCCGGCGATCGGGCGGACTTCCATGACCGGATCCAGCAGGCCCGTCGGACGGATGACCTGTTCGGCGATGACGGCCGAGACCTTGTATTCGTGGGGTGCCGGCGTGGCGGATACGTAGACGGCCTGATCGACGAGCGTATCGAATTCCTCTGGGCGCAATGGGCGGTTCTCCAAGGCGGAGGGCAGCCGGAATCCGAATTCGACGAGGCGTTCCTTGCGGGCGCGGTCACCGTGATACATCCCGCCGATCTGCGAGACCGAGACATGGCTTTCGTCGATGAAGACCAGCTTGTCCTTCGGGAAAAAGTCCAGAAGGCAATGCGGGCGCTCGCCTGGGCGACGGCCCGACATGTGCATCGAGTAGTTCTCGATACCTGGGCAGAAGCCCGTCTCGCGGAGCATCTCGAGGTCGTGTTCCACGCGCATGCGGATGCGCTGGGCTTCCACGAGGCGGTTCGTCTTCTCGAAATGGGCGACCCGTTCTTCGAGCTCGGCTCGGATGGCCGCCCCGGCGGCCTTCACGCGGCCCGGAGCCATCACGTATTGGTTGGCAGGATAGAGGTCGAACTTCTGGAGCTGCTTGCCCGGCTTCACGCTGACCGGATCGAGTTCACGGATGGCCTCGAGCGTGTCGCCCCAGAATTCCAGGCGGACGGCGGACTCCATGTAGGCCGGCCAGACGTCGATGGTCTCGCCGCGGGCGCGGAAGTTGCAGCGCTCCAGGATGGCGTCGTTGCGGACGTATTGGTTGGCGACGAGCTTCGTCAGGAGTTCGTCGCGGCGCATCGTCATGCCGGCCTTGAGCGCGATCATCGCGGCCAGGAAGTCTTCGGGCGAGCCGAGGCCGTAGATGCAGGAGACCGAGGCGATGACGACGACGTCGCGACGGGAGAGCAGGGCGCTGCTGGCGCTGATGCGCAGGCGCTCGATGTCCTCATTGATGGCCGAATCCTTCTCGATGAAGGTATCCGTCGACGGCACGTAGGCCTCCGGCTGGTAGTAGTCGTAGTAGCTGACGAAGTATTCGACGGCGTTCTCGGGGAAGAAGTTCTTGAATTCCGAGTAGAGCTGGGCGGCCAGCGTCTTGTTGTGCGAGATGATGAGCGCTGGGCGTTGCTGCTGGGCGATCAGGTTCGCCATCGTGAACGTCTTGCCCGAGCCCGTGACGCCGAGGAGCGTCTGGCGGCCGTTGCCGGCACGCAGGGAGGCGTCGAGCGCGGCGATCGCGGTCGGCTGGTCGCCCATCGGGCGGTAGTCGGATTTGAGGCGGAATTCCATCTCAGCCTAGGCGCCCGCGGGCGAGCCACTGCGGGTCGACTTCGGAGAGATCCTTCACGATGCGGTGGGCGCCGACGGGCTCCAGTTGCTCGCGGGTGTTCGTCGTCGCGAGGGCGATCGTGATGAAGCCGCCGGACAGGCCAGCTTGGATGCCAGAGAAGGAATCCTCGAAGACGAAGGAAGATGCCGGGTCGCCTCCGCCGAGAGCGCAGGCCTTCAGGAAGACTTCCGGGTCGGGCTTGCCCTTGGTGACGTCCTCGCTGGCGACCGCGCCCGCGAAGAAGTGCCCGATACCGAAAAGCTCGAAGGACAGGGCGAGGTTCTCCTTGTGGGTCGACGTGCCGATGACGCACGGGATGCCGAGGTCGATGAGCGCGCTACAGAGTTCACGGACTCCGGGGAGCAGGCGGACATGCCCGGTGCGAGCGATGTCGCGGTAGAGGGCTTCCTTACGGTTGGACAGGCGTTTCACCTCCGCTGGGTCACGCGTCCAGTTCAGGATATCCGGGATGATCAGCTCGTTGCGCTTGCCGAAGCCGCGTTTGAAATGATCGGCCGGCAGGGGGAGGTTTTCCTCCTTGGCCAAGGCTTCCCAGGAGCGTTCATGGGCTACGGAGGAGTCGATGACGACTCCGTCCCAATCGAAGACGGCGACAGTGCGGGGCATGGCTCAGTGTTTGTCCCAGGGCAGCGTGACCTTGATCGGGCGATGCTCCCAGACATTGAAAGGCTCGAAGATCTGGCCCGGGGCGAGGATGCCGTTCGGGTCGAGGGCCTTCTTGATGGCGAGCATCGCGCCAATCTCGGCTGGCGTGTGCTGCAGCTTCAGGAACGGGGACTTCGCGAGGCCGATGCCGTGTTCGCCCGTGATCGCGCCGCCGAGCTCGACGACCTTCTCCATGACCTCGCGGATGGCTTGCTCGGCCTTACGGCAGTGCTCCGGATTGAACCGGTCATACATGATGTGGACGTGGAAGTTACCGTCGGCCGCGTGGCCGAAAGTCGGGGTCGCCAGGCCGAAGCGGTCGCGGACCTCGCGGGTGAAGCGGAGGAGGGCGACGTAGCTGCGGATTGGTACCACCACGTCTTCGTTGAGCTTCGCGTCGCCGAGGGCGAACATTGCCTGGGAGCAGGTGCGCCGGAGTTCCCAGAGGGCTTCGGCTTCGGCGGCGTCTTCGGGAGCGCGGAAGGCGACCGCATGGCGCTTGGCCCAGGCGACGACCTTGACTGCATCCTCGGCGAGGGCGGCGGGGTGTCCGTCAATCTCGACGAGCAGGGCGGCGTGGGTCTCGGTGGAGCCGGCCAGTTCGCCGTCGGTGAAGACGCGTTTGCCGCGGCGTTTCTCCGTGGCGGCGACCGTCTGGACGTCGAGGAACTCGAGCACCGACGGATTCACGCGGAGGGAGAGTAGATCGATGGCGGCTTCGAGCGCGGCTTCATCGGTCTTGAAAGCCAGCAGGAAGGTGCGCCGGGCGGCGGGCAGCACCGAGAGCTTAAGGGTCGCTTTCGTGATGACGCCGAGCGTGCCTTCTGAGCCGATCCAGAGGTCGCGGAGGTTGAGGCCGCTGACGAACTTGCGGAGCGGGGCGGCCCAGCGGACCTTCTCGCCGGTGGGCAGGAAGCCTTCGAGGGCGTAGACGTGATCACGGACCACGCCGTATTTCGCGGCGCGCAGGCCGCCGGCGTTGGTGGCGATATTGCCGCCGATGCTGCAGTGCTTCACCGAGGACGGGTCGGGCGGGAAGAAGAGACCGTGCGGTGCGGCGAGATCGTTGATGTGGGCCGTGATCGCGCCAGGTTGCACCGTCGCCATCGACGACACCGGATCGATTTCGATTTTGTCCCAGTGGTCGAGGTGGATGACCCAGCCGCCCTTGATCGGGGCGCAGGCGCCGGTCGTGCCGGTGCCGCGGCCGCGGACCGTGACCGGGACACGGTGTTCGTTGGCGAGCTTCAGCGTGACGCCGATGTCATCTTCCGTCGCCGGGCGGACGACCGCCTCCGGCATGAAGGATAGGCGCATGTTATCGAACGACGCGGCGAAGCAGACGGCTTCGTCGGTCAGGACGACCTGCGGACCCAGCTTCGCCAGGAGGGCCTGGGTGGCGGCGGGATGCGTCTGCGCGGGAGGGCTCACGCCTCCCATCAAGCAGGCTTAGCCCAGTTCGGCAAGCCACGCCGTCGCCTCGGCGTCGGAAGGCATGCGCCAATCGCCGCGGGGGGAGAGGGCCAGTGAGCCGACCTTGGGGCCGTCCGGCATGGCCGAACGCTTGAACTGCTGGCTGAAAAAGCGGTTCAGGAACGAGCGCAGCCAGTGGCGGATCTCCGTCTGGTCATATTTCCCGGCGAACGCGTGCTCGGCGATCCAGAGGACCTTCGAGGGGCGGAAGCCGTTGCGGATGACGTGATAGAGGAAGAAGTCGTGGAGCTCGTAAGGGCCGACCAGCATCTCTGTCTGCTGGGCGATCTCGCCGTCGTCGCCAGGAGGTAGCAGCTCCGGGCTGACCGGGGTCGCCACGATGTCCTCGAGGATGGAGCGTTCGGTGCCGACGTGGCGGGCGTGTGCGGCCCAGCCGACGAGGTGCTTCACCAAGGTCTTCGGCACGCCGATGTTCACGTGGTACATCGACATGTGGTCGGCGTTGAACGTGCACCAGCCGAGCGCGGCTTCGGAAAGGTCGCCGGTGCCGACGACGAAGCCGTGGCTCTGGTTGGCGACGTCCATCAGGATCTGCGTGCGTTCGCGGGCCTGGGCGTTCTCGAAGGTGACGTCATGCTTGCCGGCGGGGTGCTGGATGTCGCGCAGGTGTTGTTCGACGGCTTCGTTGATCGGGATCTCGCGGGCGGTGATGCCGAGCGTCTCCATCAGGCGCATCGCGTTGACGCGCGTACGGGCCGACGTGCCGGGGCCGGGCATGGTGAGGCCGATGATACCCTTGCGGTCGAGGCCGAGGCGGTTGAAGGCCTCGAGCGTGACGAGGAGGGCGAGGGTGGAATCGAGGCCGCCCGAGACGCCGATGACGACATGCTTGAGGCCCGTGTGGCGGATGCGGCGGGCGAGGCCCGTGGACTGGATCGCGAAGATCTCCTGGCAGTTCTCGTCACGGCGGTGCGGGTCCGAAGGGACAAACGGGTGCTGGCTGTAACGGCGACGCAGCTTGGGCGTCTGGCCGGTCGGTACGCCGAGGGTGAAGCCAATGACGCGCGGGCGGACGGCCACCGGTGCTCCGAAGAAGGTGCTATTACGTCGGCGTTCGGCCGCGAGGCGGTCGAGGTCGATCTGCGAGACGATCAGCGCGAGGTCGAAGCGGAAGCGCTCGGACTCGCCGAGCACGACGCCGTTCTCGGCGATGAGGCCGTGACCACTGTAG
>Ga0209246_10000768_pt1 | contig 13441 bp, 8 predicted proteins | sample LauGreSpBDMM15SN_2_FD_187560 | JGI IMG/M metagenome (GOLD analysis project Ga0209246, IMG submission 187560) | Freshwater lake microbial communities from Lake Michigan, USA - Sp13.BD.MM15.SN (SPAdes) (version 2) | ecosystem: Environmental > Aquatic > Freshwater > Lake | place: Lake Michigan, USA...
AATGGTGATCCCCTTGAATGAGGAAGGCGCAGAACAAAGGATGATGCGCTTGACTAAGAAAAAGGATGGAAAAGAAAAAAGAGAATCCTTTGAGGCATTCTCTTTTGTTCCTATGCTAGAAGGTAAAACTTCTAAATAAGTATAGTGTTTTCTATTGTTGTTGCATTTGATCCATTCCGCCTCCGTCTTGCATTTTAGTACTTTTCCTTCTTAATAAATTCACATCAAATTTACCAAAACGATAAGAGAAGTTCAATCTAAAGAATTGCTGATCTCTTGTTCTTGTTACATTTTGTGTAAAGTATAAACTTTCTGAATAGGTTTGGTTAACCCTTGTTTTAAAGATATCACTTGCGCTTAAAGTTAATGAAGCAGTTTTACCACCTTTCAAGGTCCAATCTTTTCTAATGGCTAAGTCAAATTCATAGTTAGGTAGATTGTATCCTTGAGCTGTTGATTGTGGGCCACCAAATCCGCCACCGCCACCGAATCCACCACCACCTCTTCCGCCGCCGCCACCACCAGAGTTACCGCCTGGAGGCAGGATTGTTTTAGCTTGGTATTGACCGCTAAATTGTAATGACAAACCTTTTACAAGTTTGAAATTGTTATTCATTTTGCTAAACCAACTCGTTAGATTGTTGTTGACATCTTGACCAGGAATGGTTGCATTGATTTCTGATTTAAATAAGTTAAAGCTTAAGTTCAAATCCCACCATTTTGTGATCGTCGTTTTATTGCTAATTTCCAATCCAAATACTTTGGAGGTATTGGCATTGATAAATGAACTGTAGAAAGCACTATCGTTGGTTACTGGATTGATGTCTTTGTAGATATAGTTGGTAATTAAATCTGTACTGTATTTATAATAAGCAGTTACCAATAAATTGGATCCTTTTTTATAGACATTATTATAGGCCACCTCAAATGAATGGGTGAATTGCGGTTTTAATGTCGGATTACCAACAGAAATATTCAATGGATCACTATAATCTGCAAATGGTTGTAATTGGAATGGATTTGGTGCATTGATACGCTTAGAATAGTTAAATTGAACATCATTTTTATCATTCAATTTGTAACTTAAGAAAGCACTAGGGAATAAAGAAATAGGAAGTTTGATTTTAGACTCTAAAGAATCCTGTCCTTGTCTATTCAATACATTCACTGTATACTCTCTATTTTCTACTCTGAAACCAAGCTGGTAACTTAAATTATTCTTTTTGCCTCCTAAATTGGTGTAGGCAGCTAAAATTTGCTCTTTGTATTTTAATTGGTTACTGATACTATTGACTAGGATTTCATTTCTATATTGATCTCTTGCATTGAATTCGTCGCGGTTATTCATTCTTACACCTGCTTCAAATTTGGTATTGTTTTTAAATAATTTCTCGTAGTCGATATTAGATGTATAATTCTTATTATAACCAGAACCAATTGTCCTTTGATTGATGATAGTAGAATTGATTAATGAATTGTTGTCGTTGGTGCTTTCGTTGTAATTGAAGTCAGCGCTCAATTCATGTCCTGTTTCTGCAAACAAATGTTTGAAACTAGCCTGGGTACCTTTGTTTAAGAATGAAAATATAGAGTTGTTTGTAAGATCTATATTGTTATTTCTGTTGACGCCATTGAAGATGGAATCAATTGTTTGTATGGATGAATTTTCAAACTCACCTTGTACGATATTTCCAAAAATTGAAAAAGTATTGCGGTTGTCAATTAAATAATCAAATCCTGCTCTGTAGAATGAAAATGCGCTCAATCCAATATTATCAGTATAAGTACTAATACTAGTTGGTATTGGAGTTAAAAGCAGGTCTCTAGTATTGTCATTCGTGCTGATTGATTTACTATTTCTAACATTCGCAGAGGCTGAAAAATTAATTTTATTAGTTCTTAAATTTAAATCACCACCACCATTGAACTTACCTCGCATGTCTATACCAGTTCTTATTCCTCCATTATAGCCATTCTTCTTATTCTTTTTTAAGACGATATTTAAAATCCCTGCGTTACCACCAGAGGCATCATATTTTGCTGACGGGTTGGTAATGATTTCAACTCTATCAATGATATCAGAAGGAATCTGATCCAATGTCAATGTGGTAGGACGATTATCAATTAATAAAGTAGGAGTTGCATTTCTTAAAGTCACGTTGCCATCAATGTCCACATTTAAGTTTGGAATATTTTTCATCACTTCTACTGCAGTTTGACCAGTGCTTGCTAAGTTCTTGTCGACATTGAAAATTTTTCTATCGATGCCCATTTCAAATTGTGGTTTAGCAGAACTTGTTACAGTAACACTTTGCAATTGTGTTGCATCTTCCTCTAACTTGATATTACCTAAATCTTTATCTACCAATGCCATCATATCCTGAGGGTTTCCATTAGGTTTTAGATTAAAACTAATTTGCTTTTCTAGTTTTTTGAAACCAATTCCTGAAATGATCAACTTGAAGTTGCCCATAACAGATAAATTATCAAAACTAAAGTCACCATTCGTAGCTGTAATCATAGTACCCAATATAACTTCAGTTGCTTTCTTGGTTGCTGGGTCAAATTTGCTGCCTTTTAATTGAACAGTTGCGCCGTCAATCCCTTTTTTGGTAGCATCTACCACTTTGCCGTAAAAATGACCCATATTCATATTTCCAGCTCCACTCGGGCGACCAGTTGGAATTTGAGCCATTAAAGTAATTTGCATCAATAAAATGCTAAATAGTATAGTTGTTTTTTTCATGTTTATTTTTGAACAGTTACATACAGAATTGTTCAAATTCTGTTTAACCTATAACACGAATTTCGTGCTAAAGTTTAAAGAAAGCTGCTTGTAAAGTATAAGCGGTTAAATATGAGGAAGAATTAGTGCAATAAGCCAACCCATAATTGCGCCTAGTCCAAATGCGACCCATCTAAGAGGTCTGGTTGCCTTAACCATTTTGTAGTAGACAATTGTACTTAATTTTGCCTGCCATTGTTGTTGTAAGTCTTTGTTTAAATTGGCACTGAATTGCGTAATTAGCATTGGGAAGAGCATCGCTAATTCTTCCATGAACACGCTTTTTAATTCTTCAATGGTCTTATCCCCTATAAACATCGAAATCATAGGAAGTTTAGCACTTATTTTATGCCTAAAAAAATCATCTAATTGCTCATTGATCACTGGTTTAAGCGTTTCAAAACTATCATTTCCTGCCAATTGGGGTAGCATTATTGTTAAATCGATTTGATTCATCCACTTACCTGCTAAATTCTCCCATTTGAATGGTCCAATTTCAATTGGATGAATGGGGAAGAAAATCAATTGGACCAATGCCCAAACTATGAACCAACCAAAGGCACCCATAAAAATCGATAGTAATAAAATAGTCATAGTATATTTTAAATTAAAAAACCTATCCCGAAAATCGGGACAGGTTTTTTGGGGGAGAACGATGGGTCTCGAACCCACGGCCTACAGTGCCACAAACTGTCGCTCTAACCTACTGAGCTACGCCCTCCATTTGGGGTGCAAAAATACGTTAATTCAGTAATGTATAAAATTAGTTTTGCATGTTTTTATAAAATAATGGTAAAAAAGGGTGGAAAAAGTGAAATAGACACGTAAGATTCCCATTTTACGCTATTTTTGAAATCCTACATGCATTCAATTATGACATACGTAAAACAAAATAAGTGGAAAGTTTTTGCCACAGTGTTCCTATTTGGCGCATTGTTCTTTGCGTTTAACACGTTTAAACCGGAAAATCAAGAAACGCCAGAGTTGAGACAACGTAAATTATTATCTACTGTTGGTCACTTGCTTGAATCTGAACATTATAGTCCAAGAAGAATTGATGATGATTTTTCTAAGGAAGTATTTAATGCCTATTTCAAAGCATTAGATCCAGAAAAAAATACTTTTCTTCAGTCAGACCTAGATAGTTTATCAAAATATAGTACATCCATTGACGATGAAATCCATGGTGCAACCATTGCATTTCAACCAGCTGTGAGTAGTATTTATGAGCTTAGAATCAAAGAAGCACAAGCGTTATTCAATCAAATTATGGAAAAGCCTTTTGATTTCAATCAAGATGATTCTGTTTTATTGAATACAGATAAAATCGCTTATCCTAAAAATGAAGTAGAAAGAGCCAAGCGTTGGGAGATGTTATTAAAGTATAGAACGATCGAACGTTATGCTAGTTTGATAGATGAGAGAGAAAAAAATAAAGGCAAAGAAAAATTTGTAATTAAGAATGATTCAACCTTAGAAGCTGAATCAAGAGCCTATATCAAAAAATCTTATAAGAAGAGATTGGAATCTTTTGAAAAAACTTTCACAAAAGAAAAAAGATTCGATGTGTTCTTAAATGCAATTACAGGTTTAATGGATCCGCATACAGATTATTTAGCACCCGTAGAGAAACGATCTTTTACAGAACAAATGAGTGGTGTAATTTATGGCATTGGTGCTCAGTTAACACAGGATGATTTTGGCATTCGAATCGCAAGTATTCAGCCAGGAGGACCAGCATGGAAGTCTGGACAAATTGTAGTGAATGACGTGATAGTCAAAATTGCACAAGGATCGGAAGAACCAGTGGATGTATCGGGTTACGAAACAACGGATGCAGTTAAATTGATTAGAGGAAATTTGGGCACAGAAGTAAGATTGACTTTTAGAAAGCCAGATGGTTCCTTTAAAGTTGTTTCTTTAATAAGAGAAAAAATTGTATTGGACGAAGGATATGCTAGAAGTGTGGTGATTCAAAAAGGAGAATATAAATACGGATATATTTTATTGCCCGATTTTTATGCTGATTTTGAAAGAGAAGATGGACATAGATGTTCAGAAGATGTGGCCGCAGAAATAAAAAAATTGAAAGCCGAAAATGTTAAAGGTATTGTCATTGATGTGCGATTCAATGGAGGTGGTTCTTTATATGAAGTGGTACAAATGGCGGGCTTATTCATAGACAAAGGCCCAATTGTACAAATCAGAAATAAAGAAGGAAGGTCACAGATTTTATATGATGAAACACCAGGTATTTTATATGATGGACCTTTGGTGGTAATGGCGAATGAGTTTAGTGCTTCTGCAAGTGAAATTTTTGCTGGTGCCATTCAAGATTATAAGCGCGGTATTGTAGTAGGAAGTAGTTCTACTTACGGTAAGGGAACAGTACAAAGGAATGTCGCATTTGGAAAACCTTTGGATTCTTTGGGTATCCAAACAGAATATGGTTCTGTTAAATTGACTTTTCAGAAATTCTATCGTATTACTGGAAGTTCTACACAAAAGAAAGGGGTTGTGCCTGATGTCATCTTGCCAGACGAATATGAGTACCTTAAATACAGAGAAAAAGACAATGAGTCTGCACTAAGTTGGGATGAAATGGAAAAAGCTAAATACGCAGTATGGCCAAATAATGCTCAATTGTCTCCAGTGATTCAATCAACCAATTTGCACCTTCAAAATGATACTGCATTAAATCGTTTCAAGCAAAATTTACAATGGGTATCTAGTCAAGTAGAGACTCCAGTATACTTGAAATTAGATAAGTTTCAGGCGTTTAAAAAACGAGTACAAGAAGTGTCCAAGCAGAATGAACAAGCGTTAAAATTAAACACGCCTATGAAATTGGCGCCAATGAAAGCAGACTATGATAAATTTTATAATAATCCTGATAAATCAAAACAGGATCGTTATCAAGCATGGATTAAAGATTTAGCTAAAGATTTTCAATTAAATGAGTCTAGTAATATCTTGTCTGCATTGAATAAAAAAACAACTACAACAGTAGTGAAAAAATAACTTTGAAAATGGAGCAATTGAGAAAGTGGCATGTGGTCTATACAAAACCAAAATGGGAGAAAAAAGTAGACCACAATTTTGCACAAAAGGGTATAGAAAGTTGGTGCCCTACACAAAAAAAAGAACGCCAATGGTCTGATAGAAAAAAGATCATCGAAGAACCTTTATTTAAATCTTATGTTTTTGTGCGAGCAACTAAAGAAGAATATTCGAATGTGCTTAGTACAATGGGTGTGGTACGTTTTCTTTATTTTGAGAAAAAGCCAGCTATCATTAGAGACAATGAAATTGAACTAATTAGAAAATACTTGGGCTTGTCTTATACCAATATTCAAGTGGTTGACATGGGAGAGATTAAACCACAAACTAAAGTGGCTGTGAATAATGGCTTATTCATGGGCCAAAGAGGAGAAGTTGTAAAAGCAGATAAAAAATCTGTCTATGTTAGACTAGATAGCATCAATATGATGATGATTGTAGAGTTCAAGTTAGAAGAGGTTTCAGTCATTTAATTTAGATTGTCCAGTCTACTATTTGATTGCTCCATTCTGCTCTAAACGGGGTTGAAACCCTGATATAATTGTCAGAATAACCTTCTAAAATTTCCATCCCTCCATCTGCTGTTTTCTTAACAGATTCAAATAAGACTTTTCTATTTTCACCTCTATGTGCTTCTGTAAAATATTGTAATTTCTGGTAGGAAAGATTGCGTAATATTTTATTGCGTTCGTTGCGCACTGCTATAGGCACAATTGGTTTAATGTCTAATGCTTTAGTTGCTGCACGTTCAGAATAAGTGAATACATGCAAATAGGAAACGTCTAAACTATGAATGAAAGCAAAGCTTTCTTGAAAATAGACCTCTGTTTCGCCAGGAGATCCTACAATTACATCCACGCCGATGGCTGCATGAGGAATAAGTTTTTTTACCAATTCAATACGTTCTCTATAAAACTGACTATTGTATCTACGTTGCATCAACTTCAATACTGCATCTGATCCACTTTGTAAAGGAATATGAAAATGCGGCATGAATTTTTTGCTTTGGGCTACCCAGGCAATGATTTCATCTGTTAATAAATTCGGTTCAATAGAAGAGATACGGTATCGTTCGATTGCAGTTTCAGTATCAAGCGCTTTGATGAGTTCAAAAAAACTTTCTACATGTATCTTTCCGCCATCACCACCTTTTCCAAAATCTCCAAGATTGATTCCTGTTAGTACAATTTCCTTAACGCCATTTTCCGCCAAGCGCTGTGCTTGATTTACCACACCAGCAACAGTATCACTCCTGCTTTTCCCTCTTGCCATTGGGATGGTACAAAATGAACAACTGTAATCACATCCATCTTGTACTTTTAAAAAGGTCCTGGTTCTGTCGTTAACGGAGAAAGAACTATTGAATCCGGTTAATGTGTCAATATCGCAGCTACAAATCTTGGTCTCATCACCTTTTGTTAAGTTGGCAAGATGTTGAACTAGGTTAAATTTCTCTGCAGCGCCCAAGACTAAGTCAACGCCTGGGATGGTCGCTATCTCTTGAGGCTTTAATTGTGCATAACAGCCAGTGATCACAATAAAACTTTCAGGTGCCAAGCGCTGAACCCTTCTAACGAGTTGACGGCATTCTTTATCTGCATTTTCGGTCACAGAACAGGTATTGATGACATATACGTCAGCTTGCTCGGTAAACTGCTTCTTTTCAAAGCCTTCTAGTTCTAGTTGCCTAGACATGGTTGAAGTTTCTGAGAAGTTTAGCTTACAACCTAATGTATGGAATGCGACGGATCGATTTTGACTCATGGGACACAAAGATAAAAAACCTTGGGGGAACCTAAAAATCTTAAAATAAGCTTAAAGATGCCACAAATTTCCCTTTTTGCTCAGTTTCAGTTAAGTTTGCAACTACTAAAATGGACAAAATGGATTTTAAGAAAATCAACAATTTGACAGGCTGGGCAGTTACTTTAATTGCATGTACTGTTTACTTATTAACGATGGAAGCTTCTGGCAGTTTTTGGGATTGTGGGGAGTTTATTAGTAGTGCTTATAAATTGCAAATTCCACATCCTCCTGGAGCACCAATGTTTGTACTTTTAGGAAGAGTATTTATTATCTTCTTCGGTGATAATCCTCAAACCGCTGCTTTGGCTGTGAATAGTATGAGTGCCCTTGCTAGTGGTTTTACAATTCTATTTTTATTCTGGACGATTACCCACTTTGCAAAACGTATTTTAGAAGCAAAGTCAGGAAACGCATTAACCAATGATCAAATCTTTTTGGTTATGGGTGCAGGTGTCGTTGGTGCGTTGGCATATACTTTTAGTGATTCATTTTGGTATAGTGCTGTTGAAGGTGAAGTGTATGCATTGAGTTCGTTCTTTACTGCATTGGTATTCTGGGCTATTTTAAAATGGGAACATAAAGCAAATCAGCCAGGCGCTGACAAATGGATTATTTTCATTTTCTATATCATGGGTATTTCAATTGGGGTCCATTTATTGAACCTCTTGACAATTCCTGCAATAGTGATGGTCTATTATTTTAGATTGTATAAGCCAAGTGTGAAAGGTGCATTGTTTGCATTCCTTGTGGGGGTGGTCATTACAGGTTTGATACAAGTATTTTTAATTCAATACACGATAAAGTGGGCAGCTGCGTTTGATGTACATTTTGTCAATAGCTTGGGCTTACCTTTTTATAGTGGGTTCATATTCTTCTTTATAGTTGTAATTGCATTAATTGTTTTGGGTATTCGATATGCGAATAAAAAAGGGTTCTATTTCTTAAAATTGGGAATATGGTCAACCGTATTTGTTTTAGTAGGTTACTCTACCTATCTAACGACAATGATCCGTTCTAATGCAGACCCTTCAGTAGACATGTACAATGTAGACAATCCAGTAACCTTGGTAGGTTATTTAGGAAGAGAGCAATATGGAGATTGGCCTATTTTATACGGTCCTGATTTTGTTGATAAAGCAGAAACGATCGAAGGCAGTGATCAGTATGTGAAAACGCCTACTAATTATGAGTTCTCTGGAAAGAATGTAAAAAGAGATTGGAGCTCTGCGCCTTCTGCGCATTTGTTCCCAAGAATGTGGGATGGCGATAATGATCGTGGACAAATGGATAGTTACCGTGCATTTGCAGGTATTCAAGAAGGGGATGTACCAACTTTAAGAGACAATATCAAGTACTTTACAAATTATCAATTTGGCTTTATGTACCTGCGTTATTTCCTTTGGAATTTTGCGGGTAAGCAAAATGATTTACAAGGATTCGGCAATGTGCGTGATGGTAATTTCAAGACAGGTATATCTGTGATAGATAATTTCTTTTTTGGAGAACAATCTAAAATGCCAGATAGCATCAGTAAAGACAATAAGGCAAACAACACTTTGTTCATGTTGCCATTCTTTTTAGGAATCATTGGATTGCTATACCAATACCAACAGAATAAAAAAGATTTCGTGGTGACTGGCTTATTATTTTTCTTCACTGGTCTAGCGATTGTGATCTACTTGAATCAAGTGACTTTGCAACCACGTGAACGTGACTATGCTTATGTAGGATCTTTCTATGCGTTTGCTATATGGATTGGTTTAGGTGTATTGCAAATAGCTGAATGGTTGAATAAAGTCATCAATAAAAAAGTAGCTACTACCATTGCTACTTTAGGTTGTTTATTGGCTGTGCCAACATTGATGGCACAACAAGAGTGGGATGACCATGATCGTGGCCAAAAGACATTGGCTCGTGACATGGCAAGAGCTTATCTAGAGAGCTGTCCTCCAAATGCAATTTTATTTTCATACGGCGACAACGATACTTATCCATTGTGGTATGCGCAGGAAGTAGAAGGCATCCGACCAGATGTACGTGTTGTAGTGAATAGCTTATTGGGATCAGATTGGTATATGCGTGAATTAAGGTATAAAGTAAATAAGAGCGACAAGTTTGATGTCATTTTCACTGAAGAACAAGTTGCAGGCAATAAATTAAATGTCGCTTATTACAATGCCATGCCAGAATTTGGGGAATCAACTTACCATAATTTGGATTCAATCTTAAGGTATGTAGTTGGAGATCAAACAGGTAAATATCAGGCTTCAACACAAGAAGGTCCAGTGAGTATTTTTCCAACACATAAATTCAAATTACCTGTTAATAAGGAATTTGCAATTGCGTCTGGTACTGTTAAGCCAACTGATGTGATTGAGTCTGAAATGCTAATTGATTTTAATCCTAATAGACAATACATGATTAAAAATGAGTTGGCTATTTACGCAATTATTGCAACAACTCAGTTTAAGCGTCCAATTTGCTTTACATCTACACAAGAATTGAAAGATCTAGGTTTGGATCAATATGTACGTCAAACTGGTTTAGCATATCAGCTGGTTCCTGTAAAAGGCGCATCAGTAGATACAGATGTGGCATATAAAAATGTCATGACAAAATTTGATTTTAAGAATTCAAATAAGCCAACTGTATACTATGACGAAGAAAACAGAAGACATTTGAATTCATTGAGATTGAATGTGGCTCAAATTGCACAAGCATTGGTTGCAGTAGGCAAAAAGGATAGTGCACGTCAAGTGCTAAGAAAATTAGACAGGGAGGTAAGTGCTAAAAACTTACCGTACGGTATGTCCTCTAATAGAGGCAATCAGCACAATTACTTCTCTTATTTATTCTTACAAGCTGCTTATGCTGCTGGTGACGATGAATTAGCAAAAAGAGTAGGTACAGCAGTTGTGAAAGATTTAAAACAACAGTTGGCATATTATAAATCTTTGGGTACACCAATGTCAGAAACTCAGTTTATGCAAAATGCAGAGAATGCTTATCAAAATAAACCAAATGATTTTAACAATAAACAGACTTCTTTTATTCAAGATATTCTTACTTGTTACCAGTTGATTGGTGTAATTGAAAATTTAGAAAAGGGAATGCCCGTAGCCACTCAGCCTTAGTTGAGTAGCTCAAGTTTTAAACATATTGCAATAAAAAAAGGCGCTTCAACTGAAGCGCCTTTTTTTATATCGTATTATTCGTCGGGACTTTAATACAATTAATTCAGCATAGTCAATAATGCTGTCACTACTTGGTCCACTTCTTCTTTTGTATTTTGTTTAGAGAAAGAGAATCGAATTGTCACAATCTCAGCGCCTTTATTCAGTGCATTGATAACATGAGATCCTTGTTGAGCGCCACTTGAGCAGGCGCTACCTCCACTTGCACAAATATGGTGCATGTCTAAATTAAATAAGATCATCTCTGTCTTTTCGTTCTTTGGGAAGTTGACACTTAATAAGGTATACAAACTAGATCCAAATGGATCGCCATTAAAGCTTACTCCAGGAATTTGCGCGATCAATTGATCGTGCATGTATTGCTTTAAAGATTGGATATAGCGACTATCTTCCTCGTGTTTTTCTGTAGCCAATTCAAGTGCTTTAGCAAAACCAACAATGCCGTATAAGTTTTCCGTTCCTGCTCGCATATTGCGCTCTTGTGATCCGCCATGTACCAATGGACTAATTTTTACATTTTCATTGATGTACAATATACCAACGCCCTTAGGTCCGTGGAATTTATGCCCAGCGCCAGTAATAAAATCAACAGGCAGTTTACTTAATTCAAAGGGGAAATGACCAACTGTTTGCACAGTGTCGCTATGAAAATAGGCTTGATGTTGTCGACACAGTTGTCCTACTGCTTCAATATCGATCATATTCCCAATCTCATTATTGGCATGCATGATTGAAACGATGGCTTTTTCTGAACGATCAGCCAGTAATGTTGCTAAATGAGCCATATCAATATGTCCAGTTGGCAAAATTTGCACAAAACTTAATCGAAGATTGTGCAATTTGGCTAAATGGGTCACCGTATGCAATGTCGCATGGTGTTCAATTGGGGAACTAATGATATGTGTGCATCCTAAATCTAAAACGGCAGCATTTAAAATGGTATTGCTACTTTCCGTACCGCCGCTTGTGAAAAATATTTCAGATGGCTTAGCGCCTAAGTTTTTTGCTACAGATTTTCTTGCTTGTTCAATGGCAAGTCTAGTTTCTCTACCATAACTATAAATAGATGAAGGATTGCCAAATTTTTCGGTCAAATAAGGCATCATTGCTTCAAGTACCTCAGGGTCAAGTTGTGTCGTAGCCGCGTTGTCAAAATAGATTCTCTGCATAGGTGCTAATTTACTGAATTTTAAGGATCAGTTGAATAATTTTATCTGCTAATTGGTCTGCTGCATCTTGTGATTTAGCTTCGGTATAAATGCGCATAATTGGTTCTGTATTGCTTGAACGTAAGTGCACCCATTCGTTTTCAAAGTCAATTTTAAGACCGTCCACATCATTCATTGGAAAAGCAGCAAATTCCTTTTTTAATTGTTCAAAAATAGTAGCTAAGGAAAGAGTTGCATTCAGGTCCATCTTTTTCTTGCTCATGAAATATGCAGGGTAGCTTGCTCTCAAATTCGAACAGGTCGTTTCTGCTTTTGCAAGATGAGATAAAAATAAGGCGATGCCAATTAAAGCATCTCTGCCGTAATGTAAATCTGGAACAATAATACCACCGTTACCTTCTCCGCCAATTACTGCTCTCTCTGCTTTCATCTTTGTAACTACATTCACTTCTCCAACAGCACTTGCAAAATAGGCACAACCATGTTGCTCTGTCACATCTCTTAATGCTCTAGTAGAGGACAAATTACTTACTGTAGCACCTTTTGTATATTGTAAGATATAGTCTGCAACAGCTACCAATGTATATTCTTCCCCAAATAAATTACCATCTTCACTCACAAAACATAAACGATCCACATCAGGATCTACTGCGATGCCAATATGCGCTTTTTCTTTTACTACAGTAGCACAAAGTTCAGTTAAGTTTTCTTTTAGTGGCTCTGGGTTATGTGCGAAATCTCCAGTCATTGCAGCATTTAAAACTACAATATCCTCAACGCCGATTGCTTTTAATAAAGCAGGAACAGTGAATGCACCAGAACTATTGATAGCATCTACAACTACTTTAAAGTTGGCTTTTTTTATTGCGTAGATATCGACTAATGGGTGGTCTAAAATGGCTTGGATGTGTTTTGATAAACTATTGTCATCACCAATTAATTCACCCATTGATTCTACAGGGGCATAAATAAAATCTTCTTGTTCTGCTAAAGCTAAAATAGTTTGTCCTTCTTCTCCACTTACAAACTCTCCTTTTTCATTTAATAACTTTAGGGCATTCCATTCTTTTGGATTATGACTTGCAGTTAAAATAATCCCACCATCTGCTGCTTCAAATACGACAGCCATTTCTACTGTCGGAGTAGTGCTTAATCCTAAATGAATTACGTCGATGCCTAAGGCCAATAAACTTTGTTCAACCAAGGCTTCCACCATGAGACCGCTCATTCTTCCATCGCGACCCACAATGACCTTCTTTTTTCCTGCTGATTTCCTGATCAACCAAGTACCATAGGCAGATGCAAATTTGACAATATCGATTGGTGTTAGGTTGTCGTTTGGACGACCCCCAATGGTGCCTCTAAAACCAGAAATGCTCTTAATTAATGACATAGCTAAATATTAAAATAAATCGGAATGCAAATTT
>Ga0209246_10000771_pt1 | contig 13418 bp, 5 predicted proteins | sample LauGreSpBDMM15SN_2_FD_187560 | JGI IMG/M metagenome (GOLD analysis project Ga0209246, IMG submission 187560) | Freshwater lake microbial communities from Lake Michigan, USA - Sp13.BD.MM15.SN (SPAdes) (version 2) | ecosystem: Environmental > Aquatic > Freshwater > Lake | place: Lake Michigan, USA...
AAGATATTGAAAGAACATCTGTATACTTAGAGTCACATATAATTCCTATAATTAAAAAAGATTATACTGAAAGATTTAGTAAAGTATCAAGAGAGGTATTATTAAGAAATATGTCTGAAAGTGATCTTGAAGATTTAATAAAACAATACGGTAAAGATTTTACTCTTGCTCAGTTAAGAAAAACAATGGTAGATAATAGAGTTGCTATTGAAACTAAACCATATATTGATATGGAAGAAAGTGATGGGCAAGGATATATTACTTTTGATGCTTACCGTGCACTTAAAATAGCAGAAAAGAATTGGAGTGATGATCAGGAAGCTTTATTTAAAAAAATAGTATCTAAAGTTAATATTCCATTAGCAGAAATTATAGAAGTATTCCCAGTATATAAATTACAAAACTTTGGCCATTTAGCTAATACTGAATTACCCGTTATGGCAATGCATAAGTTTTCATTGATGCCATTAATTCCTAGTATGGTTAAACCAGGTAGTGATTTAGATTCACTACATAAACAAATGATGAAAGGAAATATACAATATATGACTTTCTCAACTGGTTCTAAAGTAGGTAGTGTAACATCTCAAGTTGATAAAGATGGAATACCAGTAGCAGATCAAATATATGATGAAGGTTTTGATAATAGAGTTATTAAAAGTGATATTAAATTTACACAGAATAAAATTTATTTAGAATACCTTAAGAATGTAACTACAATGGCTAGTGAGTTTAAAGGTAAAACTATTTCCGCATCTCAAGCAAGAGGTATTAACATTGATGGTCTATTTAATAATGGAGAAATTATCAATCCAGATAATAAACCAGCTTATGATAAGTATGTATTTGATGTAGCTAATACAAGAGATATTCTTGAATTAGAATTATTAGAAGAAATAGGATATGAAAAAGTAAGTAATGGAGATGGTACTTACTCATATAAAGGTAACTTAACAAAATTCTTATCAGTAGTTCAAAAAGAATTAGTAAGAAAAGATTTACCTGATCATCTTATAAAGTTTATTGGAGTAACTAATGATAATAAACTTAAGTATGATTTATCATTTCATCCAAATGCAAGTGAGATAGAATCATTGATAGTATCAATGGTAGAAAAAAGACTTGTAAAACAAAAAGTAAATGGTGAAGGTCTAATCCAGGTATCAAGTGCTATGACTAATGGTATATGGGATTCAAGAATTACAGCTATACAACAAAATGAAATAGAGAAATTCAGAGGTACAAATAACTTACCTTTTTATTTTCCAGGAGAAAATGGTAGTACTAATGCAATGAAAGTTGCAATTGCTATGCAAGGTGATTTTAAAAACTTATTAAATTTAAAATATAAAAAAGAAATAATTGGTGATATTGATACTTTAAATCTTGCAATTAAAGATGAGGCATGGTTAAGTGCTAGAAATAATGAGAATAGAAAAGCAATAACATTTACAGGAGTAAGAATTCCAATTGATGCAATTGCTCAAACAGACTTTATGGAAGTTTATCATTTTTTAGATCCAACTGCAGGTCCTATTATTATTATGTCAGCAGAAATGGTTGCTAAATCAGGAGGTGACTTTGATGGTGATAAGATGACAAATGCTTTTCCTAATTTAAATAAAGAAGGTTATTTAATTACTAGTAAGAAAACTAATGTACAAATTAATGAAGAAGCTTCATTATTAAGAAATCAAGGAGAAGCAAGAAAAGCTTTAGCATTAATTAAAGAACAAAAGAAAGCACTTGAAAATAACTTAATTGCAAGTACAAAAGGTTTATTGTCTTTACCAGATAACTATGTAAACTTAGTAAGACCAAACTCTGTTTATATATTAAAAGGATTAGCTACAACATTAGAGCCTTCTGTATCAGATATTAAAGGAGTTAAAAGTTCAACTAGTGTATTTGAGTCTGGATTTAATTTACTTAAACATTATGTAAATTTAGGAAGTAGAACTGCATTAGGACCAATTGCTGTAGTAAATAAACTACATCCAATACTTAGTTCTACAGGAACTAAATTACCAACTAAATATAACTTAGCAGAATTTGATAGTGACTTAAAAAAATGGAAAGAAACAGATGTTATACATGATGTTAGAATGTTTTTACCTCATAATGTAATGACTGTTAATGGAGTAGACCATATTTCTGTATCTGGTAAATATACTGTTGATGGTATGAATACTGTTTCTGTTTTATTTTCACAAAATATGAATGGTTTCTTGGATGCTGAAAAAGATGCATGGGTTGCATTTATTCAAGGAAGTCCTGAGATAACACCTTTACTTTCACATTTGTTTGAAGCTGGTGTTCCGGTAGAATATGCAATATATTTTATTTCAAATCCATTAGTAAGAGAATATGCAAAACAACAAAGATTAATTAGTGGATCATTTGCTGATTATACAGGACACGGTGTTGAAGAAGATTTTCTTACAAAATATCAAGCATCTGTTAATACAGTTAATAGTATTATACCAGCATTAGTAGAAAATGCTATAAGTACTGTTTCAGATAAAATAGATATACAAACAAAAATATTTATTAAAGGTGTAAAAAAACCACTTATTGAAGATTATTCTCTTACAAAAGAAGAGTTAATGTTTAAAATCAATGAAGGTTCAATTAATACAACGGATATTGTAAAAATTACACCTGCTGGAGCACCAGATAAATTTATATATACTAAACCAGATATCACTAATAAAAAATATTATGGTTCAGTTACTGCTGCAGTTGCAAAACCAAATGTATTAGATAAAAATGGGTCTTTTGATTTTGATCAAATGAAAAAATTAGTAGTTAAAAATAATGAGGATACCCTTGATATTTCTATTGCAATGTTTTTACATTTTATAGAATTAGAAAAACAAGTTAAAGGATTACAGGCTCTTAAAAAATTAATGAATCCGGATACTACAACTGTTAAAACTATACAAGAATTAATAAATAGAAATAGTCAAATAATAGAATTAGAAGATCAATCAAAACTTGATAAAGTATCAGCGTATAATGCAATGAATAAGAGTGTATTAGCACCATTCTTTGATACTCAAATTATAATTGATTTAGTAACTCCATTATTTCCTTTAAGAAATCATAAAGAAATAAGTAATTTTATAACTAATATCTTAATTACACGTAGTGGAGATATAGCAGGATCATTTGGTACAAGTAGAGAAAGTGCAGCTAAGTTTATTACTACATTTAAAAATTCTATTAGTAGTTATATTTATCAAAATAATGTTGCTGATATAAAGAGACCAGATGGAACTCAAATTTCATTTAACAGTATGGTTGGTGAAGGTCCAAATTCATTTAATGCTTTATTATTTAAAGTATTAAAAGATTACCCATTACTAAAAGATAATTATTCTATATTAAATCAAATCATACCTGTTTTAACTGAGAATAAAAAAACAAAAGTTAAACAAAAATCAGTTACCCTAGCAGATAGAAAAGAAGTAAAAGGTCAATTAGCTGAAGTGTATTACCAAAATTTAAAAGAACTTGGTAATCCTAATGTAAGAAAAGTTGAAAATGATGAAGAGAATATTTATATAAGTTCATTATTTAAAGCTTTACCTCAAATATCTATGTATTTGAATGGTCAGGGTTATAGTCCATTTGGATTTAGTAATGCATTACCTTTTGATGAATACATGCTTACAATGCAAAAAGCATCAACTGATTTTATTACTAATGAATTAAATTCAAATACTTTAACTTTTATACTTGATAGACTACTACTTAATAAGAGTATGTTTAAAAGTTATAAAGTAACTGAGGTTGTTGAAAAAACTCCTACTAATATTAATCTTGAAGATGTTGAAGGAAATATAATTCAAACAAGAACATTTGGTATTAAGAAGCAAACCGTACCTAGTAAGTTTGGTAAAAAGAATTTATTTACTGTAGAACCACAAAAAGGTGTAACTGATAATAAAGCAAAAGCTAAAGCAAGTATTGCTACTCAGTATATTGGTTTTGGTGAAGGTATTGTTGGAAGAGATGGTAAAAGAAGTACTACTCAACTTTATAGAGAACAAGTTGGACCATATGCAAATACTGGTGCTTATTCATCTGCAGATGTAATTTTTGTTTCTATACCTGGATTAAGAGGTAATGCTACAATTGCTAAACGGGAACAAGATAAAACTATTAAAGAAGCTATTAAAGCTTTAGAAGCTGGTGCTACTATTATTACTGATAATAAAGATTATATTTTTGATCCTAAAAAAACATATAATACAGGGGAACAAAGACTTTATAAGAATATGGAAGCTAAAGGTTATACTTATGCTGAAGTAACTGTAGATGGTCAAACACTAGGTACTTGGAGTAAACCTGTTGCTGGTAGTAATATTAATGTAGTATCTGAAGCTTATGGTGTTGTAACACTAGAAACTAATCCATCTGAGAGTAAATCAAAAGAATTTGTTAATTTAATACAACCACAAATTCAAAAACAAGCTTACCAAGAAAATATAACTGGTAACAAAATGTTTATGTATGGTTTAAGATGGACTAGAAAAGGAAAGGCTATTGCTCCATTAAATAATAAAAGCTATGCTAATAAAGGTTTACCAATTACTGATGCCTTAGCTAAAGATGGATATGTATATGATACTGTTGATCAAAATGGAAATTCATTAGCACCTGTGTCAGATTTACAACCAATCATAGATGAGATACAAAATACATTAGGTATTGATATGTCTGGTTATGATGCTGTAATTGGTAATATTTATGTACCTGGAGAAAGAATACAAACACATAGAGATACAACAGAAAGTTTAAGTGCTAGAAACTATCCAGTAGTTGTTTATACAATAGGTGCAGGTAATGCTATTAATATTTATGAAGATCTTACTTATCCAGGAAAATCAACTTTTGGTAGTGGAAAAGATAAAAAAACTTCAATACCAACTAAAAATGGTACTATTTATACTTTTGGTATGGATGGTAAAGGTAGATTTGAATTAGGTCATGATACTCCATATGCAATTGAAAAAGATGATATTTTAGATCGTATTACTATGCCTGATGGTACAGTAATTAAAGATTATACTATTACTCTTACATTTAGAAGAGCTGCAGATTTAACACCAGGAATGCCAACTACACCTGCTAAAATTACTACTGGTAAACCTACTCAACCTGTTCAACAAGTAAATGAAATTAAAGGTTCAATTAAAATGCAACCTGATAATATTGCTCAAATAAAAGCAGGTACTAAAACTATTACTAATAGAACAGAAACAGAACATCAAAATTATAAAGGAGATGGTATATATACTTTATCTGATGGAACTAAAGTTGAATTAACATTATTAGGTAAAGCAATTAATACGGATGATTTTATACAAATTTATGATTCAACTGGAAAAATTAGTCAATATGAATTAGATGATTATGCAAAAGCTGAAGGTTTTAAAGATTGGAATGATTTTAAACAAAATAATAAATTCAGTACTAACTTTATAAATGGTACACAAAATAGATATATTTATTCAATAAAATTAATAAATGAAGAACCAGGTACAGGTAGTTTAAAGATTGAATCATTTACATCTGAAAGATTAATTAATGATGAAGATATGTCTAAGTTTAAATCATACTTAGAAAAAACAAATGGTACTTTACCTGAAGAATTTTTTACAAGTAGTAGTAGACTTTCATTATTTTATAATTCTGCAAGTGGCAAGAAAGAAGGTATTCCACAATCAAGTAAATGGCTATTAAATACAAATGGTCTTTATGATTTAATTGATAAAGATGGTGGAGAAATGTATTTACAAAATGTAGATTTAACTACTGGATATCAAGTTAAAATGCCTGAAACTACAACACCAGTTAATGAAACTGAAAGAAAAGAGGCTATTGACTTTATACTTAACGGTGTAAGAGATTATAGGTTAGATGAAGTACTTGCAGCACAAGGTTATGACGTTAAGGATATTATTGCTAATTTAGAAGCATTAACTACTCAAGAAGAATTAAATAAAATAATTACAAAAATACTTAATAAGCTATGTTAGGAAGTTGCCCAAATGAATCAAGTGAAGAGTGGAAAGCTATAATAGCTGAAACTAATGGTAATAGAGAAAGAGCTTTAGAACTATGGATTGAAAGAGGATACAATAATGATGGTGAACTCAATCAGGAAATAGATGCAGAAACTGTTGAAGAAGCAGATACTGTTGAAGAACCTTTATCACCTGAAGAAGAAGCTAAAAATCAAGATAAGTTTGATAAACTTGCTAAGGATATCCATATTCATTTAGAAAAACAACTTGATATACTTAAGAAAAAAAAGTTAAGTAAACAAAGTTTTAAAGAAGCTGAACTTACTAGGTTAATTGCAAATATAACTGCTCTTGAAGGTGTTGAATCTATTCATGAGTTTATAAAAGATGCATATGCTAAATCTAAAATGGCTAAAACTAGACTTTATAATATATTAAAAAATAAAGATAAGTATTCACGTAAAGAATTTTTAGATAAAATTACTGCTATAAATGAATTTGCAAACAGTTATTCTATTTTAGATGAGATCTCAGCTAAAGATATTTCAAATTACTTCAGTAGCCCAGTTAATGAAACTAAAGTAGATGGAGAATTAACTCCACAAGAAATGTTGACAAAAGCTATTGATATTAAAAATAATGTCAAAACTAAGTTTTTATCTGAAGGTATTCCTTTAATGGCTGATTTTTTATTAGACTATAAGCCTGAAAATATGGCTTTAGATATTGCAGTAGAAATTGAGTCATTACAAAATAGAATTAAAGTAATACAGGCTACTAAAAATCTTAAAGATGATTTTAAAGAAGCACAAGTTGCTAAATTAGAAGAAAGAATAACTAAGTTTCAAGGATTTAGTTTGGATAAAAAATCTTTAGTAGATTTATTAGAAATGGCTACTAAAGATGAAAGCTTAATGAGTTTTCTTTTTGATCCCTTAGCAAGTTCTGAAGATAGTGCATTAGGTTTATTTGCAGTTGCTATTAAATCAGAAATAGAAAAAGCTAGGTTAGATGATATTAATGTTAGAAGAGAGTTAGCAAGTGTATTTAATGAATATGCAAGTTCAACAAGTGCAAGTAAAGACACTACAGCTAAATTTAATGAAGGGTTATTTGAATTTATTGATGCACCAGAATTTAATAAAGATGGTAAACCTACTGGTGAATTTGTAAAACGTGCAGCATTTATTCAAAAGTATAACATTGATAATTTTAATAAATCAAGAAATGAAATGTATAAGTCTATTGGAGATAAACCAGTTTTATCTGAAAGACCAACTGCAGAAGAAGTTGAGTTATTAAAAAAATGGAATGCAGTTGTTAGACAATGGTATCAGAGTAATACTCAACCTAAATCTAAAAAAGAAAGAGATGAAATTTTAGCTGAAAAAGAACAAGATAGAGTAAGTGGTGTATTAACTGAAGAAGAATATCAAGAATGGATAAAAAATAATATATATGTAAATGTTTATACAAATGAAACATCATATATGAAAGAATTATCTGAACCTTCTAATGATTATTTAAATGAAAAGTGGTCTGCATTATATGATACAAATGATAAACCATTAAATGCTAAAGGTAAGTATCACCAGTATTTATGGAAATTATATACAGACTCTCAAGCAAAACTACCAATACGTAAAAAAGATAATATATATTTATTACCTTCAATTGAAAAAACTAATTTAGAAAGACTACAAGATAATGGTGTTAAAGATGTGACAACAAATGCTGTTACAGATACTTTTAAAATTAAAAGTTATGATACACAATATGGAGGTAGTAATTTATCTAAACATGATACAAAAATATTACCAGTGTATTATACACAACCAATGGATGCTAATGAAGTTAGTTTAGACTTAGCAAGATCAGTACTTATGTTTAGTTCAATGGCTAATAGATATGAAGCTTTAAATAATGTAAGTGGTGAGATTTCTTTATTTAAAACTGTAATAAGTAATAGAGACTTTGGTAAAACTGATTCAAAAGGTAGAGCAAAAATTGATAAATTTGCTGAAAAATTTGGATACACAGATTATATAAAAGCTAATGGTGAAGCATATTCTAAAATGCATTTAGATGCTTTTATTGATATGGTTGTATACGGTGAAATGCAAGCTAAAGAAGAAATTTTTGGATTCTCTGCAGATAAAATTACTAATTCATTATTAGGTTATTCAGCTATTACAAGTATAGCAGCAGATTTACTTAAAGGTATAGCAAATAATTTACAAGGTAATATTCAATTAGTAATAGAGGCATCATCATCTGAATTTTTTAGCTTAAAGCATTTATCAAAAGGTAAAGCATATTATGCAAAATCTGTTACTTCATTTTTATCTGATTTTGGTAAAAATACACCTGAGAGTTTAGCAGGTAGACTTGTAGAAAGATATGACCCATTACAAGGTAACTTTAAAGATACTTATGGTAATAGTATTTCATCAAGTGTTGCACGTAAATTATTTAGAACAAATACATTATTCTTTAATCAGCATTTTGGAGAACATGAAATTCAAGTTTCTGCAATGTTTGCATTAATGGAAGCAGTTAAAGTAAAAGATAATAAAACAGGTGAAGAAATAACTTTATTGCAAGCACATATATTATATGGTGATCAAGGAGTAGAAGCTAATACAGATTTTACAGAAAAGCAAAGACAAGAATTTCAAAATAGATTACATGCTTTAAGTAAAAGATTAAATGGTGTATATAATGATTTTGATAAAGCTACAGCACAAAAATATGCATTAGGTAGATTAGCTATGATGTATAGAAAACATCTTGTACCAGGGTATAAAAGAAGATTTAAAACTTTATCAATGGATTATGAATTAGGTAGTCCAACTGAAGGATTTTATAGAACTTTTTGGGAGGTTTTTGCTAAAGATTTATTAACTTTTAAATGGAATAATATACAAAAATGGTCAACTTATTCACCATTCCAAAAAGCACAAGTAAAAAGAACTATGATGGAAGCATCTATTATATTAGGTATTACTGGATTGATTATGATATTGGCTGCTTTAGGAGAAGATGATGATGAGTTTAAGAAAAGCTATGCATATAACTTTATGATGTATGAAATGATTAGGATGCAATCTGAAACCAGTAGTTATATATCACCAACAGATGCATATAGAACAGTAAAATCTCCAACAGCTATGGTATCTACAGTTGAAAGAATGATAAAGTTTACTGATCAATTTATATTTACTTGGGATTCTGAAAAATTAAATTATAAAAGAAAACAAGGAGTATGGGAAAAAGGTGATAATAAATCTTGGGCATATTTCTTAAAACTTATGGGATATTCTGGATATAACATTACACCAGAAGCAGCAGTAGAAAGTTTCAAATCAACATTTGTTAAATAATAAATAAATAAATCATGGCAAAGGCTACGTCAGCATCAACAAACACCTATAGTACACCCAAGGTTACAAGACCAGGTGTGCATGCTAAATCTAAAAGTTCTAAATTAAAGAGCTCTAAGAATTACAAAAAAGCATATGGGAGACAAGGTAGGTAAAAAAAAGGGGAAACACAATTAAGTGAATCCCCTATTTTATTTTGTAAACTTTTTTAGTTTAATTAAATCTTTTTCATTTAACCCGGATAAATCTTCTAAGTTTACTTTAAAAAATCCAGATTTTCTTTTTTTATCTTTTGTTACTAATGTATACATAGTATCTTCACAGTAATAATTAATATATACTGTTTCTCCTTGATAATCTACTTTCATTTTTGTTGCATTACAAAGTTAATAGATGCAATTAATTGTTCAACATCATCTATTACACATGTTATATTTCCTTCTTCAGACTGAAGAATAATTGATAAACTACCTTCATCATTTGTTAATAGTATATCTGTTTCTTCTGTGGTAATTGTAATTGTCATAATATTTTATTTAGTTACAAATATAAAAAAAAAGAGACAACCTAAGTCATCTCTTTTAATTGATTATTTATTTATCTAACCTGTGGTCTAACCACAAGTATTTTTACAGGAAGTAATCACCTGTGTTGTCTTTTTCTTCTTCATCTTCATTTTCTAAAGATAAATCCCAATCAAATCCTTTACCTGCAGCTACTTCCATTTTAGAAATATCAAATAAAGCTTCTTCTTCAATTATCTCTTGAGCAACTTCTGCTTCCATTAATAAATATTCTTCAGAAGTTGGCTCTAAAGTTACTTGAACTATAGGAGCTTCAAATGTATTACCTATAGAATCTGTATACTGAATAGTTTCTTCTTGTTTTAAAGTAAACTCACCTGCTACATCAGGAGCTTTCCAAGTAAATTGAGCCACAGCAAAAGTATCTGCTTCAAGTTCATTTTTAAGTTCAAGTTCTCTAGCATTCATAAAAGTAGTTTCAGCTAAATGAAGTTCAGCTGTTAATTCTTCAGACTCTTCTTCAATCTCAGCTACTACTACATCATCTAATTCCATTAATTGATGTAGTAAATTAGTTTGATTTTCAGGTTGGCCATAGTTTAATAGTAATTGATCTATTACTTCCTCTTCTGTATCTTCAACTGTTTGAAAGTTCATTAAGTCAAACTCCATATTTAAAAACCAGTGCAATTTTCTTTGATCTTCCATCCAATTTCTTGGGTGAGATTTCTTAAGTGCAAAAGTAACATGATTATAGAAACTCCATAATGAATTTACATCACCATTATAAAAGTAAGATGGTTTCTCCATTTGTTGTTTTACTAAACTCATTTGTTCAGTAGTAAGAATTTCATATTCAGCAAATAATACTCCTAGTAATTCAGCTTGTCTTTTAGAATCAATAACAATTTCTTTCATAATATTCTTATCAGTTACAAGTTTATCATAGTATACTTGAGCATTTGATATCTGATCAGCAATTGTTTTTTGAGTTTCAACATCAGCAATACCTGTATGTTTTCTACTCCATGAACCCATGTCACCACAGATCATTCCATTTAAACATACAAATACATATCCACCAATTGCGCATTTAAAACGCATTTGTTTATTATAACTGTTTGACCAGGCAAACATCATTCCTATTTCTTCATCCCCATCATAATTTAAATAATAGGTACCTTGTGCTATATTTCCATCTGCAGTGCATCTAAAAGATTCACTTGTAACATTGAACCCAAACTGTGTAAGTTGGGCCAATGTAAAATCCATAACTGATTCATGTGATATTACTGTATATGAATCTTCAAATACAGGTAATGGTACGCTACATAAATATTCTCTTGTAGCTTCTTTAATTCTTACTGCCATTAAAATAATTTTAATTGGTTAATTCTTGGTTGTAGACTATTGATTTCTTTCTCAATCTTTTCTAAATAGTAATCATAATTAATTTCATATTCTGAAAATGGTAACTCAACATAATTAATAAATGTATTCTGTAACCACTTTCCTGCTTCTACTTGTATTTCCCGGTTATCTAATGTGTTCTTTTTAATAATTTTAGAACCTTTCTTAGACATATAATATCTAATTGTGTGTTGTAATGGTGTTATAGTATGTACACCATTTATAATTGTTTCTTCATTGAAGCCCCAATCACCTTTAATTTTCTTGCCACCACAGAAATCAAATATATTAGATTGATTCTTTATATATTCTTCAGGATCTTCACCGTGGACAAAATAATTATATAAAGCTTTTGGTACTACTAAGAAACTTTTATTTTTATGTAAGGCTAGATTATGAAATTCAAATCTACCTTTACACTTTGTTGCACTATATTCATATACATCCGGAGATATTCTATTAAATATATAATGCGGATTTTCTGCTTTAATACCTAGTATAGTATCATAGTTAACTTGTTTTGGTGAACTAACTGCAATATAGTTATTTACATCACCTAGTATAATCTTACTATAGGCATCATGTTCTAGTTGAAGATTAGTAATCTTTTCCCATTGAGCACATATCTCCATATACTTATCTTGATACTTTCTTGGTATAATAGTCTCAAGACCATCAGTATTTTGCATTAATGGTATTGCTTCCGGAATTGCTTCCATAAGCATCTCATATAGCATAGCCAAAGATAACTGACCATTAATAGTAATTCTCATAGTAAATTCAGGATCATATAGAAAACAGTTTTTATCATTACTTAATCCATAAGTTGAATTAAGAATAATCTTATATACATAATTTCTAATATCTTTTTTACTAATCTTTCTTCTTTCATCAAAGAACCATTCATACTGATCACAGAATTCTTTCTTAGGAAGATGAGCCGGGGCCCATTTATTTCTAATAGCTAAGTTAGGATAATAGGAAATAACATCACTAGACATTATTACCATATCTTTGTCTGACTCATATACGCATTTAGTTCTTGCACCATGAATGCCCCCAAGACCAAAATCAGTCTTAACTCCTCTGTATTGCACAGAATACTTAAAGGCATTTTTAGTTTCATCCGGATATACAATTGCTTCATTAAATTTTTCTAATAGTTTTTGAAAAGGAGCTGTAGTAAATGATATATAATCAAGTATAATATCCTTTACAACAATTTGTTCTCTAACAGTTCTTAATTGTCTTAAGTCATATTTTTTAATACCAGTTTTTTCACTCAAGAAATGCATAAATAATTCTTTAGAAATTCTTGGCTCAGAGGCACTAAATAAGTTAATACCATATTCATCTGTCAAAGTCTTTCTTAAAGCTATCTGATCCTTGCTTAACTGCATTATCTTCTTAGTAGAAAGCACATCATTAAGACAATAAGATATAATCTCATCAACTTCTTCTTGTGTAGTGATTGCTTTACTATGATGGATAGGCATATCTTTAATATTAGCCCAATCCATACTATACTGTATCCACTTTAAACTTGATCTCTTTGCAGGATTATCCCAGTGATTTAGTTTAAATACATCTACCTGACGGATTTGCATTGTTTTATCACTAAACTCTAAAAACTCTCCTGTATTTTGCACTTCAATAATATGTTGTGCTTTACCATATATCCATTCTGCAATATCTCCACTAAACATTTCACGGAGTTGATCTGCATTCCTAAGTATATATTCAGTAATTTGGCCATCAAAGCCTAAACCATTAAATGACACATGCCATTCATCTAGTTGTATATTGTGTTCTAAAAAATCTAGAAATTCTTCTAAATCATTTTGCATAGTTGATATTACAAATACTCTTGTATCATCTGATTTTACATCCTGGAATACTCCTAAAAAGCAATTGGATAATGTTTCATAGTCATGCACCCAATGGGTCCTATTATTATTCATACTCTTTTAATATAAGTTCCTTCCCAGTCAATGCGAAATATAGGTTTTGAAGTTGGTGTATATACTTCAAATGTATGTTGTTATAATAAAATTTACTACCATTTT
>Ga0209246_10000775_pt1 | contig 13359 bp, 15 predicted proteins | sample LauGreSpBDMM15SN_2_FD_187560 | JGI IMG/M metagenome (GOLD analysis project Ga0209246, IMG submission 187560) | Freshwater lake microbial communities from Lake Michigan, USA - Sp13.BD.MM15.SN (SPAdes) (version 2) | ecosystem: Environmental > Aquatic > Freshwater > Lake | place: Lake Michigan...
TTGTCCAAGAACAGACAATGGAAGTATTAAGAGTAGTATTAGCTTAATTTTGTGCATATTAAATATCCCGAAAAGACACCGTCAACTGGTGTTCTAAATATTGAATTGTTGTTGTTTAGTTTTTCTCCTTTAAAACCACCTTGTATCTCTAAGTCATAAACATATTGAACCAATACGTTTCCATTTAGATTGTGATTTATAACCTCTCCATCAGAAATATTAGTTATTTCAATGATGAGAGTTGGTCTTATTGAAGCTAACATTGCAGGAGACATTAGTCCTGCATTGGTACTATTAACAAGAGGAATAGTGGCATTATCACCTGCTGAGTTAGTGATAACGCCACCATAAGGAAGTGCTGTATATCCAAGATTGAATTGACCGAAGCTATCAACGCCTCCATCACAATCTATCAATATAGGTATTTTTTTTTGAACCTTACAAATCATTGTGGGTCTTAGTTCATTGCTGTGTGCGAAATCTTTTTCCATGATACGGTATCATAGAAACAATATACGTTCAATGTTGTATTATAGACTAACATACCATTAGTTGGCGATGCAATTGCATTAATCTGAGTAGTAGTCATTAATGGTGCAGGGATAGAGCCTTTAGTCCCAAATACTTGAAAAGGAACTGTTGGTGTGCCTCCAACGCCTACGTTGCCGTCTTTAAATTTAATTACTGTTGAATAGCTTATAGTATCACTTGGTATTGCTTTTACATAACTCAATACTAATGATTGACCTAAACCTGTGCCATTATTAGAAAATCCAAAGCTATAGGTATCAAAGTTCAACGTATCTTTTTTGCTAAAAAGAGAGAATGTTGATGCTCTATTCATTTGAACCTCTGCAATAGGCTTGTTTTGAGACTTTACATACAATTTACTACCTTGTGGGTAAAAATTTGTTTTTGTCGGCATTGCTTGGTCGGTATTAAATGACTGTGCAAACGCTCCAAAAGAAATAAACGACAATAATAAGATTAAATATTTCATTGTTTTTTTTGTTAAATATACTAATTAATTTTTGATTTTCCTAATTTTTCAAGCTCATCAAGCCTTATTTTTATACTTTCAATTTCATCTTTTATCTGAAACAATCTGATTATTTTAAGCACATAATAAATCGAAAATAATATAGCCATAAATATCCTTATCATCTCTTCCACTTCATGAGAAGTTAATATGGTCATAAGATTTCCTTTGAATATACTCATCGTAAGAATGAATGCAAAAAAAGGCTCGAAAGTTCCAAAGATAGATTTGATTGATGTTTCCATTTAAAGGGTGAATAAAATATTAAACTTCTTTGGTATCCTTTGTCTCTTTCTGTGATAGCGTATATGCGTATTTTATCAATCGCTTTAAACCTAACTCATAAAATGCTCCAATAAAAGCAGAAACGCCAATAATTGAAATATTTTGCTCTCCCATGTAATTAGCCAAAAGTGGTGTAAAGAATATTCCAAATGAAAATGCCAATACATTATTACCTAAGAATCTTAAAACCCAAGTAAGAAGTCCATTCTTTTCTTGTGTTGGGAAGAATTTTGGATACAAATACCTTGCAATATATATAAGTGTTTGTCCAAAAACTGCAAACAATCCATAGTCTGAATTTAGTCCGTATTCTTGAAATAAATCTAATATTGGCTTTAACCATGCTGTAGCAAATATTGTCATGGCTATTAATTGCTTTCCATCTATCAGGAAGTCAGAATTGTCAGCAAATACTTTTGCTACTCTAAATAAGAATACTTTCATGATTATAATAGAAAGCCTCGCACCAAGTTTTAATCAGTACGAGGCTTTTTAGGTGTGTGGAATTATTAAGCAGTAATCTCAGTGATTGCATCAACCAACTTACCGTAGTAAATGCCAGTCGTCGGGTTCATATTGCTACAACCGAATGCTGGACGAGTAAACACTTCGTATCGAGCGTTAGCTTGGATATTGAATGTTGGATTCGTAGCACAAGTCAAAGTAGAGATATGTGGCGTGTGGATAAACATATCCATTGGGAGCGTTAAACTTCCATTACGACAGTTACCTACTGTGATTGGCAACAAACCTACATCTCTATAACCTTTGATTTTCTCTACCTGTGTACCAGTAGCACCCCAATAGTATTCACTATCGTTGTTGTAACGTTGGTCACCGTATAAAGTCATCCAAAACATTGTAGCAACGTTATCTTCTAATAAGAAGAATGAGCCATCACCATATTTTGCATCAATTTGGTCGTCTTGAACGTAGTCTCCTAAGAAGCCTAATGCACGTTGCAATACTGCTGCCGTGTTTGTGCCGTTTAAGTCAAATCCTGCTTGGATACCAACTTCTGCAACTAACTTTCTGAAGATAGAACCTCCAATCATTGTCATGCCTTGACCACAACGAGGGTGTCTACGAATAAAGTCTTCCATGTACAAACGGAACATATTTGCATCAATACGCTTCAATCCATAAGGAACAACAGCAGGGCTTGCTGCAGAAACGCTTGAAGTCAATACAGGCAATTCCCAAGTAGCAGAACCGATAGGGTCTCCAGTGATAGGGTCTAACGCCCAGTTGTAACCTGCACCTGCTTTTAGCTTAGTAAGAGCGTGGTCGTTTGCTTTGTAAAGGATACCAGTAGTTGGTGCGTTTACAGTGTTGTAGATTCTTTCAGAAAGCAACTTCAAGTTGTACAATCTATCGAAAGAGCCAACATTAGACATCAATTGGTCGATTGAGCGTTGCATTACAACAGCAGCAGCTTGTGAACCACCAGTTGCACGAGCGTTCAATACAGCTTCGTAGTAAGGCTCTACATCACAACAAGTATCAGACCAATCTTTCTTGGTAGCAGTTACTTTAAATGCAGCACCATGGTTGATTTCAAAATCTACTGTATCAGATGTTTGAACGGCATCTTCACCAGCAGCACAGGTAAATTCAGCAAAAGTTGTGTCAATTTCTTCACAATCAGGTAAAAAATACTCAAGTGTAACGCCGAATTTGTTGCCAGCAGTTTTCCAAATCTTATTCGTACAATCACGAGGGTCAAGTGCAGCTACAACATTGTCTTGTCTCTGCGAAAGAACTGCGTTTAATGCACCATAAGAGCTTGCATCCCCTTGCAATGAACCCATCGCAGTTGCAAGTTGTAAATTTACTGTCAACGCTTCTGGACAAATTTCTGGAACGTTTCTAATAGCCATGTGGATTTTTTATATTAAGTTATGTTTTAAAAATACTTAGAGTCAAAAGTTTGCACTTTATTATTTTGTGTTGGTGGCGGTGGTATAACAATTGTTGGTTGTTGTTGTTGTGATTTCTTATTAAGGTTTGACTTAACAATCACGTCTTCAACTAATTTATCAATTGTCAAAATTTGACCATTTGATGTTACTGCTAAACTCTCATCCGAAGCGTTTCTAATTACTACCTGCTTCGTTTTAGGGTCTATAATAATCTTAGCCTTTACTGCCTGTCCTCCAACGTTAAATTCTTCATTCTCAAGATACTTTTTCGTTGCTGCATACACTATGTCGTCAGCGAACTCTGCTGGAATATCAGTCAAAATGCCTGTACTCTTTGCAGCTAAAATGATTGTATCTTTTACTTTTGCCTTTTTGAACGCTTCAATCTCTCTCTTGTAATCTGCAACTTGATTTTCATACTCTTTTACAGAATCTTTGGGAATGTGTGTAGTCTTTAATGTACTAACTTCTTCTTCTTTAGCCTTTAAAAGGGCTTTTAATTCTGCATCAGAAAATCCTTCTTTTGCTTTTTGCGTTAAATCAGCGTTTTCTCTCTGTAGTGATTCGTATTTTGTTTTATACGATTTCAATACTTCTTTTACCTTATCCTTTGTATTTGTTGGCATTACTTCTATGATACCTTCGTGACCTTGCAGACTTGAATCAAAAGAGTCTAAAACGCTTTTAAATTCTGCTTTGTGCCAAGCATCTTTGTTTTTGCCAATAATAGTTGGATTGTTTTCTGCTTCCGTGATTCCGAGTAGTTTTGAGGAAATCTCTGTAAATTGCTCGTCACTTAGTGCCAATTCTGAAAGTTTTGTGAGTGTGTCCTCACCAAGTTTTGTGATGTCTGAGCCTATTTTAGACTCCAAGATTGTTTTGAAATTACTCATTTTTGGGATTTATATTTTTCGATTGCCTTATAGCCTCTCTTAGTAATATATCCGTACTGACCAATTCTTAATTCACCCTTATTGTTTTCGAAAGTAACCAAATCTTTTTCTCCGAATACTTCTTCAACTGGCTCTTCCTTTGGCTCTTCTACAACTTCTACTTCTGTAGTTTCTACATCTGTAGTTTCTACATCTGTAGACTCTTCCAAAGTGGATTCAACTGTAGATTCTTCGATTGCCTCTTGGATTTCATTAAGTAATTGAACATCTGCCAATACTTCAATATTTTTTGCTCCTTTTTTCTTTGCCATTTTATATATTATTTTGACTTTCTGTAACAATATTTGTGTTTCCTTTTACAACAAAATCTTGTCTCAAGTTTGAATCTGCTTCTGTTAAATATTCCTCTGCCTTCTTGTAAACTAACTCTTTCTGAACTTTGTATTCTCTCATCAAAAACTCTTTATCTTCTTGAATCAATTCCTTCAATATCGAGTCGATGTTTATTGTAAGAACATACTTTAAATCACTTAATACATTACGAGCTAAAATCTTTTGTTGAAATGTATATGTCGGAAATGGGTCAAAGTCTTCTTTTGCTTTTACAAACAGATATTCTTCTGAGTTTAATCCATTCTCCTTTTCTACAAGTTGCTTCATGTATTTCAGCTTCATAAAGTCAGGTAATCCTTGATTTGAAGCGTCTTTTAGCTTGTTGTATAGTGATTCAGCCGAACTTAAATTAAAACGCTTAGGAACGGTTATACTTGGGTATTCTAAGGCTCTTTTCTCACTTGGTAATGACTTGTATCTTATAGATACGATTCCATTTATCAAGAAGTTAATTAGGTCTTCTACATGGCTTGCCATTGATGTGATAAACGCATATCCTTCTTGCATATCGTAAGACTTAGCATCTCCACTTTGATTGTATGGAGTTAGAATAGCGTTTTCAAGTCCAAATGGTCTCAAGGCTAATTTGATGTTTTTCTCATAAGCCTCAGAAAATACTCTTACACCTGTTTCGGGTCTTGTAATGAATCCTCCAAACTCAGTTGGCATCTTTTCAGAACGACCTAAAGAGTTTAAATCCATCGGGATTACCATCTTGTTCAATCCACTTCCAGTATATACAGGAGTAGTTTTAGAGCCACTACAAGTAGGACATGGTTCTGAAACACCTTTGCCTCTTACTTTACCCATACCTTTACAGGTTGAGCATTCTACTGTGCCTAATACCCACTCTTGCGATGCAACGTGGAAGTTATGCTCAACAGTTAAGTCTCCGTGATTCATCTGTGCTTCTCTAAGGAATACTAATGAATCAGTTAGGTCTGAGGTTCTTAGTTCATGACCATCTTGTGTTTGCTTTACAACTCTTCTACCAATCTTTTTTGCTGGCAAGAAATCGCAACCATGACTTAAAAATTCGCCATTGGATGCTTGATTTGTTTCAAACACTTTCTGACCAGAGTCATTGAATGCAACGTGGGTCGCAATACAATATTTTTCTGAGTCAAAAAAGTAAAATATGTCTCCATAACCTTCTAAGATTCTTCCATCGTAATTTCTTACATCAGATTTCATCTCAGATTTTACAAGAGCAAACTCATTTGCTTTAAAATAAAGAACGTTCTCGGAATCTACAATAAGATAATATGGTCTTGGATAGCCATCTCCATCTTCATTAGGAAATAAAACCATTAAGCTGTTAGGCTTTAATAAAGTATCTTTCTTTATTGATTCAGAAAAAGCCTTTAATAGGTCTGCTCCGTTATAGTATCCCTTTGTGAAATACCACTGAGCGGTATCTTGCTCACGAGGTAATTTCGATTTGTGATTAAAGCGTATTTTGAAATCATCAGATGTAAAAACTTTATCTATCTGCTTTTCTATTAGTCCTAGAAAGCCTGATACTGGATTTCCGATACTCTCAAAATACGCTTTTCTATACGCTTTCTGACTTTCAGACTCATTAGGTCTTTGAAAATCCATATATTCGGGATACTCAGAGCCAAATACCTCAAGAAATTGCTCGTCTATTTCTTCCGATTCTTCTTGGTATGGGTCTTCGAGTTTTATCTCATCATATAAAAACTTTCTAACTAAATCGTCTGTAATCTTCATATTAATCTGGTTGTACTTCAATCAAATAACACTGTGAACCAATGATGCCACAATCGTTTGTAACTTCAACTGTCAATTTGTAAGTGCCATCGGCTAATGTTGATGCTACTGTAATTAATCCAGTATTAGGATTGATTGTGATAGCCCCACTTAACATTCCTAACTCATCAGAACAGTTTAAATAAACGTTCCAATTTGGACAAGATGTCAATTCATTAACATCAGGAGCAATTGTGATTTGAGTTCCTTCTGTTCCAGTGTAAGCTAAACATCCACCTTTACTTCCACAAGCCTTTGCAGTTGCACCAGTTACAGTTGGAGTTCCAAAAGTAAATTGTGTTTTCTTCTTCAATTCTTTAATGAAAGCACTTGGGTTAGCAACAAAGTAGAAGTCATCATATTCTGATTGCTCAGTTAATGTGATAGTTCCTTTGATATAGCCAGACTCACCGCCAGTTACTTCAAAACCTGCATCAGAGATATAAATAGTTGAATCGCCATCAGCATCTTTTACCAAACAACCTTGTTTGAAGAAATAGATTACTGAAATGCTTGAAGCACGTTTCTGAATACCTTGAATTACGTCAATGTTTGGCAAATAATGCTCTGCTAACATCAATTCAGCAGTCGTTGATTGACCCATCTTTACAGGGGCAATGTAACGAGACATTACATCTGAATTGGTCGTAGTAGGCTTCGCTCTTGAACTTGCTTTCAACAAGCCAGTATGCAAGAAGTGCCAATACTCACCGCCACCTTCACACTCGAATTGCTTGTCACGGATATACTGTAAAATAGTTACAGTGTAATTACCTCTTGTTAGCAAAACTGGAGATTCATCTGTTGAAATAGATACACTATCACCAACTTTTGGAAGTGATGCGTTCTCAATGATAGCTACTGCTGCGATTTGGTCGTCTACTTGCAAGTTTTCACCGCAAAACTGCTTGAAATACTTTGAGCCTTCTTCTCCACAGCAAACTGTTGCTAAGTTGTCTAATGCCATTTTGTTATATATAAGTTATATGGATATTACAATTTTATACTAATATACTTGTTTTTTAATTAATAACCATAAACTACAAAAGATTGTAGTTTATGGTTATTTCATTTTTTTATGATAGCTTTTGAATTACAAGCATTGGGAACTCTATCTTGCAACTTGGATTTGCCTTGTTCTTTATTTGAAGGTTAACTCCAGTGCTTAAAGGGAATTTACCAAGTTGTGTCCATGAGTCATACCAATCTCCGTTGTTGATTCTATATTTCAAGTCTCCATAAGAAGCTACGTTTAATGACTTTATCTTTCCAAACAATAAATCAACTGTTTCTACTTGAATATCAAGTACTTTAATGTAACATGGTGTTTGCTGAATGAAATCACAGTCTTCAGGTCTTGACTTAACGATGTAAGATTCAGAATAGGTATCACATACATTAACAAATAGTCTAACAACCTGCCCTTTTACCAATGGGCTTGATAGTTCAATTAATCCCTTTTGTTGGTAAGTGATAGCACTATTTGTTGTTCCATCTAATGTGACAACAGAACCATCTACCATATCAAGATAATAAGGAATGTATGTATCACCTTCATAAAGTTCTGATACAAAAATAGCTTTATTGCAGTTTTCACAACAGATTGGAAATCTAAACTCATTACTAGCTAAACTATATTCTAAATTGAAAAGAGGTGTCATGCCCTCTCCAATTATATATTCAGCAGCTCCACCATCAAGTGTTGCTGAATAAGGAACTCCATCTACATAAAAATAAGAAGGGCAGGTTGCCCCACTTACTGTTAATTTTATAATAGGTAGTCCAGCAGGATTTAGCGTGTAAGAGTAAGAATATGTTCCTAAACTTGGAGCTATAAATGATAAACTTGAATTTATAAATGTTACATTATCGTCATTCAAGTTTATTCCCACCGTTACTGGTGCTACTCCATCACAAGCTATTACTAATTTATTAATAAATGCCATTAATATTCTATTTTAAATGCGTACAATACAAAGTCATTAAAAGCTAATTGCCTATCAATCTCAATTGAGAATACTCCGTCGTTAATAATGCCTAAACTAACTGGTATGCTAGCAGTTAAGCTATTGGTTCTCCTAAAAGAAGTATCATATAATGCTATTATTCCACTTTTAACTGAATAAACTGTTCCAGTTATTTCTCTAGTAAGTCTAATTTCTTTAGTACAACCACCTGCTAAAGCTGTAGTTACAATTGGATATGAAGCAGATGCCATCGCTGAAAATGCTATTGTTTTATAACTAGCATCTCTATCCATATTACCATCTACATATATATATTCAGTAACCCTTGTGCCAGATGGAAGCTGAGGGGCTATGCGAATATAAGTAGCCCCGACTATTTTTTTATTTGTAACATCAACTAAAGCTACAAAGCAATTTTGCTCAGAAGTACAAGGTATTTTATAAACTGGGTCTTTTACACTATCACAAGTCTCTATACTTGTGATTATTGGCTTAAAATATGTTACACAATCACCATCAGTTCCAACATTAAAAAAAACAAAATCAGATGGAGTATCTAATGGGCTTTCCAATCTAACCTTTAATTGTTTTCCACTAAAATTAGTTAAATCTAAGTTAGTGAATTTAAAAGCTGAGTTATAAGTTCCTCCTATTATTCCTACTGGAGTATATGCTATTTTTTCATCTCCATTATAAAGTACCGCTGCAACTTCATCAGGAACAAACAATCCCTTACCCTCAATAGTTTTAGTGGCACAGTTTATTCCTGTTGTAACTATAGAAGGAGTAGGTAGTTTTGTATATACTACATTAATAGTTACTTCTAAGGCAACATCGTCGCAAAAAGAATCAGCATTATCACCTACATCTACTATAAAGTCTAAAATATCTCCTTGAACTACTGATGCACTTGTAGTTATTTGATAAGGACTACTTGACTGAGCAACTAAAGTTCTTGTTTGGACTTCTATTCCATTTCTAAGTATTCTATATCCAACTGCATCACCGCAATTACCGTCTGCTTTTTGTACTTTACTTACAATAGATAAGTTGGCAGTAACTGGGCAGTTGAATCTAACTCCAACATCATCTCTTTGAGAAGAATAAAATGGATGAAGGTAAATACCAAATGTCGGGAATGGTTGTGGAGTAATATTTAGGTTTCCTTGAATATTTTCAAATCCTAAGTGTGGATAAGCTACACCTAATGTTTTATGTGCAAGAACTTTTTCATCATCAAAAGTTGGCAACACTAAAACAGCATCGTCCTCTATGTACCTATACGCATTAAATAAAGTAAATGCGTTAGATGCAGTATATTTTCCATAGGAAAACAGACCATCTGCTGAAGGATTAGTTCTACTTATTGCATTTTTTAATGAAAAACTTAGTACAGACATCTATAATAACATTTTTTTATAAATTTAGCAAAAATAAATGGCTTATTACTTGACAGGTGTGTGCAAAATATTGTATCTTTGCACAAGACGATTACAAATGGACTTAATAGAATACCTTCGTGATAGCAGATACCTTATTAATCTTTCTGAGCTTGAACGGCAATGCGGATTAAAAGAATACACAATCAGCAATTGTGTTAGAGGTTGTGCTTGCAAAGGATTCAATAAGAATAAGAGTATCATTTTAGCTTTTTTAAAGAGCAAACATATAAGTCTATAGTTTTAGTAAAGTGGAAATGTAGCTCAATGGTAGAGTAGCTTTAGCAGGTTGTGGGTTCGAGTCTCACCATGTTCCGCAAATAGTTTCATATAGTTGTTTGTTTAAAGTTGATAAATAATTCATACTCAGCAGTGCATTTTGATTCTGCTGAGTATTTTTAAAAAGGTCTTGTAGCCAAGTGGTTAGGCATAGCTCTGCAAAAGCTCGTACATCGGTTCGAATCCGATTGAGACCTCAAAATATTTTTTTTAATATTTTTACAACTTTTGCTTGCATAATTAAAAACCTTTTCGTATCTTAGTGGTGCGAAACAATGAGGCTTAAAGCCTTGAAAAGAAATACAGCAATCTTCCCACCTTATTGTTTCGCAAAATTTTAGGTGTTTTCTGGGAACGTTGCTGTATTTTTTTTTATGTTAAACACAAGACTATATGTAGATTTATCAAAGGATGCTATCACACAGCAGTTCTCTACATACATATTGTCTTACTTCAAGCTAAGAATACATACCGCAGAGATTGGCTCTTATGGTCAAATCAAGATTAGCCAAATCCCCGAAATATTAGGAGTATCAAACTCTACCGCCCAAAGGCACATAAAATATTTATCTAAAAATGGATATATCTTAGAAAAAGGATTATCTATAGAAGTTAAATCAGCAAAGAATCTCTCGAACAAAAAATCCTTAAAGTACATTGTAATTTCTTCTGAGACTATCAACGGTTTTTCTTGGAAGAACATTGCCGAATTTAGAGCATTGCTTAGTGAAATCGTAAAAGAAAATTACGAGGCAATGAAGAACTCTATTATAAAAGGATTTAAAGTAAGAGACAAACACGGCTATAAAACAAAAGTGCAAGACTTAAAACTACTTGAATTTAAAGAGCTTGCAGCACTTAGTTTATCAGCCAAACTTTCAAACATTTCTATTAGAACAGAACAGCGTTATCGCTCATTACAAAAGGTTTCAGTTTATAAGTCTGAAAAGATATTTATAAATGCCAACGGTAGTAATGAAAAGAAATTAGATTTTATGAAATACCTTTCCAAAAGAAAGAAAGGAAAGTTCATCGAACATAATGATAAGCTATTCTTCTCATGCGTGTCTGAAAGAAAGTCATCTATTTGTGTAAATACTTATAGATTTTGAAATTATTATTAATTATTCTTTTTTAGGTTGGTTTAGTAATCTCAGAACAATAATCAAGTAGATTATATAGGTCAAAAGGTTAAATATCAACTAAACAACTGAAAATCAAGCAATTATGATTTTCTTAATGATACTACTATGCAAAAACTACAAGAATTACAGAAAGTTTTACCATTTAACTTCATCTCAGAGACAAAAAATGGGTATTTGATAGATGGAATCGTATTTGTGTACGAAGACCTTGATGGTTATAAGTTTTTAAAAGATAAGAGTTATTTTCCATTTGACATAAATGACTTGTCTCACTTAAAAGAACTACTCCTTAAAAACCCACACGAACAAGTGCTTCCAGAAGTCTATCATTTAAAGAACAGTGTAGGCAAGTTTTCGGAAAGTGATTTATACTTTTTAGTTGCAGAAGGTAATGTTAAGGTTGGGGTATCTACTGACTTAGATATGAGGATAGAATCATTAAAAACTTCTATCGCTTCTGATTTTGAAGTATATTATATTCCAAGAAAAGGTTTTTTAGAAAAGACCATGCACCATGCATTTAGTGATTTTCACAAAAACAGGGAATGGTTCTTATATAACGAAAGATTTGAAAAATTCATAAAAGAAAACGCATTAAGAGTTAATCAGAATCGTAAAGAAGTTTCTCCTTATATTAAATCTTATACCATTGATTTTGGTGCTTATAAAGGATACGATATAAAAGATGTTATGGAAATTGATAACAAATATTGTCAAAGTATGCTTCATCACCCAGTATTTCCAGATAAGATTAGAAGATATATAATGTTGAACAAAAAATAAAGATTTTACATACTCAATAAATTAAGCGACTCTGATAATCAATACTTTACGATTATCTTAATGTCAGTACTATGTCTTATTACAAATTAAATATCAAACAAAATGCAAGAATTAGTTAAAGTAACAACAAACTCAGAAGGTACTCAATTAGCAAATGCAAGAGGATTATATAATTGGCTAGAAATAGAAGACCATTTTACACAGCAAACCGTATGTTTGAATATGGCTTTGAAGAAGGTATTGATTATCAGGCAATTAACAAATATGTTAAGCAACAAAAAGCATTGAAAATGTTTGAATATGGGTTTCAAGAAAATACAGATTATGCCATGTACCAAACGGTACACCCCAATAAATCAAGAAAAATTCAGGCTGTAGCTTGACATTTGTCTTTTTCTTTTGTAAATTTGTGTCATAAACAAATAAGGAATGGAATTTAATCACGATAAAGAGCTGTCTGATTTTCAAGCAGCAATCGACATCATAAGACATCACGGATTCGAGCCAATTGCTGTTACACAAATGTATTTTGAACAAGTTTTTGTATTCAAAACAGATAGCGAGGCAAAAATGGCTTATGAATTGTTAGAGGTTCAACTGGAAGAAATTTCAGGATGGTGGTATGAAAAGGAAGCGTTCATAAGCGAGGTTGAGCAGTATGAGAAGAATGGCTCTATGGTTAAAGTATTTTGGTTGTAATGAACAATCTAATCGTGACCCAAGATGGATGCTTTGTTTTAGCCTATCACAAAGTAACTAAGGTAACAAGATTGTACATTAAGAATAGTGATGGAGTTTTAATCTTTTTAGGAAAGAAATGCAATTAAGAAAATATCAAGAAGACGGATTAGCATCTATTAGAGAATTTTTCAACTCATCTCTAAAGACAGGAATATATGTTAGCCCAGTAGGAACAGGAAAGTCTATTCTAATTGCTGAGTCAGCTAAGATGAGAAAGAACGTTCTTGTCTTACAACCAAGCTCTGAGCTTTTAAAACAGAACTATGAGAAGTATTCTTACTATGGATTTCCTGCTTCTATCTATTCTGCTTCTTTAAAATCAAGACAAGTTGGAGATGTAACCTTCGCCACAATAGGTTCTGTAATGGGTGAGAAAGATAGATTTAAAGGAGTTGATACCATTATAGTAGATGAAGTTCACAGAGGCTCTAAGAAAGACAATCTATTGAGTGAATTAGTATCTTACCTCAAGGTTGAAAAGGTATTAGGATTTACAGCGACTCCTATTATGGCTCAGAATACAAAAGATGAAAGTTACCTGAGAATGATGGATTCTTACCGAGAATGTATATTCGACAACATCATACACATTACTCAAATTCAAGAGATTTTGCCTTTTTGGACTCCGATAGAATATAAGTTCTCTAAGACACAGGCTAACTCATCTATGCTCAAATTAAACTCCACTGGCAATGATTAT
>Ga0209246_10000787_pt1 | contig 13131 bp, 14 predicted proteins | sample LauGreSpBDMM15SN_2_FD_187560 | JGI IMG/M metagenome (GOLD analysis project Ga0209246, IMG submission 187560) | Freshwater lake microbial communities from Lake Michigan, USA - Sp13.BD.MM15.SN (SPAdes) (version 2) | ecosystem: Environmental > Aquatic > Freshwater > Lake | place: Lake Michigan...
CTACTCCAGATACAACATATAGCGCAGAACTTACATATTATGCTAAGATTCCTGCGTTGAGTGATTCAAACACAAGCAACTGGCTTTTAGCTTATGCCCCAGACTTGTACCTATATGGTGCGCTAATGGAAGCCACACCATATTTGAAAGACGATGAACGTCTACCAGTATGGAGTCAGATGTATATCAACTCCTTGGGCGACATTGAGGTAGCAGATGAAAGGGCGTCTGTTTCTTCAACTCCACTTGTTCGTGCCCGTACTTTGGGGTAATAAATGTCATCTTTTACAGACTACACAGAAAATCTTGCACTTACGTACTTGTTTAATACAGGTGCTGTTACTCGTCCTACAGCATGGTTTGTAGGATTATTTACTGCTGCTCCTAGTGATACTGGTGGTGGCACAGAAGTAACTGGTAATGGTTATGCCCGTGTATCTGCTGGAACAATTTCTGGTAGCGGTACTGCAACAACTTTCACTAACGCTGCCGCAATTGAGTTTGCCGCTGCCTCTGGTGGTAATTGGGGAACAATTGGTTGGGCAGGTATTTTTACTGCTTCAACAGGTGGAACTTTGCTTGCTTGGGCGCCATTGACTACTTCTAAAGCAATCAATGATGGTGATATTTTCCGCATTCCTGCAAGCAGTTTGACAATTACATTGAGCTGATATGGCTGCTTACGGGCGTGGCGATTATGGTGCGGGTGCGTACTCCTTTGGAGCGTACTTAGGTGCGCTTGCCATTGTCTCTGCGTCTACTGTAGCCGTAAGCGGAGATAAGATAAAAGATGCTCAGTTTGAGATAAGCTCAACTAGCACAGTATCTATAAGTGCATTAAAGATTGCAAATGCATCACTTGATATTGTTGATACTACTGGAATAACAATTTCAGGCGGATTAGATGCTGTTGGCAATGTAGATATTGTTGCAACAAGTATTTTAGATATTCAATATAACCGAGTTGTGCGTTTTGAGGCAGTAATTAATGATACTTCTAGCGTTGTAATTAATGCTAGAAAGAAATGGGAAACGGAAGCAGATGTGTCCGAAACATGGACTCCAATTGAAGATGTTTCAGAGTCTTGGACAACAGTTTCAGTTTAAATAAGTCTTTTAGGGGTAAAACATGGCAGATACAACCACCACAAATCTAAGCTTAACAAAGCCAGAAGTTGGCGCATCAACAGACACATGGGGTACTAAGATCAATACAGACTTAGACACTATTGATGCTTTGTTTGATACAGGACCATTGCTTAAAGTAACTAAGGGTGGAACTGGTGTTGGAACTAGTACGGGTTCTGGTAACAATGTATTGTCTACTAGCCCTACTCTTGTTACACCAATTCTTGGTACGCCTACAAGTGCCACTTTAACTAATGCTACTGGTCTTCCTTTAACTACAGGCGTAACTGGCACTTTGCCCGTAGCGAATGGAGGCACAGGAATTACTTCTTTTGGAACTGGTGTAGCTACTTGGTTAGGTACGCCATCAAGTGCTAATTTAATATCTGCTGTAACAGATGAAACTGGATCTGGCTCTTTGGTGTTTGGCACGACACCAACAATAACAACTGCTGCTCTGACAAACCCAACTGTTACCAACTATGTAGAGACTCCATTCTCTGCTAACAGTTCAACAGCCATCACTATTGCTTTGACAAACGGCACAGTTCAAATCATTACCCTGACAGGCAATGCAACTATAACTATGCCAACGGCAACAAGTGGCAAGTCTTTCATCATGCTCTTGAAGCAAGATGCTACAGGCTCACGCACAGTCACTTGGTCAACAGTTAAGTGGCCTGGTGGTACAAACCCCACAATCACAGCTACTGCAAGCAGACAAGATATTTATTCATTCTTTGCTGATGGCACAAACTGGTATGGAACAACTGTTGGTCAGAACTACACACCATAAGGACTGATAAATGTTTGCAGCATCTAAAACAGCATCAGTTGCTGGCGGTCCAGACGCACAATTCAACTACGTCACCATGCTTTTACATGGCGATGGGACTAATGGCGCTCAAAACAACTCATTTTTAGACAGTAGTACAAACAACTTTAGTATTACCCGCAATGGCAATACAACCCAAGGTTCTTTCTCGCCTTATGGGTCTAATTGGTCTAACTATTTTGATGGAACTGGTGATTATTTAAATACAGCAAACTCAAGCGCATTTGCATTTGGGACAGGAGACTTCACAGTCGAATGCTTTATCAACACGAGTAGCAACAATGTTGGTCTTGCTGAAGTTGATGGTGGCAGTACTGGTTACTGGATGTGGCACATCAACAATGGAACAATGTCTTGGCAGAACACCCGTGGTGGTGCTAATCTATTCCTAATTACTGGTGCGGGTGCGGTGTGTGATGGCGCATGGCATCACCTTGCTATTGTTCGCAATTCTAGCGTCACTAAAGCCTATTGGGATGGCGTTGAGAAGGCTTCTGCTTCTGATACCACTAATTACAGCGGTACAGCGGGAAACCTAAATGTTGCCTTTGAATCTGCTGCTGGGAAAATCCTAAACGGCTATATGTCAAACTTTAGGATTGTCAAAGGAACAGCAGTCTATACAGCAGCCTTTACGCCTCCAACAACTGCATTAACAGCAATCACAAATACATCTTTGTTGACTTGCAAAAGCAATCGTTTTGTTGACACTAGCGCAAGCCCTGTAACTCTTACAGTAAACGGCAACCCAAGCGTTCAACGCTTTAACCCATTTGGCGCTTCTGCCACCTACTCCACAAGCGTGATTGGTGGATCAGGGTACTTTGATGGTACGGGTGATTGGTTGAATACGCCTGGCAGTACTGATTGGAATTTGGGTAGTAACAACTTCACCATAGAATCATGGGTTTATCCAACAGCATCACCCGCCCAGCCAATGATTATTGGGCAATGGACAAGTTCTTATGCTTGGACTATGCAGTTGTCTAATGATGGCAATAGGTACTTACGGGCTTTGCTATACAACGGATCATTTAATGACTATGTAAGTTCAACTTCTTTGCAGCTAAACGCATGGAATCATTGTGCGTTTGTTAGAGAAAGCAACACAGTTAGTTTGTATTTAAATGGTGCAAGAGTTTACACAACAACATTTACAGGAAGTGTCTCAAACTCAACTTCTGCTGTATCTGTTGGTGGAGATAATTCTGGTGGTCAACCATTGCAAGGCTATATTACAAATAGCCGTGTGGTCAATGGGACTGCTTTGTATTCTGGAACTACTTACACAGTACCAACTGCACCATTAAGCGCAGTAACAAATACAAAACTGTTGCTCAACATGACCAATGGCGCAATCTTTGACAACGCCATGATGAATGATTTAGAAACTGTGGGGAATGCACAGATTTCTACAAGTGTTAAGAAGTATGGAACAGGGTCTTTGGCGTTTGATGGTACTGGTGACTATCTTCAAGCACCAGACTCGCCAGTTTTTAATTTAGGAAGCGGAAACTGGACAATAGAATCTTGGATTTACCTTAACAGCGCAAAAAACTACAATGGTTTTTATGGCAAAAGACAAGCAGGTCAGTTTGGTTTGGCATTACAAATCGACAGTAGTGGTGTGTTATCTATATCCGCATCCATAACTGGTTCTAGTTGGGCTTTAGGTGGCGCATCATTGGGTAGTGGTTACACAACTGGCGCATGGATGCACGTTGCTGTAACTCGTTCTGGAACAACCATTACAGGATGGCTCAACGGCTCAAGCACAGGAACACAAACACTTACTGGTGCTATTTTCCCATCTATTGGTTATCCAGCGGTAATAGGTTCAGCATTTGATACTGGAAGCGCACAGGATTTAAATGGCTACATGGATGATTTTCGCCTCACCAATGGCTTCTGCCGATACACAACGACATTCACGCCTCCAACATCAGCACTCTCAGATACAGGCCCATATTAAGGAACTATCATGCAAATTGCAATCTTAACTAGCCCCATGACAGTAGGCGATTATCGTGAACTGTTTAGCAATACATCATTTCCCTCAAGTGGCCCAAGTGATGAATTCTTAACTGCCAACAATGCCAAGAAGGTCAATGCCTTTAAAGCACATGACAGACTAACTCAGAAGTTGGTTTCATGCTCTGCCTATGACGATGGTGAGTTTGTTTCTGTTGTTCAAGTGGCTGACATGAGTGCTGAAGAAATCCAAGCAGCCAAGGATTCTGCAATGTCTCAACTGAGAGCCACACGCAATGCTTTATTGCTTGCTTGTGATTGGACTCAGATTGCTGATTGCACCATTCCTAAGAAGACTGAGTGGGCAACATACCGCCAGACATTGCGTGATTTCCCTGCAACTGTTTCTGATGCAAGATCGACTGTTATATGGCCTCATAACCCTGATTGGGTTGAAATGCCATGAGCGATGTAAGCCATGAGCAAATCTATGAGCGTCTATTAGCTGTTGAAGCAAAGGTAGATGAGATAGATAAGAACACAAAAGACCTTGTTGAAGCTATTGATGCTGCTAAAGGTGCTGTTAAGGTTCTTAACTGGATAGCATCTATTGCACAGCCAGTTTTGTGGATTGGCGGTTTAATCATTGCTGCGGGTGCAGTTTGGCAGACATGGCTTAAAAAGTAATGGCTAATGTAAAACAACAATTAGATATTCCTGCTATACCTTCTTTGGGTACATCAGGAATTGTCTATTCTCAAAGTCTCCAGAATCAAAACAATGGACTTTTGAGGTTGTTTTTTACTAAGTTGGTTAATTCAATACAGTCTGTTATTGGGCCAAGGGGTGGTAAGTACCTGAATAACCCTTATGGTGCTTTTCAAGATGGCACAGATCAGATCGCTGCCAACACAACTACTGCTTATCCTATAACTTTTGATACAACTGATTTCGCAAATGGAGTCACTTTATCAAACAGTTCAAGACTTAATGTTACAGACTCAGGAATTTATAACATTCAGTTTTCTCTCCAATTAGTAAATACAACCAATAATTCTCAAGATATAGACATTTGGTTTAGAAAAAATGGCACAAATATAGACAAATCTAACAGTAGATATGGGTTAGCTCCAAGAAAATCCGCAGGAGATCCATTTCATACTATTTGTGCTTTAAATTTCTTTGTTGATTTAAATGCAAATGATTATGTTCAGATTGTCTGGAGAACAAGTGACGTTGGGGCATATATTGAACATTACGTTGCTAGTTCAACACCAACTAGACCATCAATTCCATCTGTAATTGCTACAATGAGCTTTGTCTCCAACCTACCTAGGGACTAGAATACAGATATGGCTTATATTCCACTACAAATTCCTCCAGGCGTATACAAAAACGGGACTGAATATCAGTCTAAAGGCCGTTGGAATAGCGCAAATTTAGTGCGTTGGTACGAAAACACTATCCGTCCAGTAGGTGGATGGAGGAAGCGTTCTACCAATCAAATGACAGGTTTAGCCCGTGGTCTGATTAACTGGCGTGATAACTCAAATAACAGACGCATCGGAATTGGTACACATTCAAAGCTTTATGCAATGAATGAAGCTGGCACTTTGTTTGACATCACACCTACAAGTTTTACTGTTGGTGACGCAGACGCAGTACTTAAAATTGGTTATGGTTATGGAACTTATGGAACAGCGGCCTATGGTGTTGCTAGACCAGATTTAGGCTCATATGTACCCGCAACAACATGGTCTATGGATACATGGGGTGAGTATTTGGTTGCCTGTTCAACTAAAGATGGTAAGTTGCTTGAGTGGCAGTTAAATACTGCTAATGATGCAGTTGCCATTACTAATGCACCAACTAGCTGTACTGGACTAATTGTTACTCAAGAACGATTCTTATTTGCGCTTGGAGCAGGTGGTAATCCTCGTAAAGTCCAATGGTGTGACCAAGAAAACAATACTGTATGGACTCCTGCCGCCACTAATCAAGCTGGAGACTTTGAGTTAACCACTATTGGTTCTTTAATGTGCGCTAAACGCATCCGTGGAGCGACTATTCTGTTTACTGATGTGGATGTACATACTGCCACTTATATTGGTCCTCCGTTCATTTATAGCTTTGAGCGAATTGGGTCTGGTTGTGGTGTTATTTCTAAGCAAGCGGTAGCTGCTACTGATAATGCTTGTATTTGGATGTCTGGATCAGGATTCTGGATATACGATGGTTTTGTAAAGCCATTAAATTCAGATGTATCAGATTACGTGTTTAGTAATATTAACACTACTCAACAATCAAAAGTCTATTGTGTTCATAACTCTACTTATGGTGAGATTTGGTGGTTTTACCCAAGTGCCGCATCTAATGAAGTAGATTCATATGTTTCTTACAACTATCGTGAGAATCATTGGGCCATTGGTACGTTAGCACGTACGTGCGGTACAGATCGTGGAATCTTTAATAACCCAATTATGGTTTCTACAGACGGGTACGTCTATGAGCATGAAATTGGTTTTGCTTATGATGGGCAAACACTATTTGCTGAGTCAGGACCAGTAGAACTAGGAAATGGAGACAGAACCATGAGCCTGACAGGATTAGTTCCTGATGAAAAGACTGCGGGTGATGTACAGGTTCGATTTAGCACCAAGTTTTATCCTAATTCAACAGAATATAACTATGGCCCATATTCGATGGCTAATCCTACTTCAGTACGCATAAATGGTAGGCAAATAGCCGCCAAGATTGAAGGCGTTAGATTAACTGATTGGCGTGTCGGGACAATTCGATTTGATGGAAAACTAGGCAGTCAGCGTTAAATATATTATGATTGAACATGATTCTCAAGATTGGCGTGAATTAAGAAATGCCAAACTGTTAGAATGGTTTGGTGGCAACCAGAGTGCTGTTGACTTTTTAGTCGCTTTATCAAGTATTGCTGAGTTATGGGATGACTTAGTAGATAAAGATAAACAGCCAAGTCGAAAAGAGATAGATGCTGTCTTTTGGAACGCTCTGGTGACGCTACCTACAAATGAGTTCTTTAATGCTAATAGGGCGTTTTTAATGCCGTTAGTCATTCAGAGTATAAATGCTTGGCAAGACTCTGTAGAACTTGAAAATGGTAATGCCAATGACAGAGCTTATGCGCTCACATTGCGTATTATTTCATTACAAATAGCACCAATGATAGTCTTATTGCTTAGAGGACAAGAAGCAATGAGAGATGTTAGTACGGAAATGTGGCGTTACTTTACGTCACATGATGATGCAATTAAATGGATACAAGGGGAATAATATGTCTCTAGGTGGCTCAAGCGAAAGTACACAGCAATTAGATCCTGCGCTACGTGATCTATTCTTGCAAAATTATCAAGGCGCACAAGGTGCTGCTGGTGGATTGCAAGCTCGTCAATTTGCAGGGTTTACGCCTGAACAAAATCAGGCTATGCAGAATATTAGCCAATTTGCTGCCCCAAATAGTGAAGGTTTCAATGCCTTAAGAGGTGCTTATGGTGCGGCAAATACTGCCGCCCAATATGCTCCACAACAAGTAGCATCTCGTGATGTCCAGGCGGCTTTAGCTCAAGCAGCTCAATTAGGCCGTGAAACAGTTCGTGATGTTAACGCAGAGCGTATTGCTGCAGAGCGTATTGCCGCAGATCGTGTTTCTGGTGCTAATGTTGCATCTGAAGCATTAAAACAAATTGCTCCTGAAGCTCGTGCAAATATTCGTGATGTTGCGGCTGGTTCCTTCTTGAACCAGAACATTCAGCAGTATATGAACCCATATACGCAAGCTGTTACTAACCAAAGTTTGGCAGACTTAGAGCGTTCACGCCAATTACAGCAACAACAAACTGCGGCTCAAGCTACTGCTGCTAAAGCATTTGGTGGATCACGACAAGGTGTTGCAGAGGCAGAGACTAATCGTGCGTTTGGAGAGAATGCAGCTCGTTTGGTTGCCCAACAGAATGCTCAAGCTTATGAGGCGGCTCAACGTGCTTCTGAGGCTGATTTGGCTCGTGCAATGCAAGCTCAACAACTTAACCAAGCTCAAGATTTGGCTACAACTCAACAGTCTTTGCAATTGGCAGGACAGTTTGGTTTGGCTAATCAACAAGCGGCATTGGAAGCAGCTCGTGCTAATCAAGCAACTGGTTTAACTGCTTCCCAAGCAAATCAAGAGGCTGCCTTAAAAGCGGCTTTATCTAATCAAGGTTATGACTTTAATGTTGGTCAGCTTAATACGCAAAATCAGCAACAGACTAACCTTGCAAACCAAGCTGCTCAAAACCAAGTTGCATTGGCTAACGCTCAGAACTTCTTGCAAGCTAACTTGGCTAATCAAGGTGCAGGATTAACTGCAAATCAGCAAAGAATAGCTGCTGCCAATCAAATGGCAAATACTGGAACTGCATTTACAAGTTCTGGTATTGCTGCAAACCAAGCATTGGCAGAACAGGGTGCATTGCGTCAAGGATTCTCTCAGGCTCAGTTGGATGCCATTCGCAATCTTCCTTTGGAACAGCAACAGATTCTCAATCAAGCATTGGGTATCAATGTTGGTGGTGGCTCTGGTACGCAGTCAAGCTCTTCATCAGGCCAAGGTTTGTTTGGTCTATTCAGATAAGGAATTTATATGTTTAATATTGGATTGTTATCTGATGCCGCATTGACGGGCTTGTCTGATGCTGAAAAAGTTGCCATGCAAAAGCAAGCCACTCAACAGTTCTTGTTGGGTAGTTTGTTAAGTGGAGATCCTGCTACTGGCTTTAAGTCTGCAATGGACATCCCTGCTACAGCTATATCAATGCAAGATATGTTGCGTAAAAGTCAACAAGCACAAGCAGATCAAGCGGCTCTTGAAGGTTTTCGTTCTAAGTACACTCCTACTAAATTCCAAGAAGCTAACCCTTCTTACATGGGTCCTGTTACGCCAGATCAATTGGCTCAACAAGAACAAATTAAAAGCGCTCAAGCAAGAGGATTGCCATTCAATATACAGAATGCTTTGCAAGATGTGCTTGCTTTACCTACTGCTTCTCAAAGTTCAATGCGTGAAACTATTTCTGCTTTGCAACCTAAAGTGCAAGGTAATTTATTGCTAAACCCAAATATGGAAATATTGCGTGGTTTGCCAACACAAGACAAAGGTATTACCTCTCAATACAACCCATTAACTGGTGGATTTTCTGCGGCTCCTGTGCAGAACTATATGCAGTCTATGATTCAGACTACTCCTCCAGAGGTATCTGCTAACACTATGCTTGTGCCAATGCAAGGTGGCGGTTTTACTCAGCAAGCAATACCAGGTGCTACTACTGCTGTTGGTGCAATTGAAAGTGCAAAGGCTAGAGCATTAGCAGAAGGTCAAGTTGAACAAGTTGTTGGTGCAGATGGAAAAACATATTTCGTTCCTAGGTCTTCTTTGCTTACTCAGCGTCCAACTGGCGCTACAACTGCTGTCGGTGGAGCTGGCGCACCTAGTGGTGCAGTAGCTAAGATTTCTCCTGCTCAAGAAGCGGTAAACCTTGCAACTTCAAATCGATACAATGAGTTTACAAAGACTGCTCTTGATGCTGCATTGACAGTTGGTGATCGCAAGACTTCTGCTGAATATTTATATAACGCTGCCGAACAACTTGATCCTAATAAACTTACAGAGTTTTTTGCTACAGGTGCATCTTATATGAGGGCTATCCCAGGTGTTGGCGATAAATTTGACTCACTAGTAGGCAATGTTAACTTGCTAAACAAAACACGTTCTGAAGGTGTTTTGAAAGGTTTGAGCAACATTAAAGGCAATGCTAATGCGTTTGAAGGCGGTATTGTTGACAAGGCTACTACTGGTGTAACTGATCCTAAGTTTGTTACCAAGTATGTGTCTGCTCTTGAGATTGCCGCAGCAGACAAAGATGATGCTCGTCAGAGGTTTATTGATTCTTATACTGGAGATCCTAAAGCTGTTTACACAGCATGGGCCAATTCTCCTGATAACCCACGCTTGTATAACCATCCAAAAGTCAATCAGTTCCTTAATGAGCAAATTGCTGCTAATCCTAGCGCACCAGTTTTACCAGCAGGATTCCAACTTGTTCAAGGCAAGTCTGGAAGATATGGCGTTAAAAAGCCAGATGGTAACGTAATGTTTATTGGTCAATAACATGGCGACTAAAGACGAAATCTTTGCTTTTGCCGCTCAAGAGGCAGAACGCCAAGGTGTTCCTCTTTCTTTAGTCCAAGGCGTTGTCGAGGCTGAGTCTGGTGGGGCTTTTAATGCTATAGGACCTAAAACAAGGTTTAATGATCGTGCTTATGGACCTATGCAGTTAATGGGTGCTACAGCTAAAGATCTTGGTGTTAACAGAATGGATTGGAAAGATAACATCCGAGGTGGTGTTAAATATCTAGGCCAGTTGTCAGAACGATTTCAAGATCCTACTTTAGTGGCGGCTGCTTATAATGCTGGCCCAGGTAATGTTGAAAAGTATGGTGGAGTTCCTCCATTTAAAGAAACACAAAACTACGTCAAGAAGGTGGTTGGTATGGCTCAAAAAGATGATGAAGAATGGACACCAGTTACTGGTATTTCTCAACAACAAGCTCCAACTGAAGAGTTTAAGCCAGTAACGGGTATTAATGTACCTACACAACAAGTCCAACAAAGACAAGTTGCTCCTACTTCTGCCGATTTCATGCAGAGTATTAGACAACAAGCATTTCAGCCTAAGACTCAGTTTCAACAAGATGTTGCCGCAAGCTTTAACCCATTAGATGTTTTGCGTGGCAAGACTACTAGTGGTCAGTTAATTACTGGTACCGCTAATTTAATGTCTAAAGGCATTAAAGGTGGTTTAAGTGCGCTTGGGTTATCTGATGAATACCTTGGAATTGATCGCACTAAAGAACAACCTGTTGCTCCACCAACTCCATCTATTAGCGACATTCTAAAAGGCACTTATAGGGTGGCTACAGAGCGCCCAGGACTGCTTGTTGGTGGTCTTGGCACTAGCGTATTTGATCCTACAAATTTAGTATTGCCTGGCGCTTTACAAAAATCCATTGTTGCAGGAACACCTACTGCTCTTACACAAATGGCTCCAAGAACTGCTGCTTTGGCTCAGAATGTTTTAACTGGAGGAACTACTGCTGGTATTACTTCTGCCGCCCAACAAGCCGCAGATACTGGCACTATCAATCCTTTGCAATTGGCAAATGAAGTTACTGCTGGCGCATTAATGACATTGCCAACCGCTACTGTTAGTGGCTTGACTGCCCCCAAAAGGCCAGCCAATTTAACTCAAGCTCAATTGGTTGCTGAACGTGCTATTGCTGAAGGAGCTACATTGCCTCCAACACAAGTTAATCCATCAATGTTGAATCGATTGCTTGAAGGGTTCTCTGGCAAACAACAAACTGGTCAAGTTGCGTCTATTAAGAATCAAGAATTAGGAAATGTACAAACTCGTAAATTTTTAAATCTTGCGCCTGATGCGCCAGTTGACTTAAATGCTCTACAAAATTTTAGGGCTGAAAAAGGTTTAGCATATGAAGCTTTAAAAGCTAACCCAACATACTATGCAGATAGACCATTTATTACTGATATAAATAAAAGAACGACTGAATTACAAAAATTAGCCAATACAACAGATGTAACAGCAGAACTCAGAGTTTTAAATGGTTTAAAACAAATGAATTTTGATGGTACTGGTATTGTTGAACAAATGAAACGTCTAAGATACGATGGCGAATCTAATGTTATGTCTGCTGACCCAGCAAACAGAAGTCTTGGTCAAGCTCAAAAGTTTGCTGCTAAACAACTTGAAGAATTAGCGGCTAGAAATCTTAAAAACTTTGGTCAAAATGATGTTTTTGATAACTTTAAAGAAGCTCAAAAAGCTATTGGTAAAAGCTACACAATTGAAAAATCTTTAAATCTTGTAACTGGTGATGTTTCACTTGCAAAACTTGGACAACGTGCAGCAGCAGGAAAGATTGTTCCAAGCGAATTAGAGACATTAGCAAATGCCGCTGCCGCATATCCAACTGCATTCCAAAATGTAGCTCGGATTGGTAGTGTTCCTGGGATCAGTCCATTGGATGTAGGAGCCGCAGGTGTTGCCGCTGCTTCAGCAAGTAATCCTAGTCTGCTTGCTACTGTATTAGGTAGACCAGCGGTAAGAGCAGGTATTACTAGTCCAGTATTCCAACGCAATATGTTGCCTAGTTCACAAGCACAAGCACCAGGACTATTAAACAGAATCACATCTGATCCCATGACTAATTATGGATTAGGTCAGATACCTCAGTTTGACGCTGATCGCTTCTTGCTTCCTAGATAACATGAAAGACTGGCTGCTTGCATTTATTGCCGCAGTCTGTTTTTCTGTTTTTGTCGTTTTCTGTAGTTACATCATAATTTGGGCGTACCCGTGAAATGGCTAGTAGCACTTGTTTTAACTCTAGCGCTTCAATCTACAGGGAAAGACCTATGTAGTGTGCGTGAGTTTTATGGGATAGCTTACACAATTCACAATCCATCAGAGCGTCACCAACAAATGACAATGTGGCTTACAAATCATCAGTACTTATGCAAAAGTACCGACATGATTGTAATTTGGAATAATTTATCTGAATGGGCGGGTACTGCTGATAGTGCAGAGTTAAGACATAAAGTTATTATTGCTTATAAGAACGCACTTGAGAGGGAGAAAAAATGATCGACAAGATACGTTGGTTTCCCATTGTTGATGCTACTGGTTATCCTCAGAAAACAGATGGAACTCAAAGAAGAATAGAGAAGCACCAAGAAGAATACAGAGCCATTGTCAAGTCTGCCAAAGCAGAGGAAAAGTTAGATGATTTGCTATTTGAGTTGTACTGTAAGAAAGCAGAGCAACAAAAGATAAGGCTTGAGATATTTACTAACCGCAAACTGGATTTTTATGTATGACCAAGAAACCAATAGTTCGTGCGAAGAAACCAGAGATAGAAGTGAAGGAAAAGCTGACTCTTTACGTCACATTGATGGTAAGCACCACCCTGTGTCTCTCTGTTTTGGCTATGGTAATCGCCTTTATGCTTGGCCTTTGGGCCAAAGAAGTGGACAACGCAGAAATATTCAAGATGATTTCACCCGCTTTTTCTACTCTTATCGGAGGCATGATTGGCTTCCTGAGTGGTAT
>Ga0209246_10000790_pt1 | contig 13100 bp, 16 predicted proteins | sample LauGreSpBDMM15SN_2_FD_187560 | JGI IMG/M metagenome (GOLD analysis project Ga0209246, IMG submission 187560) | Freshwater lake microbial communities from Lake Michigan, USA - Sp13.BD.MM15.SN (SPAdes) (version 2) | ecosystem: Environmental > Aquatic > Freshwater > Lake | place: Lake Michigan...
CTGCTTCAAATGTATCTCCTTTTATATGTGTAAAATCTAAAGCCATTATTTGTCTTTATTTAGTTTGTTTAAAAATACCTCTAACTTTTTTACGTTAGTTTCTTTTGGCTTGTATGTTTCTTTTATATTCATCTTTTTTGATAATGTAATAAACCATTTTTTACTGCGTGTAAATGATTTTCGTAATTTGTAACCCATTCCAAATTTTCAAGTTTATTATCTGTTTTTATACAATTAATATGATTAACTTGTTTTTTGTTTTCTATATTTTCTATAAAAGATTTTGCAACTAATTGATGTACTAAATGATTTTTTTTAATTCCATCAATATTTAATGTACATCTACAATATCCCTTTGGAGTTATCCAAAAAGGAATTAATTTTCCTTTATAAGTATAAAAAGTTTTTTTTGTTGAAATAATAGGATTTGTCCTTTCTATTTCCCTTGTAATACTTCTTACTCTACCTAAATTACTTACTTCATAATAGCCATTGTATCCACTTATTGGCTTCCAAATTTCTGTTTGCATACGCTTTTTTATTTATGTTAAATTATTAATGTTAATAGAATTGCTAAATTTAAAACCCATCCTGTGAAATTTGCATCTTTATCTGGATAAACATCTGCGTTTGAATTTAGATAATATTCAGGAAATAAAGTTTGATTAAAACTCATATAATCTATAAAGCGATTTGTATAACTTTGTGCAACGTCTCTTTCTTTTTCAATTAAGAAATCTATTTCAGATTTTTCAACTGTAGAACTGTTTTCAGAATTATGTTTAAATACTCCTTTATTTGATACTTTATAAGCTGCGTAAGGTAAAAACTCTACCATTGCCCAATGTATTACCATTGGTTTAATATATTTGCTTAAAAGCGTTGTATATGGAGCAGCTAAATTACCTGCAACAATACCATCATTGATTTTGTCGTATAGTTTAGTTCCTAAATAATTTTGAATATGTAATTGTTGTGCTTGATAAATATATTGTGTGTATATATCAGGGTCTAAATTACCGTTTAAGTTAGTAAATTTAACTATGTCGTTTGTGCTTATGAATAATCCTTGTGCCATAATTATTATCCTTTATAATTTGGGTGATGTCCTATATTTGGCATATCTATTGGTGCTATTTTTGATTCTGCTAATCCTGATGGATTTGGTTTATATCCAGCAATACTATCAACTTCTTCACTTGAAGATAATGATTTATCTATATATGGAGTTCCATCTGTTTTTGTTTTTAATCTATATAAGTTTTCATTCCAATAATGGGAACAAGCTACTCCACCTTTATATTTAAAAAGCGAGTAAGATTGTCCTTCGTGTCCAAAATCTTTATTTATACCTTGAAATGATGCTTGGTCTATATCTTCTTTTCTATAAACAACTCCATTTGCAGTTTTTGACATCATTCTAACACAAAAATTACGAGAATTTGGTTTATTATATCTTGCAGCATATTCATAACGTACTTTATAATTTCCTTTGTCTAAAAAACTTTTTGCACTTGGCTTTGATGTTATAATACCAGCTAATTTTTGAAATAAATTTTCTTTATTTTGTATTTTAGAATTTGCCCATTCATCAATAGAAATATTAGAATCTGAATATTCTCTTTTATCTACTAATTCCCATTCATCATTTATATTTTCTCCTTCTAATAATTCAAGTATTTTATCTCCATCTTCATCAGAAAAATCTTTATCAGTAGAACAACAAACTTTAGACATTTTAACACCTGTTTCTTCTTCCATTGTTTCTGCATCCATTCCAGATACATCAATAAATTCTAAAGGTTGTATTGTTTTAAAATATAACTTTAATGATATATTGTTAATAGCTAAAATAACGTCTAATGCTTCAATTATTTCTAATTGGTATGGTTTTATTACTATATTGTCAAATAATAGCGTAGCAGTCTTTATTTCGTCTGCATTGTTGCCTAATCCACCATCACCTGTTCTAATTCCTAATAACATTGGAGAAGTAACTCTATGTCCTACAATTAGCTTTTCAAAACATTCTTTAGATAAATATTCGTAATGTGCCGGTGCATCATTTAAAGGTAAATCTTCTACAGTTGTTTTAGATTCAGCATTAGCATTAAAAGCTACAATTACTTTTTCACCTCTTGCACCTGTTAGTTTTCCAAGTACTTCACGTTTCAATTTATCCCTCATTTCTTCTGTAGGGATGCCATTATTAAAATTGATTACTTTTGTGCCACTAAATCCGTTTTGACAATCATTAATTTGATAATCTGCTATGTTTTCTTCTAATAAAGCATAAGGTAAAGCACCAGAATAATCTATAGGACTATAATAATCAAATCCACTTACATAAGGTTTAATAACATATATTTCAACTTCGTTACCATTACCGAATCCAAATGCAGGTATTTTTCTAATTTGTTCAGTTGGTTTTTTATTTTTCCAATCGTTATGATAATACCAAGCTTCAATTTGTCCTTTATCATTACATTTTTCTGCTCTTAATGTTTGCATTGGAAAGTGTAAAACTTGTTTTACTTGTTTCTTTTCCATTACAACTTGCATTGCAGCCATTCCTAAAAGTTTTCTTTCTAAAGCTATTTTCTTTAAATCAGAATCTTTTATAATAGACTTCATTTGTGCATATTCATTAGGCTTTTTATTAGAATCTAAAGCATCTAATCCTTTGCCATAAATCATATTAGCAACACCTGTTATAATAGCACCATTTGTAGCAGAATACAAATACCTATCAATCAAATATTGAAAGTAATTATTATCACTTCCATATTCAATAAAATCATTCTTTTTATTTTCTTGTATTACAGGACTTGTATAAGCACTTAAATTTACTATTGATATATTACTCATATATTTTAAATTCGTTGTTTGTATTGTTTGCTACGTATTCATTTAGATTGACTGTGTATGTATCTGTATTTTGATTAGTACAAAAAACTTTATCTTTGTAAACTATATCATTATTGTTTTTAATAGTCAAATTATAAAACGTATTTTCTTTTAATGCAAAAACAGTTGTCGTTGTTAAATAATAATCAGATAGGAAAAAATCAGCAGCTATATTTGTTTCTGTTCCTGTTGTTTCGTTTCTTAAAACAATAGTAGTAGCTTTTAATTCACGTGGAATAAAACTAAATGTTTGCGAAGTATTTTGTTCTTTTAAAATTATCATAATCTATTTTATTTAATAATAAATTTAACGTAGAATTGTTTTAAAACAAAAAAGGCATACTAATTAAAGTACACCTTTTTAAAAAACAAACAAAACAAATATTATGCTACAGTACCTTCAACAATAGAAGCAAGTATTCCTGTAGTTAATGGTCCAGTTACAAAGTTTGCAGGTATTTTTTCCATACCTTGAAATTCCATTTTGTAAGATGAAGCATCACCCATTGCTGCACCTGTAGAAATAGTAGCAGTAACTAAATCCATTCCTTTAGTTAATCCTGCCATAAAGAAACTACCGTTGTTATCTTCAACTATAACTTGTGGACGTCCATAAGCTAAAAGTTTAAGTTGTTTATGGTCAGCAATAGTTAATTTTTTAATATCCAAAGATAATTTTTGGTCTACAAAAGTAGTTCCATTGTCTCTTGAACTTGTTAAAGTTTGCTCAAAAGTAGAAGTTCCTTTTAATTCATATTTGTAACCAATCGGTGTACCACCTAAAGCAGTAATTACATCCTCTTGTCCTGCAGTTGCAGAATATGTTACTGTTGTAGCATCACCCCAATTAATGAAGTAAACTGCTCTTAATCCTCCTAAACTGTCTTTACATTGTACAGCTCTTCCTAATGATATATCGCAAGGCATAGTTTTATATTTTAAAGTTAAAAAAAAGGGTAGGCAATTTTACCTACCCCATATTTAGTATTATAATTCAGATTATGCAGTTGGAGTGTAAAGTACAATTTCAGCACCTACACCATATTGAACCGCAGCAGTAAATCTCATTACTACTCTTACATTTTGTGAACCATCGATGTCAGCTAAATCAATTACTTGAACTTCGTTTTGGTCAGATAATAAACCTGTTCCAAAGTATAAGTTAGATTTTTGAGCAGCAATAGCATAATCATTTGTCATTCCGTTACAAACAAAGATTTTTACACCATCAAAAGAAAGTGAACCATTGTTGAACCATTGTGTTCCTTGTGCGTTTGTACCGTTAGCACCTAATCCAGAAGCTCCAAATCCACCTAAAGCACGTACATAATCACGAGCAATAGATTGAGAAACGTATAGATACAAATCTTCTTTTCCGTAAAGTGAAGCAGGGATAGCATCAACAATTTTTCCAAGTTCAGCAACTACATTTCCAGCAGTTACACCACCTGAAGCACCAGCTACATCAATAACAGTAGCATCAGCAGTTGTAAGTGTAATGAATCCGTCAAATTCTCCAGCGTTAGCAGTAACACCTTTCCAAATGTTTTGTTCTGTTTTTTCAGCAACTTTAGCTACAACGTGAGACAATAAGAAATCAGCAAATGATGGAGGCAAAGTGTCAAATGCAGAATATCCCATTTGAATCGCTTCCCAATCAGAACGAAAATCTTTTTTACAAAGTTGTAAATTTACTTGAAATTCTTCAGGAGTAATAATTCTTTCTGTAAGAGTTACAGTAGAAGTAGCATCAAAATCACAAGTTGCATTTTTTACAATCGCATCTGTAGCAATTCTTTTAATTACTTCTTTAAAAGCAATGTTTGGTTTAACTTCAATACCACCATTAGCGATAGTTGAACCTGATAATAATGCAGCAGAGATATATTTTCCTGCAAATTCTCCTGCATAAGTAGTAGTAATACTTGTTGTAGTAGCCATAATTTATTATTTTTTAATTAAAAAGTTTTGCCATAACTATATCTTGTGTAGTCATTTGGCGATTAGTTGATATTTTATTTATTCTTAATTCAGATTTAACTTCTGGTGAATGTGTTAATGGTTCAACAACAACATCAGAACTTAATTCTTCTTTTACTTCTTTTGCTAATTTTAATTCAGCAATTTCAGTACGTAGTTTTTCAATTTCAGAAAAGAACATTTCTTTAGAAACTGATTCTACAATTCTTTTAGGAGTTGCTACTGTTTCAGCTTGTGCTTCAACCTCAACTTCTACTTCAGCTTCTGGAGTTTCTTCTTCTACAATGGCTTCTTTAATTTCAGCAATAACACCTTCAACTGCTACAACTAAAATCATTCCATCTTCTAATTCGTATTCTCCAACAGGTACAGGAATTTTATCCTCACCGTTTACAATAAAAACATTGTTATCCATTTCAAAAGCATCTGCTTCTATAACAGTAACTCCATCTTTAAGTTTCATTTGAGCAAGTTTTACTTCCATACCCAAAAGAGTTTTAATTTCGTTTAGTACATTCATATTACATTTTTTTTATATTAATTATTATTATTTATTTTTGTTATAAATTACGAACTTACACTTGTTATAACTCTTACAGTATTTGTGTTTGTAACTGTACTTGTTTGTTGATTAAAAGTAGAACCTATTCCTTGTTCTTGTAATTCTCCATTGCAACACTTTTGAGAGTATTTACCATCTTTACATAAGCAACCTCTGTTTCCACCTTTTGGTGAACTTGTTTTATTTCCCATAATTTTATTTATTAATTTCAGCATTAGTTATTATTGATTTTATTTTATCTATTAATTCTTGTTCTTTTGCTATTTGTAAACTCATTTCTAATTTGTCGCTAAAATATCCTTCGATACTGAAACCTTTAACCTTTCCTGTTTTTACAAAGTCATTCCATATAGCATCATTGTTAACTTTCATTGATACCATCCAAGTTCCTACAGGTGCATTTAAACCATACTTTTTAGATTTATCCATTTCAGTATCTTCAACTATCCAAGATTCAACTACTGACAAGTCTTTTAGTTTTTTATCGTGTTCTAATGTTGCATTGTTTTGATTGCTATTCATTAAGAATAATTCACTTGCTTTTCTTACTGTATCTTCTGAAAAGAAAATATAATATTCATCATTACCATTCTTTCTGTAAATGTTTTTATTTGGTATTAATGCAGCACCCATTAAAATCTTTTTTTCATCATCAACTTTAGCAAGTTCTAAATGCTCACTTAATGCTACGAAATTAGATTCTATTGCAGGAAATTCAACGATTGATACCGCTTCTATTCCGTTTAACTTTTCAGATTCATCTATAATTAATTCAACTATTCTCATATTCTTTTTTTATATTATAATTAATTTATATTTATTTTGTTTATCCTATTGAAGCACTTGAAATTATATTGCGTTCTAAACTTTGAGCAGTACTTATATCTCCAGCCACCACATAAGTTTTTATAGGTTGTTGTTGTTGGTTACCTATTGTTTGTGCTAATTGATTTGTTGAACTTGCACCTACTACGTTAAATGCAGGAGCAGCAGGAGCTGCACCACCTCCACCACCTCCTACACTTGGAGAACCTCCAGCACCACCGCCACCAACTGCCTGTAATGCTTTTGCAGTTGAAGCTATTGTTGTTGCTACACCTAATGCAGTTGTAATATTATTCATAGCTATAACAGGTACTGCACTTGCACCTGAAGTTAATATTGCTTGTGGAGTTGCTAATGCACCTATATTAGCAGCATTATTTGCAATAATCATTTTACCTATTCCTATTGCATTTTCAGCTATAATAGCTGCTTTTTGAATTGCTTTATTTTTACCACCAATTTCTTTTAAAAAATTAACTGCTCCAGAAGCTAAATTAAAAGCAGCATCTTGAATATCTTTTTTCTGTTGTGCTTCAGCTTGTGCTATTTTTATTTTTTCATCTGAAATTATTTTTTCATCAGAAAGTATTTTATCATCTACTATTTTTTTATCAGCAGCAATTTTTTCAGCATCTGTTTTAGCTATTATTGCTAAATTATCTTTATGTTGTTTATTTAATAATTCAGTATTTAAATTATTGGCTTGATATTTAGTTAACCATTCTTGATATTCTCTTTCTTCTTTTTGTGCAGGTGTTTCTTTAGATTCTCTTAAAGACCTTTCTTTATCAGCTACTTCTTTTGCAGAAGCCATCATAGCATCTAAATTTTCTTTTGCTATTCTCTTTCTTTCATCTTCTTCTATTTTTAACTGTGCTTTTCTTTTGTCAGCAACTTCTTTATTAGAAGCTATTATTGCATCATTTTTTTCTTTTGCGTCTGCTGCTTCTTGACGACCTAACATTTTCTTTTGTTTGTTAAGTTTTATTGCAGTCATTGCATTTTCAGTTTCTGCTACATTTAAGGCAATAGTAGCTTCTCGGATTTCTCCTTTCATTTTCTTTTCAGCTTCACCACCAAGTGCTTTTGCTTTTTCTTTTAAAATTCTTAAATCTTCAGCAGCAATTCTTGTTTTTTCAGCACTTGATGCTTTTTCTGCTTTTGTAACTTCTTCTAATGCTTTCTTTTTTTCTTTTATAGATGTAGTTTCATCTGTTAATATTTCACGAGATTGAACTAATAATTTATTAGTTTCAGATTGTGTTAAATCTTGTATCTTTTTAGCTTTGTCATTCGCTTGTTGTTGCTTTGTTAGATTATAAACTATTTTAGCAGTTGTTCCATCTACTGCATTACCTAATTGTTTATATGAATTAGATGCTTCTCTATTTGCTTCCTTCATACTTTCAGCAGCACCTTTAAAATCTAAAGTTATAAATTTATATGCAGCAGTAGTTACTCCAATTAAAGCTCTACCTAATCCAAACATAGCGTCTTTTACTTGCTCTCCTACTGTACTAATTGCAGCAAATATTGCTTTTAATTCTTTACCACCTGCAACTGAACTTTGAAATGCTTCATATAAAAATTTTGCGGTTATTACAATTCCAGCTAATATAGCACCAACTGGATTCGCAACCATTTCCCACATTTTTAAAATCAATCCATTAGCTCCTTTTACAGCAGAACCAAAAGCAGGATTTAATTTACCAACACCATCGCCTAATTTATCTATGAATTCAGATTGTTTAGAACCTTGTAATGTAGTTCCTAATTCTTTTGATTGCGTTGTAGCATCTTTTAAACCAGCTTTAAATTTAGAAACGCTTGTAGTAGCACCATCAATATTTGATTTTATTTGTACTTCAATAACTTTTACTTCAGCCATTTTAATTGTCTTTTTAATTGTTTAAATCCTTGTTTCCAAGTTGTTGGTCTTTGGTATTTTCCTTTAGCTATTTCAATTAATTCACTTTGTCCGTAAAATTCATCAAGTGCTAATAAATCTAAAATGTGCTTTATCATACTGCTTCTCTAAAATCTGTTAATAATTCAAATTGAACTTCTCCTGTTGTTAAATCAGTTGTAAACGTATTAATCAAATATCTTTTGTCTCTTATAATAAGCCTATCGTTTAATTTAAGCGTAGTTAATAATGATGTTGGTAATATTCCACTAACTTTAATTAATCTTGCTTTAGAATCAAATATATTAGCTAAATAATTATCATAATATTGGTCATATAATCCTTTATCAATTAACTTATTTGTTAAAGTTGATTGTTGTTGATTAAAATTTAAACTATAAGTATCTGTTCCATCAAAATATTCTTGACCAAATGCCTTATAAGTTGTATGCAATGTTGATGTGCCACCTGTAATATTTGTATTAAAATAAAAATCAGCAGCAGCAGTTAATGTAGTTAATGCAGTTGGATTATAATCATACAATATTATAGGTTTTGGAATGTACTTTGTAATTGCATCACTTTTTAAAGCATATCCTACTTGTAAAAGTTCTGATAAATTACTAAAGTTTAAATCTTCAAAAGGCAATTTTATGTTGTATTCGTCTCCATCATTAGTTGTATTATAAAATAAAGAACCATACTCAATTCCATTAGCAGAATTAAATCCAACGTTTACTAAAGACTCGCTTTTCTCATATTCAAAATTTATTTTCTTATATGTTTTTACTCTATTTAAATTTGTGTTATCTGATTTAATATATTTCGTAATATCTCTTGTAGTTCCTGCAGCATAATAACTTTCCAACTGCTCAACTGTATAATTAATTCCATCATTTGAATAACAAGTCAAATTGAACATTTTTAGTAAACCACTAAAGAAATCCTCAATTTTAATTTCTGGAAAATCTTTGTGTACTAATGTTTTTGAATCTAATGTAGGAGTGGTTGTTGAAACAAATCCTTGTGAATTTGATACTGGTCCACCAGAGTTGTATATAGTTGTTGTATTTTTGAATTGCACAGATGGTGCCATTGTTACATTTGTGCTTATTTTTAAAGTAATTTTTTCAGTACTTGATGGCAATGGAAATGTGTTGCCTATGTTTTCATATACTAATATATCATTTTGCAATAAACCGTTTGCAACTATTGTTGTAGTAGTTGTAAGAACTGAATCAACATAAGTATAAAACGATACAGATGCACCATTTGTTCCTTGAAAATTAATATACAATCTTCTTGCATAATACAGTTCTGCTGGATAATTATAAGATGCTAATTGAAAATAATTTTGCGATGTGTTAATTGTCCATCCTAAAGTAGAACCAGTTGCAGTAATCAAATCAATATTATAAGCAAAATTTTTAGGTGTAAATACTTCGCTATTTTTCAACCACAAAAAAGCATTTGTAAATCTTTCATCAGTTAGAAATGAACCATCAAAGTTAATTCCAAATTGATTTTCAATCATATTTAAAACAGGCTTTAATCTTATAGCAGGAAATAACTCATTGTATCTTATTGGACTTGTAGTTAAACTAATATCATTTACACCTGTTGCACCATAATTCCAATATCTACTTGAAGATATTAAAGGAAACATAATATCAGCACTTGTAGCAGTTGTGACAACTTTATTCATTACTACTGTTGGTGTGTAAATAAAATCATAAGTAGCATCTGTTAAGTCTTTTAAATATAAACCGTTAAACTTATCTTTTAAACTACCTAATGCCCCAATAAAAGTTATACTATAATCTTGTGGTTGCCCATCTTTTACACTGCAGCTTTCAAGTTGTATCTTACCACTTCTAAAAAGTATAGTGTCTATTTCAATATATGCATCAGCTTTTACTAATGTACTAAATCCAATATCATTACTATTCTCGTACCAATGTCTGAATATTTTATTATTTTGTTTTGATGCAGGAACTGTAAATGTTTGGCTAAAATCAGTAAAAGTTTTGCTTATATCATTTACATTTTGTATAGAACTATTAACAGATATCTTTTCATCGTTAAATAATTCTACTCTATTGTATTCTAATGTAATTGAATCTTTAATATATATTCCTACTGTTATCATACAACATCATTTATAAGGTTATAAGCGTATTCAAAGTCTATTTCGTAGTTTATCAATCTATCTTTTAAAGATGTCTTTAAATCGCTTCCTTTTGTTTTTACAGTTACAGGTTTACTATCTAATAAAACAGTTTCAGATAATAATAAATCAGTTATCAATTCTGAATAGTTTTCATCTACAAATCCTGTATTTAATTTTATAGTTTGTGTTCCATTTATATTAAATGATTTTACCTGCCCTTTAGATGTGTTATAACTTATTGCTGAAGGCATCAATTTATAATCCGTACCTTTTACTGCAATAGTATTAGTTTGTTGTTTAAAGAATGTAATTGTTTCCCACCCTCCAAATCTGTTAATATAACTACATTCAACTGGTGTATATTTACATTCCTCCAATGCACTTACATTAACATATTTTTCATATATTATTGCAAAAGAAGCATTAAATACTCTTACTCTAATTTTGCACCCATTTTCTAAAAAATTATTTTCTGGGTAATTAGTCAAAGGAATTTTATAATTGTAAATACCAACTAAAGTGCCAAAATTTATTCCAACACTGTTAACGCCATCTAAACTGGAATAATTACAAGACATCAAACCACCACTGGGTACATCAATTAAAAAATTAAAATAATTTTTAGATGTAGATGTTGTTTTTAAAATGTTTTTATTTATTGCATCATTTGTTAAAATAAATCCATTTACTTCCGTTGGATTTTGGTTTCCATCACTATAATTTGAAAATGCATTTACACCTACATATTCAGTAGTATTTAAAAGAGTATAAACAGTACCATTATACCAATATCTTTTAACTTGAAATTTACACCATTCATTTACATCCTCAACTGCAGCAGATAAATCTCCAATGGTTTTTGTTGGTTTTATATTTTCTATAAACTCTTTAACATAATTAGAAACATTATAAGATGTATTAATTTGTGATAAACTTGCAACTGATTTTGATAATGAATAAAAACCTACTCCACTTGTAGGATATCCACTTCCATTCCAAATTGACAATTCTATCTTACTACCTACTTGTCCTGCTTGATTTACCTCAACTATAAATGGACTTCTTACTTTTACTACTTTCATATTGTATGGTATATTGTATCAATCAATTCTTCATCTAAATATATTTCCTCTTTGCACGTCCAAAGTGATGTCCATTTTGTTGCATTAATTATTTGTGTACTTTCAATTATAAACGTAGGAATTGTATCTTCTCCTTTATAAATTTTTACTATGTTCATTTTATATCTTTTAAATTATAATCTACCATTGTTTCTACATCTTGACCAAATGCTTTTAATAAATCTATATCTATATATTTTTTATATCCTGCTTCAAATGGTTTTGTAAAAAATAAAGATGGTTTAATTCCATTTAAAAATATGCTTCTTGCTATTGCGTATTGCAAACCTTTTCTTGATTGAAATTCTCCTTTAGCGTTTCTTGGTGCTATTCCTTTTCTTACTATCCATTTGTCAAATGCTTTTGCAGGTGGCATTTTATTTTTATAACTATATGGTGTATTGTATTTTTTAATCTTACCAGAAACTCCTTTATCCTGATAAATACCATATTCAACCATAGAAAAACCAACTATGTTAAATCCATTTTCAGTTACAATTTCACCTTTAATAGAATTATAAAGTTCTTTAGAACTATTCTTTCCACCTTTAGTTAAATTACTTCTTGATTGTTGAATAACATAATCCCTAAATTTAATTAAAGTCTTTTGAACTTCTAACATTTGCTCATTTGGTTTTGAATTACCATATCAAAAGTAACAGTTACTCCTGCTAATTTGTTTTCAAATCTTTCTGTAAAAAATTCACAAGATGGTGTACCTATCAATTCATAATCGTCACTAAATTTACCCATTCTTAAAACTTCCAAGAATCTATTAACTACCATTAATTGTGTATTTAAAACATCTTGCTCATTATCATTTCCTAAAAATATATCAGTTGTTAAAGACTTGCTTTCATCTACAATATCCATACATAATATAGATACATTGTAATTCCAAGTTGAACCTAAATATGTAGCTGAATTAATTATAATATGGCTTAAAGGAAAGATTGTAAGCTTGTTTAAATCAACTTTAAATATGTCTCCTATAGTAACTGTGTTTACAAATAAATCTTCCTTTAATTGGTTCTTAATTGCTTGTGTTATTTCGTAATAATGTGATGTCATCTATTCTGTCTTTTAATTAAATCAGCTTCTATTTTATTCTTTTCTTTTTCGAATGTTAGATATGTTAAACATTGGTTAATTGGTAATCTTGTTATTGAATCAAACCTTGTAATGTCTCCTTGAGCAAGAGCATAGATTGAACTATACCATCCCCACTTTTGTCCGAAGTTTGCAGTTGCAGAATATTCTGTACCTCCTTGTCCTTCTCCAAATAAGCTATCGTAGCTTTCAATAATTCGTTGCCTAAACTGTAAAAAAAAACCGTTGCACCTAAACAAACATCTAATGGTGCAAACTTCATTACTTCAGCATAGGTTATTGTTCCATTATAATCCTCAATCTCATACGTGCCATTTAAGCCTTTCTTTTTAATTGGTCTATATAATACTGCCATTGCTTTATGTATCTCGTCCCAATCAGTTATATACGTGTCTAAATCTGTATACTCACCAAATGTCATATCTTCTAAATTAGGAATAAAACCAAATTCAGTTCCACCCATTTTAAATGTAGGTATAAAAGAATGATTCTGGTTAAACATATTTCCAATAGATGTAG
>Ga0209246_10000794_pt1 | contig 13082 bp, 26 predicted proteins | sample LauGreSpBDMM15SN_2_FD_187560 | JGI IMG/M metagenome (GOLD analysis project Ga0209246, IMG submission 187560) | Freshwater lake microbial communities from Lake Michigan, USA - Sp13.BD.MM15.SN (SPAdes) (version 2) | ecosystem: Environmental > Aquatic > Freshwater > Lake | place: Lake Michigan...
GTATGCGCCACTAGAAAACGCTTGACAACCCTCCGCACTGCGGCTACCTCTCTTTCCACTATACACTACACTACACTAAATGGAAAACTTCTCTTCTCTTATTGGGCAGGATCACATTAAACGACAGCTTGGTTTTTATCTGGACAGTCAAACCTCCAACACTCGCATTCCTTTCATCATGATGAATGGCGCGAAGGGTTCGGGCAAGACTGAATTCTGCCGAGGCTTTGCCAAGGCACTGAAGAAACCAATGATGGAGATTAACTGTTCCACCATCAAAGACTCTAATCAGTTCTTCGAGCAAATCTTTGTGCCGCACATTATGAATAAAGATGTTACAGTCTTGTTTGATGAGTGTCATGCTTTGCCCAAAAGTTTAATGATGACTTTTCTCACTGTGTTTAACACTCAAGGTCCAGCAGTGAGAGAGTTCTCCTTTAATGACGAGATTGCAGAGTTCAACTTTAATAAACAAACTTATTTGTTTGCTACTACTGATCAAGAGAAAGTGTTCGCTCCCCTTAAGGATAGATTCACAATCATTGATTTTAAACCATACAGTAGTGCAGAGATGGCGCAGATTATTAAAGTGGCAACTTCCTGGGTAGAGTTTCGCGATGATGTTCTCGAAACCATTTCTGATAGTGTTCGCGGCAATGCTCGCAGTGCAGTTCTCAGAGCAAATGAAATCCTGCGGTACTGTAATAAAAACAACCAGAGTTTCTTTGACCCTAGTTCTTGGGAGGATCTTTGCAGCTTGGTGAACATTGAAAAGAATGGTTTGAGCAATTCTGAAATCGAAGTGTTAAACATCTTGAAAGAAAGAGGCGATTGCACCTTGACTATGCTTAGTGCAGTTACTGGTTTGAGTCGCAGCACTTTGCAACGCGATGTTGAAAGTTTCTTACTGAAGAAAAACTTTATTAGAATTGATATAACTAGAAAAATTACTAGCAAGGGCTTGAATGTTCTTGCTAGTCTGTAGAAATAGTGGTACATAACGGGGCAGAGAGTGTAGTGGCTCTCTGCCCCAAACCAAAAAAAATAAAATGCAACCTCCATATCTTTTGCTTGTAAATCTTCTCATCTTGACTATCATTGCTATGCAGAAACCATCTGTATTTAAACGCAAATAAACCTACTCTTGACATAGTATAGAGTTTAGCGTATAATTTATAAACTATGGAGCTGTATCGGAACTGACTTCTAATCAGTAGCACCGTAATGGAACAATGGTAGTTCGATCCTACCCAGCTTCACCAATTTTTCTTAGTCCATTATCAAACTCCCAGTGACAGTTCGGGCATAGCTGTATGATATTATCTTTATGATTAACATCTTTAATCAAGGATGAATCATCAAATGATGACACAGCTTTTATATGGCACAACTCAACATGTTTGTCGTAACTGCAAAAAGCACACGGCATTTTAGTCAAGTCTTTAAACCAAAAGCGAGCAAAGCCCCTTATCTGAACATTCGCTGATGATGGATGCAAATGTTTATTTCTTTCTCGATACTCACCGAGAGTAGTATTTAAAATAAATTCTTTTTTGTTTTTAAAGTTATCTTGGTAATGCTGCTCGCACAAACTAGATCGATGATTCCTAATAATGCAATCGCAATCTTTATGGGCGCAAGTCTTTGACAGTTTTCTTTTGGGAATTTTATTGGTATACTTAGCGGCACAGCTACGAGAACAAAATTTGGGATTCTCTGTTTCACATTCACAAGATAAACATTTCATATAACATATATTACACTAATGGAAACGACATCAGAATAAATATATTTTTAATCTTGGTTCGATTCCAAGTAGACCCACCAATTTTTACTCATTTTTATTTGACATCTCCAACTACTCTGCTACTGTATCTACATGAACGCAGCACTTGCCAAAAATCACGCCTTGTATCTCATGAACCACTATGGTTTGTCCGATTGGACTTTCCAGTTCACTCGTAAAAAGCGCGTGTTCGGAACTTGTTATTTCAAGCTCAAAGAGATTCACCTCTCCTCTGTCTTGACCGAGTGCAACAGTGTTGCCCAAGTTCACGATACCATCCTGCATGAGATTGCTCACGCTCTTGCTTACCTCAAACATGGCGAGGTTGGTCACGGCAAACCTTGGCAAGATATCTGCGTGCAGATTGGTGCTGAGCCTAAGCGGTACATGACTAGCGAGGCAGTGCGCGTCAAGCCCAAGTATTACATGATCAACTCCGAGAGTGGAGAAAAGCTCCACTCCTATCACCGCTTGCCCAAGTGGCACAAAGAAATCGGCTTGCGCTTTGTTACTGGCAAGCGTAAAGAGACTCTTGGCAAACTCCAGATTGTTCCCGCATAATCTCATTAAAATAAAACACCAACACCAATAAAACTATGGACGAAGATTTTGAATTCTCTAGTCAGTTCAACAGGGGCGACATGACCAAGTGGGGCGCATCCGATTTTTATGACGATAAACGCGAGGAAATTATGCAGGCAATCGCTTCTGGACTGCCTTTTGATACTGACTGGGGAGCTTGCAAGAAAGAACTTCTCACTTTGCGCATCATTTGCACTGGACAGTCGTTTGTGTGTGCAGTTTCAGTCACTGATGACTTTGATACTCCTGGCACCACAGAGTTGTTAGCGCGTCGTGGAGAAACGCATGAGGAGACTTTGATTAACATTCAAAACACTCTGGACAATGCGGCAGACTTGGCTCGCGAAGATCAAAAGAACAACCGCGAGTATCGCGGCTTTCTCATCCGCAACGAACAAGGAGCATGGGTAGAAACTTACATTCAAGATGAGGCAGGATGGAGCGACCATCCCCCTGGAGACAACTACGATGAATGGGGTTTCCAAGGAGACTGCGACTCTATCCCAGAACACGTTAAGGAAAAGATGGAAGAGTGGGTGCGCTCCAGCCCACCGACTGGAACCTCCTTCAAACTGGAAGGATGGCAGATCTGCCCTTGGGATGATTAACAAAACAATTTCCGATTAGCTTATTTTTGGTCTAAAGCGCCAAAATTACCCTTCGTGCGGACGCGCAATGTGAACAACTAGAGGGAACAAGTAATTTTGGAGAAGGTGGTTCAAAGCCATCAATCGGACATTTACAATCGAGAAACTTGCAAATAAGACTAACACAAATAAGAGCTTGCAAACGAGAAACTTGCAAATAAGGGAACTCTTAATAAAGACTTGCAAACGAGAAAGTTGCAAATAAGCGACCTCTTAATAAGGATGCTGCTAACATAAAAATCCAGCACAGTGCCAGTCGTAACTCGTTGATTATCAAAGGGTTGCGCGGCTGCGCCCTGCGGTCCCCTAAGTCGTTGATTATCAACGACTTAGAGAATCGCCTTTGTTACTCTATTTCCTCATCGATAACGAACACGGTTCCGTCAGGAAGTTCCACCTCTGGCACATCTTCAATTGTTCCCATCTCCCTATAACCATAAAGGGCAGATGCTAAACGCCATCCCGCATGAGACGTTACGAGAGTCTCGCGATCAATCCAAGGGATTTCGTAGACATCATTTCCAATGAACAAAATTTCAATTGGATCTTCGAGATCATCAATGTCATCAATGGGATCATTATAGTCCTCATGTTTAAGGCACAAGACTTGATAGGTTTCACCAAACTTTGTTCGGCTGCAAGCAACGAGTTTAATCATATTTTTTTTAGATAGAGATTTAAGAAAAACGTTTAACCTTATCGAGATAGATGCTCGTTAAGATTTTCGGGGGTTAATCCCAAAAAAGAAGCGCCATTCCATTTAAGGGAAAGTAATTTTTCAAATTGATCAAGTTCAGCCTGCTTTGCATCAGTTTCTTTCTTCAATCGGTTTAACTGCTCCTGAAGGGATTCAACTGCCCAAATGCATCTTTGAATCTCAAGCGCTTGATCTTTGAATTTCATATATTTCAACTGTAGACTAGAATCGGATTGGCACAAGAGTTTTTTTTGAATTTAAATTCTTTTTAAATCCTCGTAACCTGTTGATATTCAACGACTTACGCGAACGCGGGGCGCAGCCTCGTAACTCGTTGAATTACAAGGACTTATCTATTGCCTAAGAAGACAGTACTCTCTCCAGTCACTGAGTCGCTCATCTTGCTGATCAACTAATTTGTTCCACGCCTCAACAGTGACAAGTTCACCATTAGTTATATTTCCTGCTACCATCTCATTAGAGCAATTGCTACAAAAATAATCAAGCTGATCACATGCTGGACAAGAAAAGTCGTTGCCGTCAGGCAGATTATGCCAGCCGTAGTACTCATCTTCCTGACCATGCAGTCTGCCCTTTTCGCGCTGAGCTTGAATAGTGCGGTTGCCCTCACAGTATCCGCAGCTGCCATGGTTGCGGCAAGTACGGTCAAAGGCTAAGCTGCGGCGATACTGAACGCGCTTTTCTTTGCCGTATTGGATTGCTTTGTCTAACATTTGATTTGATTGGTTAAAGGCCGCGAGGAAAGAGCTTCATGAGAATCATCAGGATGCTGCCCACCGACAAAAGGTACACTAGCATAAAGATGAACGGGTTGGGCATTTTGTTTTTTTTGGCTGACATATTAGTGGGTGATGATGATTTTTTTTCCGCAGATTAAAACAGAGGGAGCTTTGTAGACTGGATCTCCAGACTCTCTCTCGAAAAAGTAACCGAAGAGATAGGGATTGTAGTTGACTTGTCGAAGCTTCTTGTAGTAGTCGAAACTTCCTGATTCAGTGCCGCAGATGTAAGCATGAACATTTTTGCGCTTCTGTTGCAAGACCCTCTCCCGTCCAGCTTGGGACACTCGAAAGGTGGCGTTGTCTAAAGCGACAGAGTCAGCATGGCGAACCACCTTCCAAACTCCATTGATTTTTTTCTGAACGGAAATTTTTCTCTTATGTAGGTTGAAGTAACAGCGAGTGTCCATGGGAATATTATACAGCAGAACGGAGGATGTGCAACACTTTTTTTCAATTAAAATGCTTTTTTAAACATTGATAACTCATTGATTATCAAGGGGTTACGCGGCTGCGCCGCGCAGCGCTGTAACTCGTTGAGTTTCAACGAGTTACAACTCCCTCTTCGCTAACACAAAAAAGCCCACCCCGAAGGGTGGGCTGATTAGTTATTCTTGATAGAGTGAGCGAATCACTTCGGCAGCTTCCCTGTTCAGGTCGCGTTCGATTTTCCGCTTGAAGTTCATAGCAGCGAGCGATTGCAAGATTTCACTGCCACCGTGAGAAAGATAGCAGAAGATTGCCATGCCAGTTTGAATGCGATGGTTGCGCTCATCTGTGGCAAAATCCCAATGCTTTTCTGCCACGATGGAATTAGAGTCTTCCTCAGAATCACTGAGGTGAGCTTTTTTAATCAGGAATTGATAGGTGGTCATGTTGTTGTTGGTTGTGGGTTAAAGGGAGCGAATAACTGCTGTAGCTTCTCTTGCCATTTGTATCTTGACTTTCTCAAAGTGCTTATGGCTTTTGAGAGTGTTGTGGCCATAAAGAAGCTTTGCTTCGCGAAGACGCCTGTAAGATTCTTGATTCAAGGCAGCAGCGGCCCTGTATCCATCTGAAAGATGAGCTTTGCGAATCAACATTTGATAAACGGTCATATTGTTATGAGGTATGGGTTAAAGAGACTGTCTCAGATCATCACAAAAGTTTCTTGAATCTTGCCGCACTTGAAAGTCAGCACGTTTTCCTTGTGCGCAGAAACCCAGCCATCACGGTTGCGGTTCACAAAGCTAGTGTAACCGCCTTCTTTCAAAGCGACGGTTGCGGGAGAGCCAACGCCCTTCACTAACCGATTATATCGGTTCTTGCCGTTGATGGTGCGGGAGGTGCCGTCCTTCTTAGTGAAGGTGATGCTGAAGAACTTGCCTTTAGTGGCAGCAATGAGATCGTCAAGTTGGTTGTTCATAGTTCACTATAGTAGCCCATCCTTGGCAGAGTGCAACATTTATTTTGATTTTAAAGCAATTATTTTTCCCGCACATTCTCGGTTGACAAGCGCAGGAAAAGAAGTTGTTATAGGCGCATGGAACCTCGTAACTCGTTGATTTTCAAGGGCTTACGCGGGCGAGGGGCGCAGCCGCGTAACTCGTTGATACTCAACGACTTATGACTCCCCCTTCGCTAACACAAAAAGGCCCACCCCGAAGGGTGGGCTAGTTTGCTAGGCTTTCTTTTTGGTTAGGGATATTAAGGTGAGGATCAGCATGATGGAAAGGGTGGTGACCATAATTTATGCTAAAGCTTTGACCACAAACCCAGAGGAATCTTTTCTGGCGCGACCCTTGGCTTTCAGTCCCACGATAACGTTTTGACCGTCCAGAAAGCGCACATCGGTGTCATCACCGTTCACAACAGTTTTGCCAAGGTAAGTGTTAGGGAGTTCATCGAACACGACGGCGATGTTGCCGCCCATGGCCGCGATCAACTCCACAGCAGTCTGGTTGTTTTCCTTGCGGCTGAAGGTGAGGTGATAATTGCTAGGGAGTTTGCCTTGGAGATACTGCACCATTCGATTAGTGTTAGGGGTGTAGTCGTAGAACTGGATGTCGGGCCACTTGGAAAAGTCTAGCAATTTGTACCATCCCACATCGGAAAGCACGTTAAGGCGAATCGCACACTTCATTCCTGCCCGCTTGGCGCTTTTCTGCGCGGCGTTGATTTCCGACTCTAATTGAATCAAGAAAGTCTTTTGGTGGTCAACAAACAGCATTGTGCGTTTCATTCGTGCTGCCCTTACGTTTTCAAAGACGCCGCGACCAGCGGTTTCCAAGCAACCAAAAATGCATCCCTCACTAGCAAAGGGGCACAGATTGATCTTGCCGTTCATTGTGTTAGGAACTAGAGAGAGTCCCCATGTCATCACCTTGAGTTTTTGCCCCTTGATGATCTTCGTATTGTTTTTAGAGAGTAGCTGCATGTTTTTACTATAGCACGGGAGAAAAGGATTGCAACATTTTAAATCATTTTAAAGCATTTTATTTTTCTCGAAAAACGCGGTTGACAAATGCGGAACGAGTTATTGTTATAAAGAGAGGCGTAGTCGTAAGTCGTTGATAATCAACGAGTTACGCGAACGCGGGGCGCAGCCCCGTAACTCGTTGATACTCAACGAGTTATGAAGCTCTGAGAGTGAGCGCAAAAAACCCCGCAATCGGTTAGGATTGCGGGGCTTGCGCTAGCGGTTAGGCGACGAGCATTTCAGCTTCCATTTCGATGATGCTGTCATGGTTAGCCATTTTATCGAAAATGCTCTGCGTGGTCATTGTCCTCTGGGGCAGCTTGGTCAAGTCGCCGTTCTTGAGATTCTCAGTCACAGAGTTGTAAAGGCTCCACAGGGAGTTGCCAGCAAACTCAGGATGGCGGGGAGCGCGGAACTCCAGAATCGCGTTGTAAATGTCCCGAGCGGGGAAAGCTTTGCTATCCACCAGCTTCACCAGCAGGTCCGAAGCGGTGGCGTCACCGATCACGGTTTCTTGATAGGCTTTGATGCGCTTGCCCATGTCATTCCAGTGACTCACCACGCGGGACACTGCACTAGCAAGAACGCGAGGAATGTCGTTCATGATGTTGGTGGTGTGACGGCGGGCCAGCTTGATGTCGCTAGCAAAGCAGAGGTTGTCACAAACAATCATGCGGTTGCCAACGCAGATGCTGGCGGCGAACGTTTTATCGTGAGCGTTGCGGAGACCCAGCACGATGTTGCGGTCAGCACTATCAATTCCAGCACCGCGCAAAGCGAACCCGCCAAAGTAGCGCAAGCCGCCGCGAGCAAGAGCGTGTTCCTCTTCGAGGATTTCCAAACCAGCGTTGGAAATGGCAAGGCGGGTTGCATCAGCAAGTTCACCATGAGCAATGGGATGAAAACGATCCACCGCATCAGGAGTGGGGACGCGGGAGAGGGCTTCGCGGGAAACGACGTTTTTGGCAAGGAGGAGGGACATAGTGTAGTTAGTTAGTGTGAAGAACTGCAACGTGCAGCTAAAAAGACTATAGGCGAGGAACTGGAGAACGCAACTTTTATTTTGAATTTGATGTGATTATTTTTTTCTTGAATTCGCGGTTGACAATGGCGAGCGCAACAATTGTTATAAGATGGTGCGAATTGATAACTCGTTGATTATCAACGAGTTACGCGGGCGGGCCGCGCAGCGCTGTAAGTCCTTGATAATCAACAGTTTAGCGATGGGCAGAAAAAAGCCCACTCCGAAGAGTGGGCTAGTAGCGTTAGGCGGTGCGGCAGAGATTGCGATGTTCAATCGCTCTTGCAATAGCTTCCGCCACATACTGCATACATAACTGGCATACATCTTCAGCCACATACTTGTTTGCTTGAAAATGAGAATCTTTAGTAATTCTTTCCATTGGGTTTCTGCTGGTGCAGTTTGTTACAATTTCGAGTTTCATTGCAGTCTCTTCCCATCCGCGTTGAGGAATTTCTTCTTTGCAAACGTCGCAAGTAATGATTGTTGTTTTCATTTAAAAAAGGTTGATGTTAGATTAAAGCCTATTCAGCTTCGACTTGGTCAATCCATTCGTCAAGAAGTTTGAGGTCTTCCTTTTGTTTGTTGCAGTATTCCATTTCTGGCATGCAGCCGTGCGTTTCAATCGCATCTTCCCAATTTTTGTTTTCTTGCCAAGCGTTGGCAGCTAAGCTACAAATGATTGCCATGATTTCGTTTGAAGGTTTGTTCATTTGATTTGTATGTTTATAAAGGTTTTATTCCAGCCAAAAAGCTTTTTTGCGAAAGCCCTCATCCACTTGCTTTTCAAGCCAAGATTTTTGAGAGAAGACTTTTGAACCATAGACTGGATTAGATTTCTCAGTAGAGAACCATTGTTTAAAGAGGGATAAGATGTTTTTCATAGTAGTGGAGATTTAAGATACATCATCTTGCGCGAGAGTCAAGAGATTATTCATCAATTGCGGTAAAAGATTGGGGGCCAATCAAGTCGCTAACATATTCTGGTTCAAGAAAGAATTCATCTTGTAGAATTTTCTCAGGATTCTCTCCAGCCCATACGCGGGCGCGAGCTTCCTTAACAAAGAATTCCGCTTCGGCTACAGACAGTCCGTCGCGATAAAAGAGGGCTTGTTCTATTTTGTTCATAGGACTTCATCTTACGCGAGAATTTTTCTCTTGTCAAGAGGAGTTGCAAGTGAAAGAGTTGCAAATAGGAGAGTTGCAAATAGCAAAGTGCTAAATAGAGAGTCTGGGATCGATGGATGAGAAGAGGGCGTTCATAAGTTGTTGATAATCAACGAGTTGCGCGACCAAAGGGCGCAGCCTCGTAACTCGTTGATACTTAACGAGTTACGCAAGTCTATTCACGACCACAAAAAAGCCCACTCTTTCGAGTGGGCTAAGTTGTTAGTAACTCGTCGGTTCGGTATATAACAACTCCATGAGTTCCGCGCCATCCAGTCCAATTTCATCAACGAAATTCATCAATTCATGAAAGGCGGCTGCACGGCGAGATTCTGCCGCTGCCAGTTCAGCGTCTAACATCTCCAAGAGTCGATTTGTGGCGAGACTGCCATCGTGCGCCTTGGTCGCGTTGAATCTAGCAATTTTGACTTGAGCGTGATTGCGCCTCCAGAGATTGCAGAGAAACCGAATAATGATCGACTGAGTGGGAGAGAGAGAAGAGAGAGACTTCATGATCCATTACTATACGTCAGAAGCGGCAGAGTGCAAGTTTTTTTTCACTCTTTTGGAATTAAAATGCTTTTTAAAGATTGATAGCACGTTGATTATCAACGACTTACGCGGCTGCGCGGTGCAACTTCGTAACCTGTTGATTATCAACGACTTATGACTTCCCGTTTGCTAACACAAAAAAGCCCACCCCGAAGGGTGGGCTAGTTTGCTAGTGTTAGTCCTTAATTTGACTTTGCGGTTTTGTAGTGCTGAAGTGAGTAATATTCTGCTTGTAGTAGTGTGAAACCAAACTCATTATGCTCGAATCCGCTACCACTGACGAACGTCTCGACAACGAGATATGGATCATCGGGAAACTCCTTGCCGTGTTGAATCTCCACCACACGGTACACCTCATTTGAATCGGTAAAGATATCTCCAACAGATACGTTGTGCATATTATTATGTTAGTGTTAGTTGCCAACCATGGTGTTCACCTTGCCGCAGATGAACCGAACGTTTGAGGCTCTTTTAAGCTGCGTGAAAGCTTTGCGATTCCTATCAACAAATTTGTACCGTACTGGCTCATTAAGGCGCAGCAGAGAGTAGTAGAAATTTTTGCCATTGATAACTCTCTTTTTACCGTTTGGCAAGGTGAAGCTCAGAGAGAAGAATTTGCCTTTGCTAGCAACAATCAGCTTTTCAAGGTGGGCATACATTCTTGCTTGCTTAGCCTTGCGGCGAAGGCGAGCGTTTAGAATCATGATGGACAGGGCAACGCCAGTCACTGCCCAGAGAACCAGCAAAGCGTAAAAGATGCTAGTAGCGGGAAAGTCCATGGTGTAGACGCAAGCGGCAACGGCGAAGAAGGAGCAAAGAGGAAGAAACAGTTTCATGATGTTTTTAGTGTAGCAGGTGATGGGAAGGATGCAAGTGTTTTTTATTGATTTAAATTCAAGCAAAGGTGTAGAAGTTTGGAAGATTTTTGCGCTTGACAGTTTCCTTGTGAACGGCGGAATTGATAGCAACGTCGTTGCGCTTGACCTTGACCTTGACAACAAGAGAGTCGAAGTGAATCTGGAGAGTAACGTGAGAGGAAGCTGGCTTCATTGTTCCTTAGTATACCTCATGATGAGATGAACGCAAGATGTTTTTTGAGTTTTTAGGCATTTTCTTTTTCCGAAATTCTCGCTTGACAATCGCGAAACAGAGAGTTGTTATAGAGAGGGGCGAATTGATAACTCGTTGAAAATCAACGAGTTACGTAAATGGGCGGCGCAGCCTCGTAAGTCGTTGGCAGTCAACGACTTATGACTCCCCTTTCTCTAACACAAAAAAGCCCACCCCGAAGGATGGGCTAGTTTGCTAGTGTTAGTCTTCGACTTGATCTATAGTAGCATTGCTAATGATGCGCCGAAGAGCGCTAACATTTCCATTGCTTGGCCACTCAATGCAAATGCTTTTTTTGTAGTCACCATTTTGAGTAACGTGAATGCCGTTATCCGAAGTGGTGTAATGCAATCCGCCCTTGTGCTTTTCCAGCACATCAGCTAGATCCTTTAACAGTTCCAACATTTCTTTTTTCATATTATATTAGGTTAGTCTTCCTCCAGCAGCATCTTGACCAGCTTGTCCATGCGCTCATTCACAGCATGAATTGCCTGGCTTTCTAGCAATTCGGCCAGCATTGGATTGTCTTCAACTGGCGCTAATCCCGTGATGAGAGTGCTTAGCACAGAAAGGTTATGCATCAAAGCGTTTGATTCTTTCACGGTCAATCCCATGTACAGCTTAGTTGCCATCTTGCGGAACATGAGAGCCATTAGGTCAGTGTCGAGTGTTTCAATCATAATGTGTTATAGGGTATGGTGCGCCCACCCCGAAGGGTGGGCTAAGTTGTTAGGCTTCTTGATCCTCCACTTGAGCGTTGAACTCAGCAAGGAAAGCGTCGTATTCTGCCACCTCGCCAGCGTCAGAGGGCCAGTGCGGGGAGAAGTTAGTGAACAGGTCGTGGAATGTAGTGGTGTCGTTCATGATCCCCTACTATACCTGACTAGGGGAAAGGTGCAAGACATTTTTATTGATTTAAAAGATTTTCTTTTCTGAAACTTTGCGCTTGACAATGGCGCGGGGCGTATATGTTATAGGCAAGGGCGAATTGATAACTCGTTGATTTTCAACGACTTACGCGGGCGCGGGGCGCGAATTGCTAGCACGTTGATTATCAACGACTTATGACTCCCGCCTCTCTAACACAAAAAAGCCCACCCTTTCGGGTGGGCTAGTCTTGCTAGTGTTAGAGGCTTGTGGTCCAGAAGATTTTGGCACCGTCTACAGCAAAGACATCTTGCCTTGCGCCCTTGTAGCGGGCCACGGGGCGTCCACCGTGTTTGAACCATAGCGCCATCACTTGCGCGTGGAACTCATCGCTCCAGCCATTGGAGAATCCGAGATTTTCGTAGCCTGCGTCTGTCATTTCTTGTTCGTTCATGTGATTAGTATAGTCTAGAATTGAAGGACCGCAAGTTTTATTTTAGTCTTTTTTAGATTCTGCATCCGCAACCACGGCGGCAATCGCATCTTCCACGGCTTGGCGAGTCTCAGCAGAGTCATTGTCAATTTGCGCAAACACTGCGGCAATGTAAGCGGCGTTCAGGTTAATGTTGCTGTAAGAGGTTTTGCTAGTGTCGTTCATGATCTCTTACTATAGGCGAGGAATGGGAGAACGCAACTTTTATTTTGAGTTTTTAAGGAGTTTTTTCAATGACCCCCCCCATTTCTCAAAAAGATGTTAGGAGCGATCCTAACATAAACGCGGGGGGGACATTCTCCTCAATCGCCGACTAGCCTCCCCACCAAACAAACCACCCCCCCCAAATTACAGAAACCAAACCAAAAATCACTAGAAGCCCCCACTCAGAAAAACAGAAAAAAACCCGACCCAAAATCCCCCAAAACTTATAAGGTGTAAAGAAAGGCATGGCAACTCTTTACAGCAATTTACCCGTTAGCATCCTTGTTACTGGAGTGGAGCACTTTTGTGCATCCACCAGCGCTAGCGTTTCTCTCTCCCCAAAACTAGAAGAAAATAGAAATCTTTCTCTCGCCCCGAATCAACATTTTAAAATTGGCGGCAATTTGGATCGTTTGCGTCTTCAGTCCGATGCTGTTCGAGTGGTGCGCGGCGATGCCTCAAAGGCAGCTTGGTGGGATGGCAAGCTATTCGACAAAATCCTTTTGGACGCCCCTTGTTCGGCGTCAGGCATAGTTGCGAGACATCCCGACATTCCTTTTTTGCGTCGTGAAGCAGACATTAAGGCGCTGCAACTCAGGCAGCGCGACATTTTGGAGCAAGCCTGGAAGATGCTTAAGCTTGGCGGTACGCTGCTGTACGTAACTTGCTCCGTATTTCCGGAGGAGGGGGAGGAGCAG
>Ga0209246_10000798_pt1 | contig 13070 bp, 30 predicted proteins | sample LauGreSpBDMM15SN_2_FD_187560 | JGI IMG/M metagenome (GOLD analysis project Ga0209246, IMG submission 187560) | Freshwater lake microbial communities from Lake Michigan, USA - Sp13.BD.MM15.SN (SPAdes) (version 2) | ecosystem: Environmental > Aquatic > Freshwater > Lake | place: Lake Michigan...
AATTATTTAAGTTTGTGATAATTGTAATACCGAGAGACTCGGCTTTTTTGCGTTTTGAACTACCTTTATCTTCTTCATCAACTAAATAATCTGTGGCTTTCGTCACAGACTCTACTGGTGTGTAGCCCGCCTCTTCTAATGATTTGTAGGCTTCTGCTTTAGTTTTATAAGAAGATAATTTTCCTGTGATACAAATAGTTTTTTGATTACTATTTGTACTGGAATTCTTTTGAGATTTAAACGAGAAAGGCAAAAACTCTCTCATCTCTTGGAAATCAGTCTCAAGCCAAGCAACTAAGTTTTGTGTAACTTTGTCGCCAAGTCCAGCTTGCTTGCAAGTGTCATAACTGATCTCGTCTACAGATGTAACTACTTCACACAATTTCTTACTTGCGGTTGAGCCAACTAGGGGAATAGAAAAACTTACAATAACTGTTGCTAAGTCGGCAGATTTACTGCGTTCAATTTCGTCTAACAGTTTTAGGGCTACTTTTTCACTTCCTAGTGATTCAACAACTTGTTCTGCGTCAAGATAAAACAATTCTGTAATATCACTCAGCCCAAGTTTTTCAACTGTGCGAGAACCCATACCTTTAATACCAAGAGTCTTACAGAAGTGTTCGACTTTTTTATTTAACTGAGCACTGCAAGCCGTGTTTCTACAAAAGAGTTGATCGTTGACCAATTCTAAAGGATAATTACAGCAAGGGCACTCGGTTGGTATTTCGATTCTCATAGTTTATTTATCAATTTAAGTATCTATTATACTATAATAAGTTGCTTGTAGCAAGTGAAAATTTCTCTTGCCCTAAGCCAAAAATTTTATGCATCTACTTTGTGTAGTATGCAAGGGATAATTTCACCCGATCTAATTACTGCTAAGGTGTCTCCAATTTGGAGATCAAGCATTTCAATAAAACCAGGATTATTGAGTGTAGCCCTACTGACTAGAGCATCACCAATATAAACAGGCTCTAAAATTGCAACTGGAGTGACTTTGCCACTTTTGCCCACTTGCCACTCGACTGATAATAGTTTTGTTTCAACGTGGGCTTGTCGTTCTTTTTTAGCATATGCACCACGGGGATGCTTGGCAGTGTAACCTAATTCTTGGAATAATTGGTTATCGTTTACACGAAACACTACTCCATCACAAGGGTATACTTTGTCTAAGTCAGGCTCACTAATTACGTTGAACCCATACTGTTTTAGTATGTCTAGGTCTTGACGATAAGTTGTAGTGATGCATGGCTGAGAACCATACGCAAAGAAACTTACTGCACGAGTACTAAACTCTGCTGAGTCTTTTAAGTTAAGTGAGCCTGCTGCATAATTACGAGCATTTTCAATATAACTTGGAGCAACAATTTCACCAGTAACTTGTACAATACCTGTTAGTGGAATAGTATGTGGAACTAACCCAGTATGGCTAAGAATCTTATCAGTAATGATCTGACCTTCACTACCATCGCCACGAGTCAACGCACGTACAAGTGTGCCATCCACATACAATAAACTAATAGCAGCACCATCGAGCTTGGCAGTAGTAACAATATTACTAATACCTTCCAGAGGACGCTTTTGATCTTCATCTTCATAATACTTTTGTAGTGAATACATTTGATAAACATGACGTTCTACATTGCCGTGTTGCTTTGCACCCACGGCATTATATCCGATAGACTCTGCAAGCCTATCGAATTGGTCGTCATTGATGATCGGACTACCGCTATAGTAGGCTCGTGATGCTAGATTTAAATATTGTTCAAGTTTGTTCATAAGTATTATTATAACATTTTAAACTAAGCGATTCAAGTTTGTTTTTCTTTTATCTTGTCTGAGAAGTATTCAATAACTTCCTTGCCCTCGGCTTTAGCACAAACGTCAAAAAGTCCGTAGAGTAGCGAGTGAATGTTTTCTATAGATGCGGGTATTGATATACCTTCGCGACTTGGAACCCACTCACCTTCGTAACTAAGAAAATACTTTCTTAAATGTATGTATACTACATCTCGGAATTCGTTGACTACCAACTTAACTTGGAAACCTTTTTCCATGTTTTCTTCAATTAAGCGTTCGTATAAAACAGCAGCATCCATTATATTCTAACTCCCATTTGTCTTAAGTGCTCAAGACTTGCTAGCTCGGCTGCTTCTTGATATGCGTTTTGTTGCCAACGTTCAGCAAGCAACCAAATCCTGTAAACAAAACCATGTTTATCAGACTTTTGCTCTGCATCAATACGTGCAGTAGAATCATAGCGTGAACTATAAACTACTTCGCCGATTTTAAATCTGTCCCTAACTGCACCATCTGGTATTAGTTCTGGATTAAAATAACTTGACCCAGGTACTCGAATAGGCACTGAGTTACCTTCTAGAATATCTTTGATAAATCTACTACTGCGATATGTCATTTTTGAGATAGCATCCACAGTTTCGCCATTTAAATACTCTGATATGATATAAACTTTTTCTTCCTGAGTTGCAGGCTTACCACGCAGTTGCGATTTACGCTCTGAGATTCGTACTTGTTTTTGTTTATATTCGTCAATAATAGTACCTAGACGAGTAGTATTATACGCCATGCCTAAAATAGCACACGCATCTTTTTTGGTAATTGGTTTTTTACCTTCTTCCGTTGGCTCAAGAAGCCTGATGACTTTAGCAATATTAGTGCCTGTCATCAACTCTTCTTCTAGTGCGGGGCGTTTGCGTGTTGCCATTTTATTCCTTGGAGTTTAAGATGAAAAAAGGCGGCACAAAGCCGCCTTGAATTACTTCAATACTGATAAGAAGTAAACTGCAGCTTTACCTGTCAGCTTGCTTAGAATGTCTTCATCAACTTCTTTGCCTGCTGCTTCGATAGCTGCACGGAGTTCAGCAATGCTGGACTCTTTTGACACACGTTTTGTGCCATCGCCGCTAGGTGCTTTAGTTTTTGTAGTACTAGCACCTGCTTCTTTTTTCACATAGACACCAGCTTGCACTAGTACCATGCGAACGCCGTTAGGCGACATTTCAATTTCTTCTGCAATATCTTTGATGATTTCAGTAGAGGATTCAGGCGTTGGGCCTGCACCTTCGTATTTAGCAATTACTTCTTGCTTAAGTTCTTCTGTCCAAGTTGCCATTTGTTTGCTTTCTTTAATGTATGTTTTTGTCTGTTTTTAAATTACCTGATTTTAGCAAATCATTTTCAATCAATGCATTATAAGCTGCCTCATATGCACAAACTAAAGTATATAAATTGTCTGTTGGAATCAAACTATTTGGTAATCCATCTGGAGAGGTTCTGGTTGCTACGCACATTTCCTCAATTTTAGCACGAATTTGTAAACTTACTTTAACTGCATCGGCTAATATCTCACTATCCCACGTTCTAAACTTAGACATAATCTGTTGTAATGTCTGACATTTGTGCAGGAATAAATCTACGATAGTTGTGCTTAAGGTCGAACTGTTCAAGCATTGCCATAGTTTGTTCGTGCTGTGCTGACTTCATTGCTGAAAAGTCACGGCAAAAAACTACAAACTCGTCTTCTGGCATTTGCGAAACATCAATACCTTCAACAAATGTAGTTGGTCCAACTAGTGGTAATACTGCACGCTTTGACTCAGTTCCGTCTGCTTTTGTATAAGTGAATTCTATGAAGTTCATGTCGAGCCTTTCTTTCGTAAATTAAGTATATATTATACAGCTTTTGCACTTTAGGGTCAAATCGAAATTTTTAAATTTGATTTTCCATTACCGACTTTTCAAGTCCAGTTTTGAACCTTTCAGCAAAACTAGGTATAAAAATAGGCATTACACTAAAAGGGGCTGTAATTGTTGTTATAATTATGTAAACTAAATAACTTGTCCAAGGTCGTTCTGTAAAGCTATTAGTTATGTTCATATCTTTTGCCAAAGCAACGGCAGGCACTAAAAATAATATACAGCTAGTAATACCAGTTGTTAGCGCAAATAAAAGATAAATTTCAATTATTTCCATACTAAGTTACCCTTAGAATCGTGTGCCCTAGCACCCAAACTAAAGTTAACTTTGCCTTCGATGGCTTTCCACTTATCCCAGTCAGGGCGATAAGTAAGAGCTGCTGATTGAACCTTTGGATTACTACTAAATAAGTCTGCGCTAGCACGACCTGTAAATTCTTTGAATAATTTTGCAAGCCTAATGTTGCCATGTGACCATACTGTTTTACTAGTAGGAGTATGACGACGATACTTAATATTTGCTAAGGCGTCTTTAATCTTTTCGTTATTAGGTTGTTGTTTTAATACTCTTGTTAATTTAATTTTGCGGTTTGTAGCCCAGCGTGTGCTAGATTTATACAATGCTGCATATGCTTGCTTAGCTTTACTTCCTGAAGATGCCATTAATTACTCCGTGTCAAAATCTACTTCAAAATCGTCATTCCAAGAACTATATACGTATCCTTTAGTTCTAGATTCTGCTCGTTCTGTTAAACGATTAGCTTCTTTAACTGCTTCATTGACTCTTTGTACTTCTTTCAAAGCTGCAATCAGCTCTGGAATGGCTTCAATGTGTAAAGGCACTTTACGTTTACAGCCATCAAAAATAACTACTTCGTCTAGTCCACCAGGGTTTGTTCCGTGTTGTACACCATAATAGTACTGGTTGTCGTTAATTACAAACAGACCATCGCTAAACAAGTCTTCGTTAGCATTACCAAAATAAATTTTCATTGTGTTTCCTTGTGTTAAAGTTTTCTTCAGAACTTGTATTATATCAAAAATAGTACAATAGTTCAAGTAAGTTTTTTACAAACAAAAAACCCAGCTTAATGCTGGGTTAGGTGTTTTTGGGTGTATTATTGGGTCAGGAATAAATTTAGGTCTAGGTAGACTTAAAACTGGGTGAGGTACGAATACAAGTTTCATTCAAACACAACATAATCTTCTTTACCTACGCCGCACTCGGGACACTCAAAGTTTTCTGGAAGCGTATCCCAAGAGCCTTCAGTTTCTTCGTCGTGAATATGGTCGCATACTACGCAAATATGTGTCATTATAGTTTCTCCAATACTTGTTTATATGCTTCTGCGTGACGTTTTTCTACTTTTTTCAACGCAGCAAAACGTTTTTCAGCTTTGCTTAGCATAGCTATAAATTGTTCCGCGTGTTCTTTAGATTCTTCCGCTTGGAGTTTAGCTTCTTTAGCAATTTCGTAGTTTCCTTCACGAATTGCTTTAGATTCAAATGTGGGATACATTTCTGTATACTCGTAAGTTTCTCCTTCAATAGCCATTTCTAAACACTTTTTAGTATCTGGTTTACCAATTAGCAACTCAAGGTGACCCCAAGCGTGTTTAATCTCTTGCTGAGCCGTATGTTCAAAGTGTTCTGCAACATCAATAAAGCCCTGTTCTCTAGCAATCTTAGCAAAGTACATATATTTTGTAAATGCCATAGATTCGCCAGCTAATGCAGCTTCTAAGTTTTTTACTGTTACTGACATAATTTCCTTATGTGTTATGTTGGTGCGCTCAACTGGACTCGAACCAGTAACCAACGGATTATGAGTCCGCTGCTCTAACCATTGAGCTACAAGCGCGACTCGAAAAAGTGGAGCGGGATATCAGGCTCGAACTGATCTCTCTAGTTTGGAAGACTAGGGCACAACCCCTATACCAATCCCGCTTATGTTTCTAAAGGTACTAATTCTACCTGTACAAAACCATGTTCGTCAATGTTCCATACTAGTACTTCTAGCATATTAGACGTAGTATAATTAAAGGGGGACATCTTCGTTCTCCCACGGCTCAATCTCATTTTTGTAATGTTGTTCGACTTCTTTAAAGCCTGCTCTTGCAAGTAAGTCAGTCATAACAGGCGTTGTAAAATTTACAAATCCTTGTTTATTCAACCAAATAAGATACTCAAAATCATCTGCTATAATATCACATATTCTGCAACCAGCAAACTTGCCCATTGTTAGTTTATCTAGCATATCTAGTTTATTAGATTTTAAATTACCAAATGTTTTTGCCATTACCAATGCCTTATAACGCCTGCTATAATAAATAAATTTGTTACTATATAGCTAACTATAATTATTGTACGAACTACGGCTACTTTATCAGCTTCACAATCTGTATTGCCAGATTTTTCGCCTAGTGCTTTACTCCACAGCCGCCAGAGTTTCTTCATTTAATTCCTGCTGTGCAGCCGCTTTAGCTAAAACAAGGTCAATTCTTGACATTACTTGCTCTGAAGTAAGCCAAATGTCTTTGTTGTCTAGCATTGATTTAATTTCGTCTGGTGTTAAAAAATCGTGATATACTTCTCGCAAGAAGTTTTCTGACCAAGCACGTTCAAACTGAAGCTGATCAAACATTTCACCGCCTTTGCCAAATACACCTGCTGAATAGTTATGGAACATAAACAGTGAGTGTGGAGTTACTTCAAACTCATCGCCATGTAAAAAAATCATTGTTGCAGCACTCATACAAGCACCTTCAACTGAAGTAATTACATGAGCATTGGTTTCTGACAACACACGCAAAAATTGCAGAGCCGTATATAAATCGCCTCCGCAACTATTAATATAAATTTTAACTGTATCCGCAACTCTAGCATTACGAATAGTATCAAACCACTCTGTATATTCACTAGCGTCTTCTATTTCACCTGACAGATAGAATTCGTATATGCTTCCTGTATTTTTAGTAAAAAACTGTTTGCCTAAAGAAATTTTTGGTTCGTCTATCATGTGTATTTAGTTAAGTGAGTTTAAGTATTCTTTACAAGCAGCTACCCAAGCTACAACTGTTTGATTGTCTGTAACCTGTTCGTAGTTATTAATAACCCAGCTACAGGTTTCTACATTCTTGGCATGGTAGCCAGGTATTAAATCCATACGTATCCTATAAGTGGAAGTGCGAGTCGGATTTGAACCGACGGGTTTACGGATTTGCAATCCGTTGCATTTGACCTCTCTGCCACCGCACTGTTAAATTGGCGGTCTTATGGGGTAACGATCCCCATCTACAGCAGTGACAGTGCTGTGTGCGTCCGTGAACACTTTAAGACCATTTTTAGTAGCGCCTGGTCGCTAATTCCAGGTCGCCTCAGCGTCAGGGAGGAGAATAACGCTTACACGCACTAGCCAATGAATTCGCTACTAAAAATGGTATCTCGTACCAGATTCGAACTGGTGTGCTCGCCGTGAAAGGGCGGTATCCTAGGCCTCTAGATGAACGAGATATTGTTTGGTACGAGTAATCGGAGTCGAACCGATACGCATTACGCGGCAGATTTTAAGTCTGCTGGGTCTACCGATTCCCCCATACTCGCTTTGTTTATACTACTCTAACTACAAGTGTAATTAAGTCAATCCATACAGAACTATAAGTATCTTTAAGATGCTCTATATTTCTTATTGAAAGGTATGGTCCGCATACTATTTTGAAATCTTTTCCAGCGTTCCAATCAGCTTTAGCTTCTTCGCTAGTTTTATACTCTCTGCCGTAAGCAGGCATAATCATTAATGCTTTTGATTTCATAGATTATCCTTAAAGAATAATTATAACAAACTTTTACCAGAATTGTCAACTTTAAAGTTTTGAACTTGTTGAGTCTCGGCATTGTTACGTGTGAGTTTATCTTCGAACTCATCGTAAAGACCCATTTCTTGGCTAATACGAACCATTTCGTCTAATGCTCGCTCTTGCTTGGCTTTTTGGTCTGTAGCAAATATTGCGTCCCAACGTGTTGCGTATTCTAAATCTGATACGCTGAATGGTCTTGGCTTTGAACCTTTTCCTCCGTCTGACATATTACCTCTTTAAATGTGTTATTGATTTTTGTGGGGATTTAAGTTGTTGAACTTCGTATTGCAAATTAGTTTCCACTGCAATAGTTCTACTTTTAAAAGCATTAAACTCTTGTTGTTGTTGTTTATATCGTTCTTCTAAAAGGATTAGTTGCTTTGCTTGGCCTTCTGTTCTTTGTCGTAGCATATCAATCTGTGCTTTATATGCTTCCATGTATCCGTAGTTAAACTGAGTTAAAATATACATTGCCATACATAGTGTTGCTAAGAACATACACAGCAGTTGATAAACTAAAGTAGTATACGTATGGTAAATATTTTTTAAGTTTTGTAATAAATTCATATGTATAAATAAGAAAAGGCTTAGGTTTACCTTGGTTTGGTAAACCTAAACCTTAGTTTAGGGCTTCTGTTTTCTTTTATAGACTGGCTACTATCTGTCGGTATAGAATTGGTTGCGGTGGAAGGACTCGAACCTTCTAAGCGGAGCTTATGAGACTTGCTTTTACCCTGACTCACCGCGGTTTAATAACAGTTATTAAAAAGTTTACGTTCTTGATAATTTTGCCAAACGGCTTCTAATCGTTGAATATCTTTGTAATCTTTTGGATCTGCTTCGCTGATAAAGTCTTCTAGCGTATAAGGCTTAAACATATCCCTAAATCGCTGCGTTAAGTTACTTAACATCTTTAACAAATCCGTATAACTTGTTTGCTTCTTTTAGTACATCTTCAAAGGTGTACATTTTAGGAGCATAACTTTGCCAGTCTTCAGCTACTTTTTTACCTTCTTTTAGAAGTTGTTCAAAAGTGCGACCAGCAAAGTCTAAGTTAATTTCTTGTTGTTTTGTTAAGTATTCTTGAGCCATTCTTAACATTTCTGCACGAATTTCAAAAGGATTCATTTTGAGTCCTTTTGTGGAAAAAATACTTTGCCCATTGTGTCCACTGAGTATTTGGACAATTCAATGTAGTTTTTAGCCATCATTTTAGCAAATGTTGTTTGAGCATCAATAAATTCATTGCAGGCTTTGTTGAGTGTTTCGTCTTTGTAAACTTGGTTAGTAAACTGACGCTTTGAGGATTGAAATAAATCAATATAAAAATCGGGTGTGAACATAAAATTCCTTGTGTTGTGTGTGAAAAAATTCAAGAAATATTTACACAGCCCTGCTTGAATTGCTGTAAGGATAGTTTTCTGGTTTCCTTAAACCCGAGTGGTTATTAGAGTGCTGAGATTTTTGTTAGTGTACTTACTTTGTGTCCAACAATAGTATCTGTTGGCTTGTACTTGCCATCTGCATCAGGGCGGTAAACACGAATAAGTGCGCCTGGGTCTTCAGGAGTACCAGTAATTTTAAAACTACTACCAGGTACTTGTTCGCTGCCGTTAGTAATTATTTTAGTTACTTTTCCACGAGCAGTACCGCCACTGCTGCCCCAACTAACGCTGTCCCCAGTTTTAACTTGTTTGGCTTTTTCAACTATTTGTTCTAGTTTTTCTGCATAAGTTTCAAATAACTTGATAACTCGTGCATTAAGCTCTTGGCGATTCATTCTGATTTGCCTAGACGACCCATGTCGCCTTCGTGTGTTACACCATCAGCAACTGTGATATTAACAGGCATTACTTCAATGCCTCCAGGTAGAATATCTCGTGGATCAACGCCTGTTTTAGGATTAGGCTTTTCTGCATAGCCTTCGGTATAGGGTACGCCCTGACCTGCAGGGACTGCTCCCATTTGTTTAGTTTTCATAAGACTCCTTACTTATATTTAGGGTACATACCTTTACACCCTGCACAAGGGCAAGTGTCATCATGGTACGGATTCATAGGGTTAACGGGGATAATTGGCATATTAGTCCTCTAATTTGCGGTTTAATGCACCGCGTAATTGTTTGTGAGTCTTTTTATGCGCCCCACATTTACGCTTAATCATATGCACAACCACTAGGTTACGCATTTTAGGTAGCTTTTTCTTTTTCATGATATAAGCACCGCCTGTGTCTTTTCGTAGTTTCGTAACTCTTCACGTTGCAGATCATGCAGTAGGAGTTCGTGTTTACCGTACCACCAGTCTAGGTTGACGTCTAGCGCAACTTCAAAACACTTAACGCTTGAAACAAACTCAACTCCGCCTTCGTAGCCTGCACGAATAGCTTGCATTTCGGGGTCGTGTTTTTGCAATTCTGCAATTAAGTCTTTTATTTTCATATTGTTACTTTATTTTTGTACTCACAAAATCATAGGTTTTATCAAAGATCGGACCATCGCAGATGTATAATTCTTTATCTACTCCTCGCATCAAGTAATCACCAGCTTTGCCTTGCTTGTAATTTCCTTCGAGTGTATTCACACGAAAGTCCTCATCAATCTTTTTAGCATGTACTACAATAAGTCGCTTCATGCAAGCGTCCATGCCTTCTACTTGTTCAAATGTGTCAAACGTCTTCATCGTTACTATTTTCATACTGTTAGTTTATTTTTATACTCACGGATAGCTTCTGCATCTAAACAAGCGTATACACGGAACGAGTCACGACCAACCCGATCATAAAGATCGTTAGCCATAATTTCTAGTCGTTCTAGTTTTTCTATTGATAAATGGTCGCAACCGATGTAACGACTCATAAAAGCATCAATTAAAAACTCTTTTGTATACCCAGCCATGTTTTCTCCAAAGTAAGTTTATATTATACTACAAAAAGCAAACAAAATCAAGTGTAAATTAATAGGTGGTTTTGCCACCAACTGCCCTGACCCAGTCAATTTGCTTTTCAAACTCTATGACAAGCTCATGATCGTTGTAGTTGTATACGTCAGGTATATCTAATACTAGTGATCTTACTGTTAACAAGTTGTGTAACATTTGCTTATCTTTAAATAGTTCTAGTGCTTCGTGATAGTTTTCTTCATTAACAAAGACAATTTTTTCAGCCCACATAATAAGATTGGCACTGATTGGAATTAATGCGTAATCTACCGCACTACCACAACTACGAGCATTTAAACCTTTGCGTATGGCTAATGCAGCACCTGTTGGGCTACGCAATAACCCAGCGCTACACACAAAAAGCCAGCGAGGAGTACTGCCTTGATGATAATTATTGTAAGGAGCTGTTGTATTAAAGATTTCCGCATTTTTAGTGCCTTGTTCAAACTTGTGTTGTGAGTTCATATAGTTGGTTTGATGCTGTATTTTTTTGTTTTGATTCGCACATAATATCTGCGTGTGGTTGAAAACTTAAACACCACTTGTTGCAAGCTTGATTCCAGTAGAATTCTGAATGTGCACGAAGTTTTGATGCGGTAAAGCCACTTGCTTTTAGTGTTGCTAGATCTGGGCGAATATAAGGATCATGGTCGATGAGTACATCTTCTCGTGATACTGAGTAGTGCATTGTTGGTCTAACGCCACGCCAAGAATCTACAACACGCTTGAACTTGTCGTTGCAAGGTGTAATGTATTCGCCACTATGAATCCAGTGGTGGTGTATGTCTAGCACTAAGGCACAGTGATCTACAAGTTCTAGTGAATGGTCAAGACCCCACGTGAACTCTGCGTTTTCAATGGTTAAGCAGTTACGGGCTTCGGGACTAAGACGTTTGAGCGCATCTTTGATACCTTGAGGGCCGCGTTTACCGCCGATGTGTACGTTGCATTTAAAGTCTTGAAACTTTTTGCCGTAACCTAAGTAACGGATTAAGTCGCAGTGATACTCGAATTCTAAGATTGAGTTTTCGATAACATGGTCTTGTTCTGAAGCAAGAACGCAAAACTGTCCTGGGTGGAATGAGAGACGAATGTCCAACTCCCTAGCACGATCACCTATTTTTTGGAGGTTAGACTCTAGGAATTGGACTACGTCAGGTTGAAAGTAAAATGGCATATAGTCATCGTGAGTATATGCTGTTAGCAAATCTGAAGTAATTCTGAACATACGCAACTCTGGGGGTTGCTTACCTAACCATTCAATCTGTGCGGATAATGCTTGAACATTGGCACGCATCAAATCCCACAGCCGTTCACGAGCACGAGTAGGTGTTTGTGAGCTGAGCCATTTAATAGTTGTGCCGCTTTGATTCAGTTTAGGGTCAGCTTTTGACTCTGAAATCTGAACTTTGCAGGCAAAGCCGATGCGTTGGATATTTTGATTGAACATTTTGTGCTTTATTTTTATCGGTAATTGATTATTATAGCAGTTTTAAGGTGTCTTGTCAAGATTATAATCCAGTTAGCCTAACACATACGGGGCATACAGGATTATAGTCTAAATCTTTAATTAATTGTTGAGACCATATGTTGCAATGTGAGCATTGATCAATTACTTCTACAAGTATGTGGTCTTCAATGTCGTCAACGTCTATTCCTAGTTCGTGACAAGTTTGAGTAAGAGACTTGCGTGTTTTATTTAGTATTTTAGCAAGTCTTTTATAATTAGGGCTTATATCGATCATCTAGCTCTTTATGAGTCTTTTCAAATTCAAGCAAGAACATAATGCAACAAGCTGCGTGAGCTAAGTGCGAAAGTCCCGACTCAGGGTCTTTATCTTCACCAGCGTTAAACGCGGTGATATGTCGCATTGCTGCGCTTAAGGGTCTGCTCCACACAAAACCCTTACGCCAGTTGTGTTCTGCGTATTTTTCTGCACCAAATGCTAATACTGCCGCAGTTTGGTTCATTGCTTCAGTACTTAGCAGATGCAATGGCAGCTTACCACTATCAAACTTAAGTGCTGTGCCTGTAGGCATTGTGCCAACAACAGTTTTTAATTCAATTTGTTCTTTAGCGGCAATATACATTGTATCACCTGTATCAGGATCAGTAAGGGAGATTATTTCGTCTTGTTTAGGCATGATTATTTTTAAGTTTAGGCATAAATAGTCGGGGAATTGTTTTCTTCTTTCGTAATTGCTTTAACAACTCAGGATTTATTTCACTTCGTAATGAAGCAATACCTCGCTGACGGCAATGTTGTTCATATACTGGTAGCAGCACATCTAAGATCAATGCTTCTAGTTCTGCTGTATAATTTGGTTGAGTTGACATTAAAATTCTCCGAGTCTGTCTATTATAACACTGTGGCAAATATTTTTCAAGACAATTTCATTTCATGGTTGGCGCAGACCTTAAAAACACACTTGTGCACTGCTTGGTCTTGTGTTATAATTGAAAGTTCATTCACACATCAAACAAGCATGAGCTACGACATATTAATTAATAGTCTGGTCAACGGGGAATCAGTTACAGTAACTAAATCTGATGGTACT
>Ga0209246_10000803_pt1 | contig 13028 bp, 12 predicted proteins | sample LauGreSpBDMM15SN_2_FD_187560 | JGI IMG/M metagenome (GOLD analysis project Ga0209246, IMG submission 187560) | Freshwater lake microbial communities from Lake Michigan, USA - Sp13.BD.MM15.SN (SPAdes) (version 2) | ecosystem: Environmental > Aquatic > Freshwater > Lake | place: Lake Michigan...
TGGCTGGACAAGGTGTCGCTGCCAACGAATCTTACGCATTAAAAGATGAGTTCCAGGAAGATACCGCTGCAGAAGGTGGTGAAGAAAGCGCTGACGGCGAAAAACCCAAGGCCAAAGCCAAAGCACCTGCCAAGCCCAAGACCAAGGTTCAGGTTAAAGCCAAAGCCAAGCCAGCCAGCGCTGAGTAAGGACTGGTTAAAGGCTGGCTAAAGAAAAATAGCCACATCAAGGGGTGGGAGGTAAGCAATTACCTTGCCTCCCCCTTGTTTCAATAGAGTTTCAACAGAGTTTCAAAGGGTGGCCTTCACAGCAATGTGCCACCTGCGACTCGAAATCAAGCTGGATAAGCTTCAAAAGACAAAGGAGCCTCTCATGGCAGAAATTACAGCATCTGCAGTCAAAGAACTCAGAGAAAGAACCGGCCTCGGCATGATGGAATGCAAGAAAGCCCTGGTGGAAGCCAATGGCGATATCGATCTTGCCATCGAAAATATGCGCAAGGCTGGCAGCATGAAAGCCGCCAAGAAAGCGGGCAGAACAGCCGCTGAAGGTCTGGTTATGACCAAAATTGTGGAAGACGGCAGCTACGGCGTGATGGTTGAAGTGAACAGCGAAACGGACTTTGCAGCCCGTGACGAGAACTTCTCCAATTTCGTCAAAGTCGTGCTCGACAAAGTGTTCACCAGCAAAGAAACCAATATCGAAGCCTTGATGGCCGGTGGTCTCGAAGATCAGAGGCTGGCGCTGGTCCAGAAAATCGGTGAGAACATCAGCGTGCGTCGCGCCGTTGTTGTGGGTGGCGCCGGACAGACTGTTGGTTCCTATGTGCATTCCAACAACAAGATCGGAGTATTGGTGGCCCTTAATGGTGGCCATCAGGACCTGGCGAAAGATGTGGCCATGCATGTGGCAGCAACCAACCCGCTGGTAGCGAATCCGGAAGATGTACCGGCAGAAGTCCTGGCCAAGGAAAGCGAAATCTATACTGCACAGGCAGCCGAAAGTGGCAAGCCGGCCGATATCGTTGAGAAGATGGTAAGCGGTCGTCTGCGCAAGTACATTGAGGAAGTCAGCCTCACTGAACAGGCTTTCATCAAGGATCCTGATATCAAAATCAGCAAACTGCTCAAACAGGGCAATGCTGCTGTAGTTGCTTTCGTTCGTTTCATGGTTGGCGAAGGTATTGAGAGAGAAGTGGTGGACTTCGCAGCTGAAGTGGCTGCCCAAGTCGGTCAGGCACAAAAATAACAGCACAAGTTGTACATGGAAGTGTTAAGTAGATGGACAGACAGAAAGTGTAGATAAAAAGTAGAATTTGACCGCCCCGCAAAGGGCGGTCAGCTACCGCAGTTTCAGCCGCGCCAGAGGCGCCGCTTCCAATACCGCATTCATTACCGTATTTATCGATAGAGAGCCCGGTATGACGACAAAAATACGTAAATACGACCGAATCCTGCTTAAGCTGAGTGGCGAAGCCCTCACAGGTACAGCCGATTTCGGCATTGACCCCAAAGTTCTTGATCGCATGGCTCTTGAAATTGGCCAACTGGTTGAAATCGGTGTGCAGGTTGGGCTGGTAATTGGCGGCGGCAATTTGTTCCGCGGCCAGGCCTTGCATGAGGCGGGCATGGAACGTGTCACCGGCGATCACATGGGCATGCTGGCAACTGTAATGAATGCACTTGCCATGCGCGATGCCCTCGAACGGGCTGGCATTGCTACCAGAGTGATGTCGGCCATCCCCATGAGCGGCGTGGTTGAACATTACGACCGGCGCACAGCCATTCGCCACCTGCGTGATGGCGATGTAGTCATCTTTGCTGCCGGAACCGGCAATCCGTTTTTTACAACTGATACTGCCGCCTGTCTGCGCGGCATTGAAATTGACGCCAATCTGGTGCTGAAAGCCACCAAGGTGGATGGCGTCTATTCCGAAGACCCGATAAAAAACCCGAAGGCCGAGAAATACAGCACACTGAGTTATGATGAAGTGCTGGACAAGAAACTGGCCGTCATGGATCTGACAGCGATTTGTCTGGTGCGCGACCAAGGCATGCCAGTGCGTGTTTTCAACATGCATAAGCAAGGTGCGCTGTTCAATATCATGGTCGGCAAGGATGAAGGAACGCTGATAAAGCGTGGCTGAAGCTGCGCTGAAGAAGCGTAATGGACAGAAAGTACGCTGAAAAAAGCGTGGCTGAGAGGCTCACAAAGCACAGATCAAGAGAGGGCATACAAAATGATTAACGAGATTCTCAAAGATTCCGAAGAGCGCATGAAGAAAAGCCTTCACAGCCTTGATATCGCGTTCAACCGGATACGCACTGGCCGTGCCCACCCCAGCATCCTGGACAGCATCCAGATTTCCTATTACGGCTCCAACCTTCCAATCGCGCAGGTAGCCAATGTAGTGGTAGAGGATGCCAGGACTCTGATGATTGCCCCCTGGGAAAAGAAAATGCTGCACGAAATCGAAAAAGCCATCATGAAATCCGATCTGGGCATCAATCCGTCCAACAATGGTGACGTGATTCGAGTGCCGATGCCGATGCTTACTGAACAAACCCGCAAAGACTACATCAAGCACGCGAAGTCCGAAGCTGAAAACGCCCGTGTCGCTGTCAGGAACATTCGTCGTGATGCCAACACCCATATTAAGGACCTGTTGAAGGACAAGTTGATCAGCGAGGACGAGGAACGCCGCGCCGAGCAAAATATCCAGAAGCTGACCGACAACTACATCGCTCAGGTTGAAAAGAAATTCACTGACAAAGAATCTGATCTTCTTTCCATCTGACCGCTGAAGTCGTGAGCATGGTGCAAGCACCTGAACCTGCAGAACTGGACCCACAATCAGGCTTTTCGTCCAGCCCGCGCCATATCGCCATCATTATGGATGGCAATAATCGCTGGTTGAAACAGCAGGGCGGCAAGGGACTTGATGGCCATATCGCCGGTGCTGAGGCTGCTCGACGTGTCATCAGGCTGTGTGCCGAAAAAAAGATTCCGTATCTGACGCTGTTCGCCTTCAGCAGTGAAAACTGGCAACGACCGCAAAAAGAAGTTTCTGGCTTGATGGATTTGTTCGCCCGCTTCCTGCAGAAGAAAGAAGTACAGAAGCTGCACGAAAACAACATCCGTGTGCGTTTCATCGGCAATCGCAGCCGGTTCTCTCCCAAGCTCCAGTCCCTGATGCACAATGCAGAAACCCTGACGGCTGCCAACACCGGTTTGTGCGTGGTAATTGCAGCTGATTACGGTGGCCGGTGGGATATTGCCAATGCTGCCCGGATGCTGGCGAAGGAAGTGGAGCAGGGCAGTCTCAAGCCGGATGATATTGACGAAGCCCGCATGCATCAGTACATGGCAGCGAGTGATATGCCTGTGCCAGATCTTTGTATCCGCACTGGCGGAGAGGTCCGTATCAGCAATTTCCTGCTGTGGCAGCTCGCCTACACGGAACTCTATTTCACCGATACCTGGTGGCCAGATTTTGACGAAGTGGAATTCAGGCTTGCCCTGAATGATTACGCACGGCGTCAACGCCGCTTCGGCAGGGTCAGCGAACAGGTTGATACCCTTGGCTTAGTCGGACTCTAGCATGTTGAAACCCCCGGTCCAGTCTGACTCGAACGTCTTGAAACAGCGTGTAATCACTGGTGTTGTCCTTGTGATTCTGGTTCTCTGCGTAATACTTCTGTTGCCTCCGTCCTTGTTCCTGATGGCATTTGCGGCAATCATTTGCCAGGGCGCGTGGGAATGGAGCCGTCTGGCCGGACTGCAGGGCAGCACTCTTCGCCGCGGCTATCTCGTCGTAACGCTCCTCGCCATGGCAGGTCTTTATAAACTGCCATCAGAGCAGCGCGTTGTGGTTTTTTATGTCGGTAGTTTTTGGTGGGTGTTGGCGTTCTATCTTATTCGGCGTTACCCGGCTTTGGGGCCACACTGGAAACATCCGGTTCCAATGTGCATAACCGGTCTGCTGGTGTTGTTGCCTGGATGGACCGCACTGGTGCAATTAAGCAGCTCACCTCATTATGTTCAACTAATTCTGCTTTTGTTTGCCCTGGTTGCCGGTGCAGATATAGGTGCCTATTTCTGCGGTCGTGCATTTGGCAAACACAAACTTGCTCCCAATGTCAGTCCGAACAAGACCTGGGAAGGGTTTGCCGGAGGTATCCTGCTCAGCTGTATGATTGCACTGACGGCTTTGCTGACTGCACCGCTTGATCCTCCTCCTTCATTGAGACTTGTGCTGCTGGTCAGCACGGCAGCTTTCGCGGTTGCTGTGTTCAGTGTGGTGGGCGATCTGTTCGAGAGCATGGTGAAACGCCTTGCTGGCGTCAAAGACAGTGGCAGTTTGCTGCCGGGGCATGGTGGTGTGCTTGATCGTATCGACAGCATTACGGCAGCGCTGCCGCTTTATGTGTTGTCGCTCCAGCTGGTGTCCTTGCCATGAAGTTTGAAAATCCATGAAAAGACAAAAAATCAGCATACTTGGGGCTACCGGTTCCATCGGAGTAAACACCCTGCGGGTGATCCGGGACAATTCACATCTGTATGAAGTGCATGCGCTTACAGCACACAACAATATTGGTTTGCTTTATGAGCAGTGCCTTGCGTTCAACCCGGCCGTAGTGGTCACCGGGTCAGTAACCTCGGCTGCTGAACTTGCTGCCAGACTCAAGGCCAAAGGCCAGCCTACTGAAGTGCTGTATGGCCCGGAAGCCCTGGTTGCAGTGGCATGTGCGGTGGAAGTGGATATCGTGATGGCAGCCATCGTTGGCGGCGCCGGTTTGCTGCCTACTTTTGCTGCTGCCCGCGCCGGCAAGAAGATTTTGCTGGCCAACAAGGAGTCCCTGGTGATGGCGGGGGAGTTGTTCATGGACGCAGCCCTGTCCAGCAAGGCCACAGTGCTTCCCATCGACAGCGAGCATAATGCCATCTTCCAGTGCCTCCCGATCAATCGGTCCGGGCATTTTGACCAAGCCCCCGCCAAAGGTTTCCGCAAGATGGTGCTGACTGCTTCCGGCGGTCCGTTCCGGGAACTGCCATTGCAGCACCTGGCCAGAGTCACTCCTGAGCAGGCCTGTAACCATCCCAACTGGAAGATGGGTCGAAAGATCTCGGTTGATTCGGCTACGCTGGTGAACAAAGCCCTGGAGCTTATCGAAGCCAGTTATCTGTTTGCCACGCCTGCCCAGAATATCGAGATCGTGGTTCACCCCCAAAGTATCGTACATTCGATGGTGTATTACAGTGATGGATCGGTGCTGGCCCAGTTGGGCAATCCGGACATGCGGACTCCCATCGCCTATGGCCTGGCCTGGCCTGAACGCATCGAGGCGGGGGTGGCTCCACTGGATCTTGCCCTGCTGGGCCGACTTGATTTCATGCCCCCGGATGAGCAAAAGTTCCCCGGTTTGGCCCTGGGCCGGAAGGTTGCTGCAAGCAGGGGAGCGGCACCGATAATTTTCAATGCAGCCAATGAAATTGCAGTGGCTGCCTTTCTTGCTGCTGAACTCGGCTTTGACCAAATACCTGTTATCATTGACCGCGTTTTACAGGGGCTGGATTGTGCGTCTCCCCGGACCCTGGAAGACGTCTTGGAAATCGATGTAATGACCCGGCGCAAGGCACATGAATTTGCTTCAATGATGCAGGGCCGAAATCGGGTCACAAGCTGACAGCACTAATTCGGTTTTTTATTGTCAAACCAGCCAGCACACAAAAAGATACTCCCGGATAAAGAAGAATGGACATTTTGGGTTCAACCATTATCAGCCTCCTGGCAATGCTGGTGACGCTGGGTATTTTGGTGACCATACATGAATATGGACACTTCATCGTTGCCCGCCTGTGTGGGGTAAGGGTGGAACGTTTCTCCATTGGTTTTGGCAAACCACTGTTGGCCTGGAAAGGCAAACCCGGCAAGGCGGGAACCTCCAGTGAAGTTCCTACTGAGTATGTAATCAGCGCGTTGCCGCTGGGTGGATATGTGAAGATGCTGGGTGAGCAGGAGGACGATATCGGTCCTGATTTGCGCAAGCAGTCATTTGGTCACAAGTCCCTGCTACAGCGCACGGCTATTGTTGCCGCCGGCCCCGTGGCCAATTTCCTGCTGGCCATTATATTGTACTGGTGCGTGTTCCTCGCCGGAGTTAGCGGGCTTGCTCCAGTCGTTGGCGATGTCGAGCCCGGCAGTGCCGCAGACCAGGCCACTTTGCTGGCAGGTGATGAAATAGTAAGTGTGGATGGCCAGCCAACCTCAACCTGGCAAGATGTTCGTATCGCGTTACTGGATCGACTGGGTGAAAGCGGCACCATAGAGCTCCAGGTCAGTAACCAGAATTCTTCCTTGCCCAGGACTGTATCGGTGTTCATCACAGACTGGTTGGGTGAAACTGAAGCCCCCGATCTGCTGGGTTCCCTTGGTCTGGTGCCCTACCATCAGGTAGTTCCACCTGTCATTGAAGAAGTCGTCGCAGGTGGCAGAGCTGAAGCTGCCGGCCTGCAACCCGGCGACCTCATCGTTGCAAGCAACAATGAAGTTATTCGTAACTGGAGCATGTGGCTGGATGTCGTTAGGAACAATCCGGAAACCGCGCTTGCAGTGGAAGTGTTGCGTGATGGTTACACTATCCAAACTGGCTTGACCCCGGCAGTACGCCTTGCCGAAAACGGTGAACCCGAACTGACTGAAGAGGGTGCCGAGCAGGGCTACATCGGGGCCAGCGTGGTGGTACCCCAATTGCCGGACTGGATGAACCGTACCCAGGCCTATTCGGTATTTGCAGCGGTGCAGCGGGCCTTTGCCGAAACGCTGGACAACAGTATCTTCGTGCTCGATTCGATCGGGAAAATGCTGACGGGCAATATCTCAGTCAAGAACCTCAGCGGACCGATTACGATTGCGCAGGTCGCTGGCGAGACTGCAACTTACGGTCTCGAATACTATATAAGTTTTCTGGCATTGCTGAGCATCAGTCTTGGCGTGCTTAACCTGTTGCCGATTCCCGTTCTTGATGGCGGGCATCTGTTTTATTACGCGATTGAAGCGCTCATTCGCCGTCCCGTGCCGCGCCGTATCCAGGAGCTAGGCATGCAGGTCGGCATGATGTTGGTAGGCTGCATCATGCTGCTGGCGCTGTTCAATGATGTAAACCGCCTGTTTTAGGATTCCGGCTCTCTGATGATTCCGAAGTTGTTCAAACGTTCCCGCTCTGTACTTGTATCAGCCATCGCTCTTGCCCTGGTTGCGGCACCTCCTGTCTTCGCGCAGACCTTTACGGTTGCCGACATACGCGTGGAGGGCTTGCAGCGTATTGCTGCCAGCACCGTATTTGGTCTCCTGAATGTCAATGTCGGAGACCAGATCGACCAGGCTGATGTTGCCGAAATAATTCGTGATATTTTCGCTTCCGAGTATTTCGAGAACATCGAAGTGCAGATGGAAGAGAACGTTCTCGTGATCAAGCTGGAGGAACGGCCAACCGTCTCCGAAATCAACATCGAAGGCAACAAGCTCATCAAGTCCGAGATGCTGCTGGAAAATATGGAAAAGGCCGGGCTGTCGGTGGGTTCGGTTTACATGCCTTCCATTCTCGAAGGCATGCAAATGGCGCTGGAAGAACAGTATGTTGCCCAGGGTATGTACGGTGCCAAGGTCGAACTTGATGTGGACGAACAGGAACGCAACCGCGTTGTGCTCAACATCAATGTTACCGAGGGTGATGCTTCCAAGATTGTTCATATCAATATCGAAGGCAATTCGGTTTACGACGACGAAGAGCTGATTGAGGTCTTCGAGTTGAAAGAATCACATTTGACCTCGCTGTTCAAGAAAGACGATCGGTATGCGCGCGAAAAGATCAATGGTGACCTTGAGCGGCTCACGTCTTATTACATGGACCAGGGTTATATCAATTTCGAAATTACCTCAACCCAGGTGTCAGTCTCTCCTGACAAGGAAGAGGTCTACATCACCATCAACGTATCGGAAGGCGATGTTTATACCGTCGATGAAGTTGAACTTGCCGGCGATCTGGTCGACTCGGAAGAGATCTTGCGCTTGCTGGTGCAGGTGAGCAGCGGTCAGGTGTTTTCACAACAAATGGTTACTTCCACCACCGAATTCATGAAGCAGTTGCTCGGTAATCGCGGTTATTTCTTTGCCGAGATCGAAGGCGTACCCAACATCAACGAAGACGACAAGACCGTAGACATCACCTTCTTCGTCGAGCCAGGCAGTCGCACCTATGTGAATCGCATCAGTTTCCGCGGCAATACCAATACGGCTGACGAAGTAATGCGTCGCGAAATGCGCCAAATGGAAGGGGCACCCGCTTCGAATATGGCGCTGGAGCAGTCCAAGGTAAGGATGGAACGACTGGGCTATTTCTCCGAAGTTGAGTTTGAGACAACGCCGGTGCCAGGAACCTCAGACCTTATCGATGTTGAGTATACGGTGGAAGAACAGTTATCCGGTTCCATTGGGGGCTCCATCGGTTATGGCCAGGTACAGGGTTTCGTGCTGAGTGCCAACCTGCAACAGACCAATTTCCTTGGTACCGGCAAAAGCATAGGTGTGAACGTCAACACGAGTGCATTCAGTACCAACTACAATGTGAGCTATTTTGATCCTTACTATACGATTGATGGCGTAAGTCGTGGTTTCAACCTGTCATATGCCACCTCTGATTACGCCGAGCTGGGCATCGCCAGCTACAGCACGGACCAGACCAGCATTGGTACAACCTATGGTTACCAGTTGAACGAGAACCAGACGCTGTCTTTTAATTTCGGCTTCTCCAATACCAAGATTGATGCCGGCTTCGGGCCGGTACAGGAAATCCAGGCCAGTCCGGCACTTTACCCTGGTGTTAGCCAATACTTTTTGCAGCCGGGACGCAGCCAGTCGTATTTTGATCCGGTCACTGGAAATATTTTCCCCATATCCGACGGTGTGATTGCGCCTATTACCAATTTGCCAACCACTGCTTTTAACAATGAAACGGGTTTCCTTGATCGTGAAGGCAACAAATTCAACAACCTGACCCTGGGCATTACCTGGCTCGAATCGACCTTGAATCTTGGTTTGTTCCCAACTGCGGGTTCAGCGCAAAGTCTTACTTTCGAATTGACAGTACCGGGCAGTGATCTTTCCTATTACCGCGTGCGCTATTTCTATGAGCATTACCTGCCCATCAGTGGGGAATGGATTGTCCATACCCGCATGGACCTCGGTTATGGAGCTGGTTATGGCAAAACTGAACAATTGCCGTTCTTCCAGAACTTCTATGCGGGTGGTCAGCGCGCAGTGCGAGGCTTCGAGGCCAACACGCTCGGTCCACGCAGCACTTTCGCACAGAATTACGTTTCGGATTTTTCCGCCTATGTCAAAGACGAGAACGGCAATATCGTTCTTGATAACAGCGGCAGCCCGGTTCCAGACATAAATTCACCGATTGCCTATTACCTGGCTCAAGTGTTTGATGAGAATGGACAGGCAGTACTTGATGCCAACGGGATGCCGGTTTTGAAAGACGAATTGGCCAGGCAGGATCAGTATAGTGGCAGGCCTGCACCTTTTGGCGGCAATATCCAGACCACAGGTACGGTAGAACTGCTGTTCCCGCTGCCGTTGGTCAAGGACAGAAGCAGGGTACGTTCTTCGCTTTTCCTGGACGCCGGCAATGTGTTTTCCAGCTATTGCACATCGATACAGCAAGCGAACAACAATTGCTCGGGATTCGATGTGGGCGAGCTGAGATATTCGGCAGGTCTCCATGTCAGCTGGATGTCAGGAGCCTTTGGTGTGATGTCCTTCAGCCTTGCCAAAGCCTTTAACACCAGTATCATAGACGAAACTGAAGTCTTCCAGTTCAATATAGGCAACGCATTCTAGATATCCTGTTACCCGGCCTGAAAAACATCAGGCACGGGTGATACCTGATTCAACTTATTTGTCATTTTGGAGAGTTTTTGTGAATACCCCTGTAAAAATGTCTGCCCGCATCAACAAAGCCGTAAGCCGTGTTTGTCAGGTATTGTTGCTTGCCGGTGTTGCCAGTTCTGCGATGGCTCAAGAGCCGTTGAAAATTGCCATTCTCGACATGAGTTCAGCCCTGTTCAATACCGAAATTGCCAAACAGGAAGATCAGAAAGTACGTGACGAAACCTCTGCCGATGAGCAGAAAGTCCGTTCACTTGCCGAAGAAGCAACTGCCCTGCAGGAAAAGCTGCAAAAAGACGCAGCTGTCATGAGTGAAGAAGACCAGAAAAAGACGGCCGAACAAATCGAGGAAATTGGCGTTCAGTACCAGTTCCTTGTGCAGAAACTGCAGAAACTGGTGCAGGAGCGTCGTCAGGCTTTCCAGCAGGCCTACACACCAAACCTGATTCAAGCCATCACTGCAGTAGTGGAAGAAGGCAAATACGATATTGTCTTGCGTTCAGAAGCCGCCTTGCATTTCAACAGTAGTTTTGACATCACTGCACAAGTGACTGAAAAACTGAACGCCCAGCAATAATCCGGCCTGACGCGTGTGACTGCCGTAACAGCGTATACCCTTGGTGAGTTGGCTGCCCTACTTGGGCTGCCCTTGCAGGGTGAGGCTGGTACGGTAATCACCGGCATTGCCACTCTCGCCAAAGCGGGTCCCGGCCAGCTTAGTTTTTTTCATAACAATCGCTATTTCCCGGACCTCCTTGCTACCAAGGCCAGCGCGGTCATCATTCATCCTGATTCTGCTTCCGCCTGTCCCACCGCAACCTTGTTGGCAGCCAATCCCTATGCTGCCTACGCCAGGGTTTCACGTCTGTTTGGTCGGCCCAATAGTCAGGCAACCGGTATTCATGCAACAGCAATTGTGCATCCAACCGCTATCGTGGCGGCCAGTGCCTCGCTGGGAGCTCATGTGTGTATTGGTGCCAATACTGTTGTTGAAGAACAGGTGATCATCGGTCCAAATTCAGTAATTGGTGATGATTGCTTTATTGGCAAGGATTCCTGGCTTTCAGCCAATACCACCTTGTACCACGGGGTTACGCTCGGGAGTCGTGTGCGCATTCATTCTGCAGCAGTGCTTGGCAGTGATGGATTTGGTTTTGCTTCTGATGGCAAGCGTCATGAAAAAATCGAGCAACTTGGTGGTGTCCGGGTAGGGGATGATGTCGAAATTGGAGCTGCTACTACGATTGACCGTGGCGCGCTTGACGATACTGTCATCGAAGAAGGTGTAAAGATCGACAATCAGGTCCAGATTGCACACAACGTTCGCATCGGCAGCAACTCAATCATTTGTGGTTGCAGCGCAATCGCCGGTAGCTCAGTGATTGGAAAAAACTGTATCATTGCCGGCGCCGTTGGGGTGATAAATCATGTATCCATCTGCGATGGGGTGACAGTCACCGCCATGTCCCTGGTTAACCAGTCCATTACCGAGCCGGGGATTTACTCTTCCGGAACCGGACTGGACAAGGCCAGTAACTGGAAAAAGAACATCGTCAGGTTCAGGCAGCTTGATGACATCTGGAAGAAGCTGCTCCGACTCGAGAAATGAGTGCGCCCCGGCTTCTGGCGTTCTGGCTGGTATTGCCGGAACAGCCATTGACAACTTCCAACTACAAGCAATCCGACGAACTCAACAATCAGGATCAAAGGCCAGTCAAATGATGCATATTGGTGATATCAAAGCCTATCTCCCCCAGCGCTATCCCTTCCTGATGGTCGACCGGGTGCTTGAAATTGAAATGGGTAAACGAATCAAGGCTTACAAGAATGTAACCACCAATGAAGAATTCTTCGAAGGTCATTTCCCCAACAAACCCATCATGCCTGGTGTGATGATCATTGAAGCCCTTGCACAGGCCGCTGGTGTCCTGGGATTCAAGAGTCAGGAAAAACTGCCCAAAGACGGCTATATCTACTATTTCGTTGGTGCCGACAATGTGCGCCTGAAGCGTCCGGTAGTTCCTGGCGATCAGCTGATGCTGGAAGCCGAGATCATCATGGTCAGGCGCGGCATCTACAAATTCCAGTGCAAGGCTTCCGTAGATGGTGAGCTGTGCTGTGAAGCAACCATCCTGTGTGCTGAACGCAAAGAATCATAAGCCGGGTTTTTCCTGCAGAAACCGCGATTAATACAGCCCTAGACCGGATGTTACAGTGAGCAACAAACCGATTATTGATCCATCGGCCCGAATTGGAGCCAATGTCAGGATAGGTCCATGGACCATCATCGGACCCGACGTGGAAATCGGGGATGATTGTGAAATCAGTTCTCATGTGGTGATCCGCGGCCCAACCCGTTTGGGGCGCAATAACCGGATTTTCCAGTTTGCCTCAGTCGGCGAAGATCCTTCCGACAAGAAGTTCCATGGTGAAGTCTCCTGGCTCGAAATGGGAGACAACAATGTGATTCGGGAGGGTGCCACCATTCATCGTGGTACTGAAGCAGGGGGAGGTGTTACGCGGATCGGGTCCGACAATTTGTTCATGCCCTATACCCACGTTGCACACGATTGTATCATCGGCAATCACACGATTTTCTCCAACAACGCGGCAGTCAGTGGGCATGTCGTGGTGGACGACTGGGCCATTCTCGGTGGTTATGCCGGGGTCTACCAATTCCTCCATATTGGCGCCCATAGTTTCGTGGGTGGACAAACCCATGTGAACATGGATGTGCCGGCGTTTGTCATGGTAAATGGGGTCCCACCACAGCCCAAAGGCATCAACATTACCGGTCTGGAACGCAGGGGCTTCAGCAAGGAAGCCATTCAAGTGCTGCGCAAGTGCTACAAGATCCTTTATCGCAATAGCAACACGCTTGAACAGGCCCTGGCAGAAATGGCAGCACTGGCTCAATCAACGCCTGCAGTACAGGTCATGATCGATTCGATCAAAGCCTCCAAAAAAGGCATTCTGCGCTGACCATGACATCAACCCTGCACGTTGGCATCCTGGCCGGGGAAAGTTCCGGTGACATTCTGGGAGCCGGACTCATGCAGGCGTTGCGCGAACT
>Ga0209246_10000805_pt1 | contig 13012 bp, 13 predicted proteins | sample LauGreSpBDMM15SN_2_FD_187560 | JGI IMG/M metagenome (GOLD analysis project Ga0209246, IMG submission 187560) | Freshwater lake microbial communities from Lake Michigan, USA - Sp13.BD.MM15.SN (SPAdes) (version 2) | ecosystem: Environmental > Aquatic > Freshwater > Lake | place: Lake Michigan...
CCCCTGACTGCCCAGGCCGCGGCCACCATAAAAACACACCTGTAACCAGCATGACCAGCGTCCAACTGGCGGCCAACTCGATCAGCCAGCGCCACCCATCGCCCTGCTGCAAGTTGGAGTGCAACTTACGCGCCCAAGTGGCAAAACGCTCTGACTCTTTAAGTTGCCCCAGCACCTCGGCGGTGTAGGGATTCACATAGACCACCACCGCACGCGGAGGGATGCCAAAGTTCGGCCGCAAGAACTGCGGCTTGGCTTCTGCAGCGCCAGCGATGGCGCCTTGGCCCCCGTGCCCACCATGACCAGTGCCCTTGGCTTTGTCCTGCATGGGAGGCGTGAACGCCACCCGCACACTGTCGTCCGGGTCAAATGCAGGCACGACCGAATGCAGGCTCCAGCCTTGGGGTGCTATTTGACTCGCAGCCAGCACCGCATCGTCGAGCGGTCTTGGTTGCGCTTGCGAAGCCACGGTGTCAAGGTGGCCATGTAGAGATCTTTCGATCTGCGGCGTGAACACATAAAGCAATCCAGTTAGACAAGCCACCAGCAAGAAAGGACTGGCGATCAGCGCTGACCAGAAATGCAGGCGCCACAGCAAGCTGCGGCGCCGTGCCTGGGTTTGAGCCAAGGTCATATAAGTCATGACAATGATTTTCTTGACGACTCAAACGTTCAACGGCCGCCGAACGATTTGGTCAAGCCGACCATCACGCTGCGCGGTGCCCCTGCCGCATAGGTGTTTTGCGTATTGGGGGTGTAAGTGCCGCTTTTGAAATTACTGGAGGCATTGTCTGAATAGACCTTGTCGGTCAGGTTGCGCACCTGGCCCCAGACTTCCCATCCTTCTGGCAGCTTGTGGCTGGCCGTCAGATTGAGCAGGGTGTGACCTGCATAGCGAACCGTGTTGGCATTATTCATCCAGTAGCTGCCTTGCTTCACCAATCCCAATGCCAAACGCGAGCCGGGCGTGAACTTCCAGCCCACCTGGGCATTGATGTTGTGATCGGGCGCTTGTGGCATGCCCTTGCCCGAATAGTCTTCAATGGCACCCACTCTGTCACTCACGCGATAACTCGTAAAGGTGTGCTCTGCCCAAGTAGCTCCCACACGCCAATCCCATTCGCGGAGGTCTTGATTCAGGCTCAACTCCACGCCCCGACTGCGCGTGCTGCCTGCGTTCTTGTTGAAGCTGTTGCCGATCTCAGAGGTGTAGGACACGATGGTGTCTTTGCCGCTGAGTTGATAGAGCGCCGAGTCCAAGCGAATGCCGGATGCCAGCAAGGCGCGCCAGCCCAACTCGATGTTGTCGTAGGTGGCCGAGTTCAGTTCAGGGATGGCGGTCTTGCCATACAACTGGCTCACTTCAGGCGGCGTAAAGCCCATGCTCAGGTTGCTGTACAAACTGCTGGTGGGGCTGATAGCGTAGGTCGCGCCGACTTTGGGACTGAACTTGGCAAAGCTGCGCGTCTCGTTGGCAGCGCCGTAGTTGGCGCCTGGCGTCAAATTGTTTTTAAAGTCATATTGAATGCTGTCGTAACGGCCGCCCGCCACCAGTCGAATCTGCGCCGTTGGACTGAACTCCAATTGCGCGAATGCCGCATCATTGGCAATGCCGGCCCCGAAGTTGCGCACGCCACTCGGGTTGGCCACGCTGTTCGGGGTGTAGCTGATGTATCGGCCTGTGGGTACATCGCGCACGATGGCCAGGTTGTCTGACACATAGTCATTTTGACTGCGGTCAATGTAGATTCCAGACACCAAGCGGGCACGCAACCAGTCCAGCTTTTGCTCGTGCTTAATATCCAATCCCAAAGATTCAACATGGTTGTTATTGAGTGTGCCTTTGCAGCTCGTTCCCGAGCAACCCGAAATGGTGTAGTTGGGCAATTGACCGTGGTCGTTGTTGCGAGCAAAAACCGTCACGGTGGTCAGACCTCCTTGGGTCGTTTCGCCCTCCCAAGCCAGGTTGGCGCGGGTAGTTTTGTCTTTGCGCCAAGTGAAGGTGTTGATGCTTTTACCGGGATTGGTGCGGAAGTCGTTTTCAAACAGACTGCCTGGCGTGTCCGAATCCAAGTTGGTGTGCACAAGCGAGGCCCGCATCCATGATGTCGCGCTCAGGTTGTAGTCGCCGCGCAAAGTGAACGAGTCCTTTTGGCCCCCGCTGTACTGTTGCCAGTTGTTGGTGTCGCGCTGTGAGGTGTAGTGCGAAAAACGCAGCCCCAAATCACCCCACGTATTGCTGGCACCTGAGTCGATGCGCGTGAAGCCATCGGTACTGTCACGGCGTACGCCCAAATAACCCGTTGGCGTTTTGGATGCGCGCTGAGTTAAAAAGTTCACTGCACCGCCCACGGCATTACTACCATACAACGACGAAGCTGCGCCTTTGACGACCTCGACACCGGCTGAACCGTTCATATTGGTTTCGTTCAAGGCATTGTGGTTGAACACACCCAGCGGACGAATCGGAATGCCGTCTTCCAAGTACTGATAAACGGCGTTGGTGCTGATGGGCTGGCGAATGCTCATGCTGTGCTGCTCGTTGCCCAAATCGTTCCAGAAGACACCCGGAATGCGGTTGATGATCTCACCCACCGACTTGGTTTTGTCGGCATCCCACTGGGCACGGCTCACAGAGCCAATGGACACGGGCGTTTCAGACAATTTGGTTTCAGAGCGTGAGCCCGACACCACGATGGTGTCCGAAACCGGCGCGGTTTGCGCCAGCGCCACACCGCACTGACTGGCAAACAAGCCGAGCACGGCCAATGACAAAGGAGAAAGTTGAAGAATGTTTTTCATATAAGTTTCAAATCGATCTGCGACCGCAGGCAGTTTCTGCACACGGTCAAAACAAAAGCCGGTCTCCTTGCGGAGGCAGCTCACGTTAAAAAAGAATCAATTCGAAACAGGGGGCCCGCGAGAGGGCAATGGCGGGGCAGTCAGTGAAACCAACACGGCTTCAGACACCGGCATGAGCGCATAGGACAGCGCAGAAATCACCTTCACCGCATCAGACAGCGAAGGCAAGAGTGGCAACGCGGGCGTGGCATGGGCGCACAGGGGGCAGTCCATCACCATCACTTGCGATGCCTGGGCGTCATCACCTTGCACCACCACTTTCATGATGCCCATGGTCGAGCACACCACGTCCATGCTCTTGGGCTGCAAGGTGGCAGCCAACACCGACGCACCCACAAACAGCACGTACCAAACCAGCACAAGGCGGGTCAGGCGGCGCAGCAGGGACAGGTTGGTAAACATCTTTGAATTATCGCAAAATCGTTTGAACGCGTTGATCCATTTCAAATTTGATATTTTATCGGCGCCCGTTCTTAACACAGAATGCCCGCAACCAACATGTGAATGCGTCGGGCCGCCCAGAGTTGTTGCGCTTCTCTCATCACGGAAGGTGTCTTTGTTCATTAACACCAGCAGAACCAAGTTTTCGCCATGGATCCGCGTGCTTGGGATTTCGAATCAATGTACTGTCGGTCAGGGCATTCAAGAAAGCGACCAGGTCGCTGACTTCTTGCTCACTGACCTCAAAGCCCCCGATCAGCGAACTGCGCAAGGGGCTGGGCCCAGCAGGGCTGCCGCCAGCGCGGCCCGCTTGGGCGTAGTGGGCGCGGATGACTTGGTCGAGCGTGGCAATCGAGCCGTCGTGCATGTAGGGCGCGGTCAGCGCAATGTTGCGCAGGCTGGGCGTGCGGAACTTGCCCATGTCATCGGCATCGCCCGTGAACTCGCTGATGCCCGGGTTGTCTGCGGGGTAGGCACCCCGGCCATCCAAGTTGTGCAAGCCCGTGTTGTGAAAGCCGCGCTCGGCCAGTGGCAGCTTGCTGTGGCGGATGTTGTCGGTGAAGGTGAAGCTGCCGTGGCAGTGGTAGCACTCCATCTTTTCGCCAAAGAACAGGCTTTCTCCGCGCTTGGCCGCTGCAGAGATGGCCTTGGGCTGGCCGCCGTATTTGTAGCGGTCATACGGGCTGTCAAACGAGAGCAGGCTGCGCTGAAAACTGGCCAAGGCTTTGGTCAACGTGCCCAGCGAATACAAAGCCTCGCTGCCTTTTGCTGCTTCGACCGGAAAGGCTTTGGCAAACAAGTCGCGGTAACGCGCATCGGCTTGCAGGCGCTCGAACAGCTGCTTTTCTTGGCCGGCCATGCCCATTTCCACCGGGTGCTCGCCAAAGATAGGCACCAGGGCCTGCACTTCTAAAGCCGTGAGGTTGGGGTTGGCCCAAGTCAGCACAGGCAGATAGGCCACATTGGCCAGCGCCATGGCGCTGCGCTGGCCTGCTTGCCCGGTCACACCCTTGGCCACGGCCAGTCCGTCGGTGAAGGCTTTGTCCTGATGGTGGCAGGTGGCGCACGACATGCTGCTTTCAGCCGACAGGCGCTGGTCGTAAAACAGGTGCCGCCCGAGCTCAACTTTGGCCGCACTCATCGGGTTGTCTGCGGGCACCACTGGGCGCGGCACCCAGTCGGGCAAATCCCAATGAAAAACGTCCGAAGAACTGCCTGTGAGCACAGCCCAACCGGCCAAGGCCAGCAGGCAGGTGCTCAGGGTTTTGCGCAAAGGGTTCATGGCCGAGCTCTTGGGTGCAGATCAGCGCTTGGACAGCAAGCGCTGAGGGCCTGCAGCGGCGACACCGTCATAGGCCAGGCCCAGCGCGTGCATCACGGACGGGCAGTCGCCATCTTTGGGGAAGCTCATGCAGCCGGGCGATGTGCCTTTGGCGTTGACGTCCACATTGGCCTGCGCCAGCACCGCGCCCATGTCGGCCACCACGGTGTTTTTGCGCAAGTCAAAGCTATCAAAGCGCACCGTCATGCGGTTGGGGCTTTGGCAGGCGCTGGGCGCCTGGGTTTTGCTCTCGCCCGCGCATGCCGTGCTGCCCAGGTGCACCGAGTAGCGCGTGACCGGGCCCATGGCGTTCGCTGCTGCGGGTTTGTCTGTGCTGATGCCACTGCTGGCGGTGTCGAACTTGATGAACTTGTAGCCGCCTTGCCAGTTCCAGAACATGGCCGTGGAGTTGAGAGGCGCAGGAGCGACCGTGGGGTCCTGGTGGTTTTGTGCAAAGGGCACACCCACGGTGAGTTCCACCCCGGTGTATTCACCCGCAGGCACTTGGCCGCGCACGCTGGTGTTGGTGGCCTCTGTGCCATTGCGACAAGGGCCAGTGCCGTTTTCAAAGTCCAGCAGCGCCACCGATTGCTGTTGCCACACGCCGTCTTGCGCGAGCTGCACTGGCACGGTGCTGCCGTCTTGGCGCACCAGCTTGACCTCGCTCACGTACATGCGAAAGTCGCTGGGTGTGATGGTCGAGCGCGTGCTGCCCACGCCTTCGTAACGCTGACCGCAGGCAAAGGGCTGACTGTTGATTTGGGCAGCAAACTTCAGCTCAACGGCTTGAGCGGTTTGCGGGCTGGGCAGGGTGCTGCAAGCCGTCACGGTCAAGGACACTGCGGCCAGGGTGAAAAGTTTTTTCATCGTGTTATCCATTTCAAAAATCAGTGTGGGTGCGCAGGCGCGCCTGCACGCGGGGTTTGCACCCAAACGTTCACACGCCGGGTACCTGCTTTTTCAAAGACCAGCTCTAGATCAAAGTGGTCGCCATCTTTGAGGGCTTGCTTCAAGTCCAACAGCATCAGGTGGTGCGTGCCTGCGCCGCCGTGCCGCAAGGACACTTCGGTTTGCGCGGGCAGCTCCAGCGCAGGGACTTGGCGCATGCGCATGACGTTGCCGTCCATCTGCATGTGGTGGATTTCGACCCGCGCGGCCACAACGGTGCGGGCCGACAGCAGGAGGTCAGGCGTTTTACCTTTGTTGCGGATGGACTTGAAATACACCGCCCCTATGGTGGTGCCTGCCAAGCTGGGCGTGGCATAGGGGTGGTCTATCACCAAGTCGCCTTGACGAAAGTCGTGCGCATGGGCAATGCCCGCGCCCAGCGACATGGCCACCAATCCCATCAGCAGGCTGCCCTCAATGAAACCCAGGCCGAAGCTGGTTTTTCTGGCATGTGGCCAGTCGCTGTGAACCCGCATGTTCATGGCCAGGCCCCTCAAGCCGCGAGCGCAAAAGGCTCGGCCCCTGCCCACACCGTGGCATGGTGTGTGCTCGGCTGCTTGCGCTTGGGCAGCAAGGTGTTGAGCTCTCGGCATGCAGTTTCAAATGTGGAGTCCACCACCTGCGCCATCTCCTTGAGGAAGGGCATGTCATGACGCGCGATGTCCAACATACGGCCGTCGGCCTGCTTGCCCAAGACCGTCAGCAAATAGGCCAAGCGGTGCACGATGGGACCGGTGCGCAAGCGGTGCATGTCGCAGGTTTGGCGTTGCTGTTGCAAAAAACCCTGCGCCAAAATAATGTTGTAGTCCAACTCGTGGGCAACAACGTGAATCTGCGCTTTTGCAGCCACCAGTGCCACGGCCGTGTAGGCATAAGGCTCGGCGCACAAGGTTTCAACGCCGATCAGATCGCCCACCTGGGCCAGTTGCACGAGGCACTGGCCATCGGGGCCCGATTGCACCAGCTTGAAAACGCCTTGCGTGACGCGCCACAAAGGCCCTACCGCTCCAGCGGTCAACAAGGTCTGGCCTCGGCCCACGACGATGCTGTCAGTGACCGGAATTTGGGTTAAATATTTCACACTTTTCTCCTGACTGAGTTCGGCCGCATCCCCTGGATGGGGTGCAGACAAGATGCAGCCCTGTGCTGAGCACAGGGCTGCGACGCAAGGTCAGGTCAGTGCAGGAGGGGCGCGAGACTGGACCGTCCAATGCAGGGTGGTCAGCCAGAAAGAAAAAGAAACTGGCGCCAGCAAGGGCGGCGCTTGGGGCAGGCCTTGCCAGACAAACGGATTCGTCGGTGGTGCCATGCGGTCGGAGGCCAACACACACAGAGCGCAATGGTCCAGCATGCCCATGCCCGGCAGGGCTGGCGCGACGGGCCCGTCTGCGGGGCTGTCCACGGCCACTCGGCCTGTACCAGCAGAGGTGCAAACCTCAACCCAGCTGACCTGCGAGCCCTGCACCCAGGCGCGCGCACGCGAGACCGTGGGGGCCAAAGCCCCCAACAGCATCACGCACAGCACCAGCAGGCTAAGCCTGCGCAGTTGGGCAGTGGTCCAGGTCATGGCGCGAATCAGCCGTTCACTTTAGTTCAATGTTTGTGCTTGTGTACATCGCCATGATTCATGGCCGGCGCAGCCGCGGTGCGCGCAGGCACCTTGAGTTCGATCGTCTGGCGTTTGCCATCTTTACCCTCAACCACCAGAGTCACTGGCACAGTGTCACCGTCCTTGACCTGGCCTTTCAGGTCCATCAACATGACGTGATAGCCACCGGGCTTGAGATCGACGGCCTTACCTGCGGGCAGGGCCAAGCTGGGAATAGCGCGCATTTTCATGACATCGCCTTCCATGGCCATTTCATGCACTTCAACCACGGCCGCTACCGGCGACTGGGCAGAGACCAGTTTGGCGTCTTGCGCCGATTGCAGTTGCATAAAGGCGCCAGTGGCTTTTTGCTGCGCCACGGTGGCGCGCACCCAAGCGTCTTTGACGGTCACTTGGGCTTGAGCCACGCCTGCCAACAACACCACTGCCACGCAAATCACAAGTCGTTTCATGAGGAACTCCAGTTTAAAAATCAAGGGGGATTGCACTTGGCAATGCACAGCTTTGCCAAGCGCAGGCACGCCAACAAGTCATCTGTTTTACACGAACGAGTCGCGTAAAAAATTCAACCAGCAGCCTTGTTCAGGAAAAATAGGGGGGTGCCCGGGCCTGCCAAGGCAGTCCGACCAGCGAGGCCAAGCGGGCCCGCTCAAGCGTGTCAAGCGCAAATGAGAGGCCCACATGGACCCAAGCTTCGATCGTCACGGCGGGAGGCATCGCCAGCGGCAAACACAAGGGGCAGTGCATGCCATGCCCGCGCTCAGAATCATCAAGTCCACTCTGTGCACCCGCATCCGAAGACACCAGCTTGACGCTGCCGGCAGTGGAACAAACCAGCTGCACACCGTCTGGGTTCACCAGCGGCGAAGCCACCGAAACCCCGACGAACAACACAAACCACACCAGCACGAGGCGGGCAAGGAAGTGGGCGTTGCGCAGGGTTTGCATGAAGGAGAATTATGCACGACCGCTTTTCAAGCCAAGTCGCGCAGCACCTGATGTTCGATCTCGGCCCACTCGTCATCGGTGAACAAACGCGATCGGGTGTGAAAGGCTTTGCCCGTGGCGCCTTCGAGCGAAAACGTCCCACCATGCCCCTCGATCACGTCGATGATGAGTTGCGTGTGTTTCCAGTACTCGTACTGAGACTTGCTGATGTAGAAAGGCACGGACCCGATCTCGCCTAATTTGACGTCGTAGGGCCCAATCGTCAGATCGGTGGGCAGTAACAGTTGGCCGCGCTGTTATCGCAGCAGCCACCCGACTGATGAAACATCAACGCACCATGTTCGGCCTTGAGCTCTTCGATCAGGGACAGCGCTTCGGCTGTGGCCATCACACGTTCGACCATGTCATCTCCTTGAACATCGAAAAAAAGGGGCGGATCACTCCGCCCCCACAATCTTGACCGATTCAGTCAATCAGAAGAAGCCCAACTTGCTTTCGCTGTAGCTGACCAACAGATTCTTGGTTTGCTGGTAGTGGTCCAGCATGACCTTGTGGGTTTCGCGGCCAATGCCCGACTCTTTGTAGCCACCGAAAGCGGCGTGCGCAGGGTAGGCGTGGTAGCAGTTGGTCCACACGCGGCCAGCCTTGATGGCGCGGCCCATGCGGTAAGCCACATTGCCGTTGCGGCTCCACACACCAGCGCCCAAACCATACAAGGTGTCATTGGCGATTTCCAAGGCTTCGGCTTCGTCCTTGAAAGTCGTCACGGCCAACACGGGGCCAAAAATTTCTTCTTGGAAGATGCGCATTTTGTTGTGGCCCTTGAACAAGGTGGGCTGCACGTAGTAGCCGCCCTCCAGGTCGCCGCCCAAATGCGCTTGGTTGCCACCAGCCAACACTTCAGCGCCTTCTTGCTTGCCCAACTCCAGGTAAGACAAGATCTTGGTGAGTTGCTCTTTGGACGCTTGCGCACCCATCATGCTGTCGGTGTCCAAAGGGTTCTGGTGCTTGATGGCGGCGACGCGCTTGAGTACGCGTTCCATGAACTTGTCGTAAATGCTTTCTTGGATCAGCGCACGCGATGGGCAGGTGCAAACCTCGCCCTGGTTGAAAGCGAATAGCACCAGACCTTCGATGGCCTTGTCCAGGAAGCCGTCGTCCTTGTCCATGATGTCGGCAAAGAAGATGTTGGGGGATTTGCCGCCCAACTCCAGCGTAGCGGGAATCAGGTTGTTGGCAGCAGCCTGGGCGATCACGCGGCCGGTGGAGGTGGAGCCGGTGAAGGCAATTTTGGCAATGCGCTTGGAAGTCGCCAAAGGCATGCCGGCTTCGCGACCATAGCCGTTGACGATGTTCAACACGCCGGGGGGCAGGATGTCGGCGATCAACTCGGCCAAGATCAGGATGCTGATGGGGGTGGATTCAGCGGGCTTCAAGACCACGCAGTTACCGGCACCAATGGCAGGAGCGAGCTTCCAGGCGGCCATCAGGATGGGGAAGTTCCACGGAATGATCTGACCGACCACGCCCAGAGGTTCCTGGAAGTGATAAGCCACGGTGTTTTCGTCGATGTTGGACAGCGCGCCTTCTTGCGCACGCAGGCAGCCGGCGAAGTAACGGAAGTGGTCAACTGTCAGGGGAATGTCGGCGTTCAGGGTTTCACGGATGGCCTTGCCGTTGTCCACGGTTTCGGCGTAGGCCAGCAACTCCAGATTGGCTTCGATGCGATCCGCGATTTTCAAGAGCAGGTTGGAGCGGGTGGCCGCGTCGGTCTTGCCCCAAGCGTCAGCCGCTGCGTGGGCGGCGTCCAGCGCCAGCTCAATGTCGGCGGCGTCAGAGCGGGCGGCTTGGGTGTAAACCTTGCCGCTGATGGGCGTGATCACGTCGAAGTATTGGCCTTTGACCGGGGCCACAAACTTGCCCCCGATGAAGTTGTCATAGCGGGCTTTGTATTGGACTTTAGCGCCTGCGGCGCCGGGGGCTGCGTAGATCATGTGTGTCTCCAGTTGGGGGTTCAAAGTGAACAATCAGCGCAGCACACTGGGCGCTGCACGCAGTTGTTTTTGCAAGACAAATGCCAGTCGGCGAAAGTCAAGGGTTAACACCAGTGGCTCGCCCGCCAGACCCTCAAACCCAGCCGCGCCCCAAGGGTTACCACTTAGCCCTGCAGCCTCTCTTGTGTCCGGTGTCCGCGGGTTGTCAGCAACACCTGTCACAAATTGGAACAGTTGACTCACTGGGTGGACGACAGCGCTTGCGGCAACCACTCCAGCACCTAGACTGCAACACAAACAAGACCTCGGTCACCGGAGACCCTCCATGCGCGTTCATTCCATCTTGCCCGCACCTCTGCTCAGGCAGGCCAGGCTTCAACTGGTCGAGCAAGGTATTTCGCCCGCACCCGCGGTGGATGCATTGGTCTCCCGTTCTTGGCACCGCAGCCTGGCAGCGGGTTTGTCGCCGATCGGTCGACTCGACTGTCATGACAATTTGGTCGGCCACAGCCTGCAACGCGCCCGGACACTCAACCATGAGTTGATCAGCCACTCCGAACCGGTCATGGAATACCTGTTTGAGCAAGTGAGCCACAGCCACAGCATGGTGATCTTGGCCGATGCGCAGGGCGTCTTGATGCACACCTTGGGTGACCTGGATTTTCTCAACAAGGCCGAGCGCGTTGCTTTGCGCTGTGGAGCTTCTTGGGCAGAAAACCAACGTGGCACCAACGCCATTGGCACCGCCTTGGCTGAAACACATGACGTGGAAATCAACGGTGCAGAACACTATCTGGACCGCAACGGTTTCCTCACCTGCGCGGCCGCACCCATTGTTTCGGCACAAGGCCAGCTCATGGGGATACTGGACATTTCGGGGGATCACCGCAGCCGACACCCCCACACCTTGGGGCTGGTCTCCACCGCTGCGCGCATGATCGAAAACAGCCTGGTGCTTTCGTCATGCCGTCAGCAAATTCTGCTGCAACTGCACACCCGCCCCGAAGGCATAGGCACCGTGGCGCAAGGGATGATCGCCTTCTCTGAAGACGGTTGGCTGGTTGGCGCCAATCGCAAAGGCTTGGAGTTCATCGGCCTGAAAAGATCGGATATTGGTGCCACCCTGTGGTCACACTTGTTTGATCTTGACTTCCAACGCATGCTGGGCCTGCAACAACGCCATGGCCATCGCCCCAGTCTTTTGCACACCCCACAGGGCAAGCCGTTGTATGCACAGCTGCACCATCAAAGTCGAGTTCAACAAAAAATCACCCACTGCGCAGCCCCTGCCAAGGACGCGTTAAGTCAACTCGACAGCGGTGATCGGCTCTGGCGCAACGCTGCAGACAAGGCGCGCCGCGTCATCGACAAAGGCATTGCGCTGCTGGTCACAGGCGAGTCCGGCGTCGGCAAAGAATTGTTCGCGCAAGCGGTGCACCAATGCTCGCTTCGCAAAGCCCATCCTTTTGTCGCCATCAATTGCGCCGCCCTGCCGGAGCATTTGATTGAGGCGGAATTGTTTGGTTATGTGAACGGCGCCTTTACCGGCGCCACGCGGCAAGGCGCACCTGGGCGTCTGCGTGAAGCGGACGGCGGCACTTTGTTCCTGGATGAAATTGGCGACATGCCCTTGTCCCTGCAAACCCGTTTGCTGCGGGTACTGCAAGAGCGCCAGGTCACGCCGCTGGGCAGCAGCACCCCCGTGCCTGTGGACTTCAACCTCATTTGCGCCACCCACCAAAATCTACGCCAAGCGGCAGAGTCGGGGCGCTTTCGCAGCGACCTGTATTACCGCATCAATGGTCTTGCCGTCGAATTGCCGGCCTTGCGGGAGCGCTCTGATTTTCAGACCTTGACCGAACGCATGCTGCAAGCGTTCGCCCCCGATATGGACCTGGGCATTGCGCCGGAGGTCATGAGCGCAATGGCGGCCTTTGCCTGGCCAGGCAATTTGCGCCAGCTCAGCCATGTGTTGCGCACCGCAGTCGCTTTGATGGACCAGCACGAATCGCAAATCCACTGGATCCATCTGCCCGACGACATGGTCCAAGATCTGCAAACCAGCAAGAGCCAGCAGGTCTCGGCATCGCCCGCGCAAAATCTGTACGAAGTCTCACGCAAAGCCATTCAGCAAGCGCTCGAAAATGCACGCGGCAATGTGTCGGCTGCAGCCCGCCAGTTGGGCATCAGCCGGCAAACGCTGTACAGAAAATTGCAATAAGCTGCGTCATCTGCGCGACCAATAAAGGCCCATTTCAACATTACGCTGGCGGCTTATTTAATGGAGTTCCCCCATGCTCAAACTCTGCGGCTTTGCAGCCAGCAACTACCACAACAAAGTCAAATTCGCCTTGCTCGAAAAAGGCGTGCCTTTTGAAGAAGAGCTGGCCTGGGTCGGTCAAACCGATGCCGCCGCCAGCCCTTTGGGCAAAGTGCCCTACCTCAAGACCGAGCAGGGCGCGCTGTGCGAATCGGCCGTGATGCTGGAATACATCGAACAGCATTACCCGCAAAACCCGCTCTTGCCCGCCGACCCGTTCGCGGCGGCCAAGGTGCGCGAGCTGGCGCTGTTTTTGGACCTGCACCTGGAACTGGTCGCGCGCAACCTCTACCCCGAAGCATTTTTTGGCGGCAAGGTGAGCGACTCGGTGAAAGAAAAAGTCGGCGCGCAGCTGGAAAAGAACGTGGCGGCCTTTGCCCATTTGGCCAAGTTCTCGCCTTTCGTGGCGGGCGATAGTTTGACCTTGGCCGACTGCGCCGCAGTGACGCACCTGCCCCTGGTTTCTGGCGCGACCAAGCTCATTTACGGCAAAGACTTTTTGGCCCATTTGCCCGCGCGCGACTACCTGAAGATGATGGGCGAACGCCCCCACATGCAAACCATCAACG
>Ga0209246_10000806_pt1 | contig 13005 bp, 12 predicted proteins | sample LauGreSpBDMM15SN_2_FD_187560 | JGI IMG/M metagenome (GOLD analysis project Ga0209246, IMG submission 187560) | Freshwater lake microbial communities from Lake Michigan, USA - Sp13.BD.MM15.SN (SPAdes) (version 2) | ecosystem: Environmental > Aquatic > Freshwater > Lake | place: Lake Michigan...
CCAGGACTACCATTTTCTCAGACAGGACAAGCCGAAGCCTGGCTCAAAGGTGGGCTTCTTTTCCCAGAAAAGCGGTGCCATGCCTGTAACAAATCTGGACGCCAAGGGCCACAAGATTTTCGATGTTGCCTTAGCCGACCATAACTTTGATAATTCGAAGCGCAAGGACCCGTTGAATTATGACCATTTCTGCGGATATTTCTGTATCCCTAGACATGACCCGATTTTCATTAAGACTGGCGGGGGCAGACGAGAAAAAAAGTTCAAGCAGACACGCCGACAGGGCTAACGCCTCCCGTGGCACTTGCTTCTAGCGAATCAAGTGCAGCCCTCCCCTAAAGGGTTAGCGCACGAAGTGCAGCTTCAGCGCTAAACCGCCGCAAAGGACTACTCGCCAATAATCCCTTTAACACAGTCTTAATAACAGCGCTATCACGCACCCACGTCGTCGTCAAGAATCCAGGGAGTAAAAAGCATTTCTGGAGAATGTCCAAAAACAAGATTCCCACTGCCCACGAATCCCACACACGCCAATAGGCATGGAAAAAAGGAACCCAAGTTTCTCCTTTCCACGCGGTATCCCCTTTCCAGAATTCCACCAGCTCCGCCCTCTGAGTCGCCTCAGGGAGCCCAATGAGACGGGCAGCCAGACGAAATGCCCTCTTCTGTTTGAGAGTCTGCTCCAAACCATCCAACATACTCATTCCTCCATACATGGCATTTTGCATAGACATCTCAGGAGGCTGAGGGGGAAATTCTGGAGAAAAGGCGTACAAATGCTTGCGCACCCCCTTATCATCAATAGTATCTCCAAAGAAAGCCGAGCCGAAATCTATGATACGAAACGTGCCCCTCACGTCTACTAGCAGATTTCCGTCGTGTAAGTCAAAATGGCAGATACCCTGCTTATTAAGCAAGGCAACACCTTCTAACACATGGCGTAGAGACCCCACAAAATCAAAGTTGGACATCAGATTCATATTGCGAATAGTTACACCGGCGTAAGGAGATATGAGTTGTGTCATCTGATAATCGGCAGTGCTGCGATACACCTTACACATCTTCTCATATTCATCGCGATGTGACTTGAAATTCCTAGCATCGCAGTCATCATTGTCTGGAACGATGAAATACCGGTGCCATCCTTCAATCGATTTCACCACAGTGCCCATTGTTAGCTCAGGAACAGAATTCTTGATACGAATAATCTTTCCTACCTTTCGTTCCTTTGAATCCTTTTTACTTTTAACACAAGGAAGGGGCGGTGATACAACACACCCATATGTTCCTTCTTGAATTAGCCCTGACATGCCTTCTGGTTTATACCTAGAAGGTTTTTATTCATAAAATAACTCGTAGGATATCAATAGAAGAGCATGGAATACTTCCAAATCATGCTCCTGGCATCAATAGTATTTCTAAGTTTGATTATCATATCAGAAATATTTGCCCCAAACTTAACTACGGAAGCTTTTTCCAATATGCCTACCACCACGTTCTGGTCGTCCTTTGCCGCCCCCCGTAGTGATATTGATAAATACCAGGAAAACGCCAATTTTATCAGAGACCCCAGATACTTCAATGACTATGCCGACGTATCAAGACTTGGAACGCCATATGATTTCTGTCGTATGGTCGCCCCATCCGATGACTTGACGAATCTCTTCTTTGCCTGTGCCCTCGCTGGAACCGAGAATCTCACTTCCACCTCGTTCCGAACTCCTGGCGTTAAGGACGGGTTTCGTATCAGCTACGACGATTATATGAGAGATATTAATGGTGATGGTCGTGCCGATTATTGCCGTATTCTCAAATGGTCTGACAATACATATCAGCCGGTATGCTCCTATGCCGGCGATATGGGCTTTGATAGTAAGGAGCGCATTGACGCCAAGCCTCCAGATGAAATTAAGACTCTTCTGAGCTTCTATGAATCGTGTGTCATGTGGTTCCGTTTTAAGGGCGATATGCTCGACATCATTGATAAAACAAAGGCATCTGTGGCGGGTGATATCAGAATTGATGAGACTCCTCGCACATCAAAAGCCGATGGAGTTCGATTTAATGGTGTCGACCAGTATCTGAGGTTAACGGACTCGACAGATTTCTCCATTGGAACCAAGGTTCCGCTGCGCTCCACGAAAACCTGGATGTGCTGGGTTTACTTTGACGCCTTTACAAATAATGCCAAGATATTCGACTTCGGTAATGGCGCTGGAATGGACAATGTCTTCCTAGGAATCGTTGGAATGGGTGATACGAACGCGCAACTCAGTGACGCGAATAAGGCACAGCCATGCCAGGAGAATCAAGAATCAACAGTTCCGAAGCGTCCGTCAGGTGCCCAGCCCGTGGAAGAGATGTCTCCTCAAGATTTAATGACAACAACTGACGCAAACATTAATGAATATACATCACTATCATATGTTACACCACAAGATTATGCCCCTGCCCCTGTACTCAGCCTCACACCTCCAGAGGGAGCGTTCACTGTCGTAACAACGGCAACACTCATCTACGAAGTCTGGGATAAGCAAGATAGAAAGATGAGTATTAAACTTCCGACCGTTATTCCTCTACAACAATGGACGCATATAACAATAACAACCAAGGGCACAGACCCCTTCAGACCAGATATTAACATTTATATAAATGGCAACTTCACGCTTCAGAAAAAGACAGGTTGGCTACCGGCCACGAGTAAGATGAATAATTGTTATTTGGGAAAGAGTAATTGGGCGGATGTCACCAGCACTTATGAGAATAAAGACCAACTATTCAAGGGACGTCTCTTTGATTTCCGCGCGTATAAAAAGGAAGTTAGTGCCGAAATGATTAAAGAATCTGTAAAGTGGGGGAAGGAAAAGCTAGGGATAAAATAGATAGGATGTTTGAATGGTTAGTAGGTAAGTCTGCTCCTGTATTACCTACAACGGCACCACCCCCTAAGAATGTGAATAAGAATAAGAATACGGCTGTCGCGGGCAAGAATTATGTGGCAATTCCTGTTGCTTCTGCTGACCCTACAGCCACTCAGATAAAAGCAACACCTCATCCTACTGCGGGACAACAAGGTGGTCGTAGAAAGTCTCGTAAGTCCAGAAAGTCTAGAAAGTCCCGTAAGTAACTTTCCGAAGTGCGCTCATAACGAATGGCGACGTTGCCAATAATCTAGAAAACTCTCCAAAGGCACCTTCCTCGGCATCAGCTAAACTATTTAGCATATTCCGAAGCACATCCTCTCCGACACCCAAGTCAACATGAAAGGGTAAGAAACTGAAAATAATCTCCGCCCGAGCCTCTGCCCCCGTGTCTAACATGCTCTGGAATGCCGAAGTTAAAACAGTTGCGTAAAATCTGCTAGTCTTTGCCTCACCAACAATAAACGTGGTGTTCATAGAATTCCTTTTACACAAAACTTTATATGACCCTCCTAAGTAGAAATGGCAAAGCAGACTCGCAAGGCACCTAAGTCATCTAAGCGCAAGGGCACTCGCAAGCTATCTCCTGCGCTAAAGGCGTGGAATGAGAAGGTGATGAAGCTTTACCGCGAGATGAAGAAGAGAAACCCCGCAACCAAGCTGGGTGATGCCATGAAGGCCGCTAAGAGGCAGTAAGCCTCTTAGTAAAGACCAAGCGCCAGTAAAGTAAAAATATATGATACTCAAAGTATCTGTTATTTTCCCTTTTTACACAACTTTAGACTGGATTTGGATTTGGATTTGGAACAACAGCAGCCGCTTTCGGCGCAACCCCCCACTTATTGAACTGCTTCCACTCCCACTTGTCGCCAATCTGCGGCACGCTACAACTCTTCATCTTTGACACCAGCATCAGACTCTCATTCACATACTTTCGCAGATTACCATACTCGAGCAAGAAGAGCTGGCGAGCCTCATTGTTTGTCGGCGGGTCATTCACCACATTGTTCAGCATCATCGTGCTAGTCGTCACAAACATCTCTAACACAGCCCGAATAGCCAGATGCTTGTTCCTCTTCAGCTCCCTCTTGGCCAGCTCAGCCTTCATCGCCACCTTATCAATCTCCTTCATGAGATACAAGACACCCAGGTCGCCGTTGTCATTCACATTGAACTGTGCCTGATAGATTTGAATGCGCTGGTCAGCTATCTCCGAGGTTATGCGGTGAATATTCATTATGCTAACCTGCTCAGGTCTTCCAAACCCTGTGAGAGCCCGCTGTAGATGTGCGTAATACGGAACACCACCGCAGGGCACATCTCCAGCATTGCGCGGTGCCGTGCCATTCCCTAGCTTGCGCAGATACTCGTAATAATGCGGATTGTGAATGACCCCGTTAACCACCGCCCCAGTATTCCAAGAGAATGCCGTATGACACTCTGTACAGAACATCTGGTCGCAGTTTATTAAAATCGTGTCATCATATGACATGAACTTGTGGTTCCCCCCAACATCCCATCCGTAGTAAGTTCCCCTTCCAACGGCCTTCACACTGATTTCAGAGAGTGTATTGTCTCTTTTGTATCCATAAAGACCCTCTTTCTCAGAAGAAGGCAGTTTCAGATACTCATCCATCACCATTTCTATGTTTCCGTTCGCCCCCTTCAACGCCAACTTGTGCTTGCTATTCACCGTATAGGTCATGCCACGAGTCTGAGTGACCTCAAACATCTCATCCTCGCCAGAGCATACATCTTGAACAATACGAATCTCCCCATCATCTCCAACCAGCTCATCACCTACCACAATATTCTGGGACATCTTTGTCTCGCCGTTCCACATGAGCACCTCCACATCAGCGGCAAAGCACCCATCAACCTTACTGATACGCTCACCGCACTTGGGACACGGCCGAGACTCCTTGACAATCAGTGCCACACTCTCCTTTTGCCCAGGGTCGCACGTGTGCTCGGCATCCTTGTCCTTGCCCTTGATAACCAGACAATCAGGACAGGCCCAGCATTGGCATGTGCCACACTTGTAGGCCGTGCTCAGAAACCCACGACACTCCCCGTCTGGACACTTCATGATGAACTTGGCACGCTCAGGTGTAGTCGCCTTCTCACCCTCAGTCAGAGTCCAAGCGGGCGGCGCACGCCCCTCACTCTCGGCCGTATATCGTGTAATACGAGCGGAAAGACGATGGGACTCGCGCAGCACCTTGCTCCTTTGGGTATCAAGCTCCTGGAGCTTCTTATTCACCTCCTTGATTTCACCCTCTACCTCGCGCACCTTCAGCTTGGCCTCCACACGAGGCTGGCGCGTAGGAAGAATGGCTATCTCACGCTCCATAAGCACATCCTCACGGTGCTTCTTATAGGGGCCGATGCGAAAGGCGCGCGTGAAATTCAAATCCAGAAACTCGTCGTTCCAGGCTCGCCGACAGCCCATACAATGGGCATCCAGAGTCCCTTCAGTCAGATACTTCTTCAGGCAGACGGAGCAGGAAGTGTAGTCGCAATAAGGACAGGATACAGCCTTTCTCAACTGGACAGTGTATTTATCGCAACACACTGGACAGTCAGCGTCCATTGTAGTAGTGGGACTTTTCCATTCAAACAAGCCAAAAAATCATTTTTTATGGCACAGAGCCAGACACATCTGTAGCAGCCTCAACTAGACGCCGAGTCAGCTCAAAAGACCCCTGGCAACTGGCGTTCTCAAGCCACCATGTCCTACAGGCCGCCGACATCTCCTCCCAAGACTCCTTTGACACAGATGCCACAACGGCAGGGATTTCCCTAGAATTCTTCAGACGAATATAATGCTTCCCCTCAACGGGCGGATTTGCGTAAGATGACATATCAACCCACTCTGACACAAGCGGTACACATCCCATGGCCATACACTCAATCTCTCTATGACATTTGAATCCGTAGCCAGGTAAGCAAAGACCAAAACGGGTCGAGCCGAGCTTCTCTAAATACTCGGATTGTGTAAAAGGGTATTTCTCATCACCCTTGACCATAACAAACTCCTCACACACAGCTTTCCAATCGCCCTGTCTCCTGCGCTCCTGGACGGCGTTCTCAGTCTTGCCGTAGAAAACGGGACCCTGACTCCTCTCACCGAAGGTTGGCAAAGGCTTCGCAGTCAGCTCCTCCACCAGAGATGGGCGCCTGGCCCAGAAAGTCCAGGGCACGGCGGCAGCGGCAGACCCAGGCTTGGGATTTCCAAAGAGGGCCAGACGCCACTCGCGCTCCGCCTCAGGAGCCGCCAGACGCCACTCATTCGTAGGACGGTCGTAGAGAAGAACACCATCGGCCCCAACAGAGCCCCACCACACCTGGGCACCATCATGGCGCCTGACATTAACGTAGCCGGCCTTTTGCCAGAGACCCACCATCTCGCGAAAGGAATCTCCAGGATGGGCAAAGAATCCCGTAGTGGCTGAAGGGAGCCAGACCGTTGGGAGGGAAGGGTTTTCCGCTGCGGCTGCCGCTACAAAAGAGGCAGAGGCAAGGCCCACTTGCTCCACAATATCGACCGGCACCTTATTGACGAAATAGTGGTTGAGGTCGGCAGCTGAAGAAATCTCAATGCCGACCGTCTTAGAGCTATTCACCTCAAACACATGCGCACCGACAGGCAACATCCAGTTCCAACCCATAGAAGACATACCGCATGCCGCTATAATTCCCCAAGCACCGCTAAAGACATCAACTAGACGCTCCATACTTGTCTTTGACGGATACACCACCTTCACCTCATATCCTGCCGCCTCCAGAAGCTTCTCCATCTCCAAAACAAGAGGGTTTGTCAGGAGAATCCCGTCCTCCATGATAACCATCTTGCGCCCGCTAATCTCACCAACCCACCCCCTCATATACTTGCGAAGGGCATCCATATCCTCCTTTAACACAGGATTCTCCTCATGACAAAAACCCACTGCCCCTTCCTTACACCAGATGAGAGAATTGTCCTCGCGAGTAATAATTGGAAGACTTTCCTGATTCCACGTAAATAACTGTAGAACTTGCTCAAAGGCCGGCTCCTCTGAGCCGAAGAACTCACCTGGCCCACCATCTGGGCCAAAGGGACCTTCAGAATCCCACAGCCGCAGCACCTTGCTCAGATAACGTAGGCAATAGACTTCCTTACTCTTATCTGCCCCAAGAGGCCAAGGGACAACGAGGGCGCGGCCCACACCCAGTGTGGGCATGAGTCCATGAATCTTGGAGTTATTCCATAGAAGCTTAGACGACGCCGTCTCACCAATATACATCTTTTCGCTATCAAACACCAGCCCCTCGGTCGTCTGAAAACACGGCCTGTCAATGCTAATACGCTGCTCCGCCGTGGGTGTAAATACCTCAAACGAATCTTCCAGGGAGGGCTTTAGCGACTTCTTCCATGCCTCCACTGCCGCGGCAGAGCCACGAGGAACCCTCTTTAGCACAGATGGCTTCACCTTGGGGAGCTTGAACACCGCCTGTAAATCATTTATGGCCGAGGGCTGAACATAGTGAAATACGGGCGCCTCAATAACATCCGTCTTTTCATAATTGCGAATCTCGCTCGTATGAATGTGATATGTCTTTAAGGTTTGACTAGGATTTGATACAAGAAACTTCTGCTTCATCATCTCCAGAGCCAGAAGATTGTCGCATCCCATCTTGCCAAACTTGAAGTTGAGCGTTGACCACACCTCTCTGGCGCGCTTCTTAACATCCACCGCACGGACGACCCAGGTGTCCTGACTATCGGCACGAGGACCGAATAACTTGGCATCGGTAGTATCCCATGTCCCCCCCACATCATAGCGCAGAAGAGCCAGGAACTTGTCCTCCAGATTCAGATTCCAGAGGTCCTTCCACGACACATCGTCAATAAAGATATCGGCATTCGCGAATACCACAATGACATCGTCAGGAATAGAATACATTCTATCAAACACGTCCTGATAGGTCAACCTATGACCAATAACCTCCTCCTCAATGTTGGAAGCTCCTTGAAACTCCTGCGGCGACTCGTTCAGAAGCAGAATCTTGTCAATCAGACGACTCTTGGAATTCTCGCGGAGACACTTGCGAATCTCGGCGGCGCGCTTGGACTTCTCGTGCTTGAAAAACTGCGTCAACCACCATAGCCGAGGGGGCGCGGAATCCTCTTTTACACAACCAATTAAGGGGCCGCGGGCAGACCACGCCCCTGCCAGCTTACGATAACGGAGAAGACCGGCCATAATAACTGCCGCATCCTCCTTAGTCCCATCCCAAGGCTCACCGAGATGAGGATACATGAGATGAACCTCCTCCAGATAAATGACGTTGCTCACAGCGAGCTTCTTAAATTCCTCAGTGCCCATAGAATCTAGAGCGACCTTCGAGAGAAGAACAATCTTCGACTTGGTTGCCATCATCTTAAACTCATCGGCAGCCACTTCCCCTAGGACTAGACGAAAGGTGGGACCGGTGCCGTCGCTCAGCAGACCATCATATACGGTGTCCCAGATAGATGGCTCGGCAGTGTAAATAAGAGTCTTATTCTCCCTCGACACGGTGGCATCTGTCTGAATAACACGAATCTCCTTGCCAGTTCTGGGATGGTGAGCAAGCATTCTATGTAAGAGACATTTAAAATGTTTAGATGTCTCTAAGACATGGAGAAAATACAGAAAAAAGCCGATAATATGTTTTCCAGCGTATTTCCAGGCTTCAAATGTGGTATTCCGTATCGCGAGCTTAAGCGCCTATATGTACCTTTTACATATTATAGACACATCCTTCTATCGGGCATCATGGTCTATGAGATTATTGAAGTAAGTAAGACCTTTGTGACTCTGAACCCGTTTGAGAGCATGCCGCCGCATTGTGTGGAAAATGGTATTGATTGGATAAACATGAAGTATGTTCATAAGATGGGGGAGTTTGATGTCTTTGCCGAGAGTATTTGCGAGGACGTGAAGGACCTTGGCATCATAAATGTATCTGAGACAGACCCTGGTGCCCCTTAGTCTAAAGCATAAACAAGAATTATCAGAAATGGACCGCACCGACTGTGCCTATCTGATTAACACGACCCCCAAGTATTTCTATCTCATTAATCTTCATCTTACCCTTTTACACAGATACGCACCTTCTCTCGCCTGGCCTATTTATCTGGCAACAGAGGAACCAGAGCGCCTTGACCCGCTGCCAAAGGTAACCGTCCTAAGGCTTCCCAAAAACAAGGCCGGTTTCTTTGAGAGCCGCGAGGCCGCCGTGGCAATGCTTCCAGACACCATTAAATACGTTTTCCCCATTCAAGAGGACTTTCTCTTAGAGGCTCGGCCGATGGAGAAAGAAATCGCCGAGGCCCTCCAGATTCTGGACGCCGACCCCCAGGTCTCCTCTCTACGCCTCATGCCGTGCCCTGGACCGAACGCTCTGGATCTTTCGTATAAGCCCCAAGGCCCCTGGAAGATTCTGGATTTCGATGTGGAGATGGTATTTACCTATCAGGCCACTCTGTGGAGAAGAGCCCCCTATCAAACCTTCATGGCAGCCCTTTTACACAAAACCGAGCATCTGGACGAACGGCAAAAGATTGTTGCGGCAATTAAGGTGAATATCGCCGAAATTGCCGAAGGACAGATGCTTCTAAGGAATTGCCTCAGTGTTGCCCCTTCTCAACAGCATCTCCATCTCGCGTTCCCTCGGGCGTATTCTCATCCAAATGCCGTGTATCTATGCCCGTGGCCATATCGACCAACCGCTGTTGTGCGAGGAAGTCTAGAGCCGTGGGCAGCTGAGTTGGCACAGAGGGAAGGTGTTTCTTTAACTCCAGGGATAAAGGATTAGCTACCTCTGAAGAATCCAGTGGGGTAACACAATCTAAATCAGTAGGTGTAGGAGGAACACGAAACTCAATGTCATCTGTATTCTCATCCATAACCTTTGAATCATCAATAATGGGTGTTACAGGGTTCAGCTTCTTTGTAAAAAACGCCTTTATCCTTTCACAGAGTTGACGAATCACCTGCATTCTATTCTTAATCGGTATTATCTAGCGTTGCGAATACTCCCCCAACTTCAGGAATCTGTGTCCTCAGACTGGCATTCGACCCAACTCCGTTAATTAATCTATGACGAATCTGAACTAAGTTAGGATACGGAACAAGGTCATTTGAGCTGAGAAGATAACTGAGATTTCCAATCATCGCGTTTGAGCCACTAAAGCTTAATCTCACAGGTGTTCCTACAATCTGCGATGGGTTTGAAGCATTAACTAAGTATGTGCTAAAGCTTGTTATTAGAGGTCCATTGCCAGAATATCCAAGCGTTATATTTGCGTTTACATCTAAGCGTAAATACGATGAATTCACAATCTTCGTGTTAAATCCAGTTATATCAATCGTCGCTGAGCCATATATACCCCCATCTGCCAGAGTCTCATTGACATTCGTTCCAGAAAGACCCATGGTCGATTTATAAATACGGTAATTCCCAGGATTCATCGTGCTCACATAGCCGCGACTCAAATTACTCCCATCACCAGATAAGAATTTTACCATGGGTCCAATCCTCTGGGTTATTTGCTGCATATCACCCAAATTCGTTAGCGAATCATAGAGAGTTGTAGCGCTAATATAACCATAATCAAATGATAGTAAATCAAGCATCTTATTTACTTTTGAGGAGCTTGTGTAATCGTTTCCACCAGGAAGGCTTCCTAGACCAGTAACCGTTGAGCGTACTGTTATGTTTATAGTAGAAGTTATGATAGTCGACATTGTGCTGAAGCCAGGACGTACTGCCTCAAGAACATTGAGAATTGTTGTACTGAGGGTAGGGACGCTAATGGTGCTTAAAAACTCTATGCTTGATAACCATTGTATCTTGCCGAAATCGCCAATAACCGGGATAGAGGCAGGTTGTATGTAATCACCGTTTGAATTCATACAAAAAACATCACGAACTTTAAGTGTCGTGGTGTCTACTGTAAATCGTGAGCTCATTCTAATCTAATAATTCATTCCTGTTAAGGTTAGCGCCAAAGAATTTTTGGCACATGTTAAGACATTCACGTTTGAACTCGCCAAATTTCCATAAGAAACATCCGTTATATCAACATGATGATAGAATGTGAAGGTTGACGTTAGGGCATTCATGATATTAGATGAATTAATAACAAATTTTATTGAATCAGTATATAAATAAGGGGCATATCCATTAGGATTTGTAGTCGTGACATACCACGGGCGGACAAAGGTTGCCTCATTAATTATAGAATTCCCTGCCACAATAAAGGTAGAAACTGAGGCCAATCCTTGGGCGGTAACAAGGAAATTATATAAGAGTGATGGAGAATAACTAACAACAACCTGTGCCCCATTATCAATAAGGGTTGATAAGGTATCAAGACGAAATTGTGCTGTAGAGATTGTTATATGCTGGTCTATTCCAACTGTTCCAGCATACGTTCCCATAAATGCCGCCGTATTAATACTAGATGAATACGATGTGAAAGAAGATAAGCTATTGCTCAATGAATTAAATACAGCGGTATTTGAATTGATGCTATTACGAAGACTGGTAGAAAGGAGTTTGAATAAATCGATATTCGTGTAAAAGTTCATTACATTGTTATCGGTGAACGTGATTTGTGATTGTAAGCTAGAAGAAGTACTTAGAAAACTACTAATACAGTAATTCGACAGGCTGCTGGCCGTTTGAATAAGTGTAGAAGTAGGGCAGAATAATGTGCTGGCCGTGCTCAAGGTTGAGGCATACGTATTACGAACCAGACTACTAATATTTAGATACTCGGCAGAGCTAAAGCTGGAAATAGTCAAAAACACTGAATTACTAGTGGAATTACCATTTAACACAAGGTCCCCAACTCCTACCAGATTTAGAATAGAAGATACAGAGCCTGCCGTCAGTTGTAGGCGGTTAGAATTAAGTATGGCATCTTGATTTACGGTGGAAGCATTCGAAACAACATTGATTCCAGAATAAGAGTATGAGCCTGTGCTAATCGCGGAAGCCATACTGTCAAAAAATATTGTTCGCGTTAATGGGTCTCCTGATATCCTCACACCATTTCTTCCTACTAATTTCATCGTCGGAGAAACAATAGAATTCTGGTATGATGTTAGTGTATTTCCACCGCTGATATCAAAGGTATCAAATCCCTTGGCATACAAGGTAAGAAGTCTTGTTGTAGAATTTGTCATTGAGCCCATTCCTTGAGCAGTAGATATATACAATGTGTTAAATGTCGATGTCATTGGGAAAGGAAGATTATCTACAACAACTTGATTCAGTCCAGGTATTCCACCGAGACTTGAAGGGATTGCCCAGAATGTTCCTCCTTGTCCATCGGATGTCAGCGTGGTCAGGGCAGGGATGAAAGAATTCGTCGGTGTTAGGGCATTTACCTGCCGAATTGTTATTATTTCTGTATCTAATGTTCTGCGGGACATCCCCTTCTAATCTCCATTAGACAGAATTTTGGCCTTTGTCTTTACCTTCGGCCAAACTAGCGTTACACACTATTTTGGCTTTTGCCAAAATAGTGTTATACACTATTTTGGACACTGACAAACACAGACCCTGTAGAGCCGAAAAAGGGAGTGACAATATTGGCATGTAGGGCATTTTGTAGCTGATTCTTCTGAATAGAGCTGGGCATATAGTGATACAGAGTTATTTGTTTCGTGAAATCTAAGGCGGTTCCATAGGGTATAGTTAGACGAATCGGCTGATTGTAGATATTGGAAGAATCTACCTTGAGAAGTGGATTCCCCTCAAAGGTTGTCTGTGTTGTCCCCGCGAACATTGCCGTGGTAGTTGTAGTATTTGATAGAAGAGTTGCTGGCTCATATTTTAGCATAGTAGAAAGATATAACATTGCCGGTGCCGTGGCACCTGTTCCCAGCTTTGTAAAGGCAAACGTTGGAAACACATCAACAGTTATACGAGAGTTTGAATTAATGAAACTGCTGAAGGCATCGAGACGAATAATCGCTGTAGAAAACTCCATGTCATTCGGTGTGACCATATTTCCAGTTATAGGAACACCCAATTGTGCTCCAGA
>Ga0209246_10000807_pt1 | contig 12996 bp, 17 predicted proteins | sample LauGreSpBDMM15SN_2_FD_187560 | JGI IMG/M metagenome (GOLD analysis project Ga0209246, IMG submission 187560) | Freshwater lake microbial communities from Lake Michigan, USA - Sp13.BD.MM15.SN (SPAdes) (version 2) | ecosystem: Environmental > Aquatic > Freshwater > Lake | place: Lake Michigan...
TGGCCTTTGGGTCGGGATGTCGATAGCATCTGCCATTGGTGGTGCTATCACTTTTTTTGCCACCAAACTACTACGATGAAAGAAAATCATGATGTACGGAAAACCCTCTAAGCCAGCCGCAAAATCTACATCCAAGAAAAAAGCTATGCCAATGACCATCATGGTTGCAGTCGGCAAGCCCAAAATGTCTTTGCCTGTTCGCGGTCAGCGCACAGCTACTAACATGATGAAAAAATCAGGCCGAGGTAAATAATGGCATCTCTAGCAGCACCTATTACCTTATTGAGCGCAGTAGGCGCTACTGGCGCATCTAAGGCCGTGCAGATTGACGCTGGAACTCCAGCTTTCTTGCAGGTTTCAGGAATTACAACAGCAACTGTTGCATTTCAAGGTAGCTTAGATGGGACAACCTTTGCCACGATTGGAACTGCTTTAACTGCTGATGGCATTGTCACCATAGCCAATGCTCCCAAATATTTGCGCGCTAATGTGACCGCATGGACATCTGGCAGCATCACTGCAAAAGTCCTGTACTGATATGAAAAAGACTAAAGCACAAGCCAAGATTGGCAAAGTGATGAAAGAGTTTGGTGCGGGGAAGTTGACATCTAATAAAAAGGTTGTCAAAGACCCAAAACAAGCAATGGCTATTGCCTTGTCTGAGGCTGGTAAGGCTAAGAAGAAATGAAAACCAAATCTAAGGTCAATCAAGCAGGGGTTTACACCAAACCCACCATGCGAAAAGCCTTGTTTGAGAAAATTAAAGCAGGGTCATCGGGCGGTGATTCTGGTGAGTGGTCAGCAAGAAAAGCACAATTGCTTGCCAAAGAGTACAAAGCGAAAGGTGGAGGTTATAAGACATGAGCAAGAGCAAACCACATTATTTGCCTGATGGCAAGCTATACAAGGGCGAGACGCACAAAGCTGGGTCAACTTTGATGACAGGTGCAAAGCATTCAGCTTCAAGCAAAGTCTTGACGCATATGCCACCGCCCAAGCCAAAGGCAAAGAAGTGAAAGACCCGCAGCAGTCTCTTAAAGATTGGGGCAAGCAGAAATGGCGCACCAAGAGTGGTAAACCATCGTCTGAAACAGGGGAGAGGTATCTTCCAGAGGCAGCCATCAAGTCTTTGAGTTCTGCTGAATATGCGGCAACCACCAAAGCCAAAAGGAAGGGAACTGCGGCTGGAAAACAGTTTGTGGCTCAACCCAAAGGTATTGCAAAGAAAACAGCAAGATTTAGATGAGGTAAAAGATGAAATCTCCTACTTGGCAAACAAAAGCTGGTCAAAATCCAAAAGGCGGCTTGAATGCTAAGGGAAGAGCATCTTATAATGCCGAGACTGGCGGCAATTTGAAAGCACCAGTAAAGTCAGGTGACAACCCTCGACGGGCCTCCTTTTTAGCACGGATGGGCAATATGCCAGGGCCGGAGCAAAAAGATGGCAAACCAACCCGTCTGCTGCTCTCGCTTGAAGCGTGGGGCGCGTCCTCCAAGGAAGATGCTAAGGCTAAGGCCAAGGCAATTACTCGCAGGAACAAGGCCAAAAAATGAGAGCATTGTCAGTTGGTGTTAGTCCTACAGCGGCAGTAGATACCACAGTCTATACCTGTCCTACGGGCTATTACGCCAAATTTACTGTAATGTACATCCACAATACAGGCGGCTCTACTAAGCATATAACTGTTCAATGGTTTGATGCTAGTGCAAATACCACTCTTGATATATTGACTCAATACGATTTCACATCAAAAACCTATTTGCAGTTTGATGGCAACGCTTACATTGTGTTTGAAGAAGGTGACAAGTTAAAAATAACTACTCAGTCGGGAAGCACATTTAGTTTTATAGCTACATTTGAGCAAGAAGGACTTACAAGAATATGACTTACCTAGAACTTGTCAATGATGTCCTTGCTCGACTGCGGGAGCAGACAGTTGCTACTGTAAACGCTACAACCTATTCCACTTTGATTGGTAAATTTGTAAACGATGCAAAGCGCCAAGTAGAAGACGCATTTCCTTGGAACATCCTTGGCAAAGACATTACTGTCACTACCTCTGCCAGTGTGTACAAATACTCGTTAACTGGTGCAGGGCAAAAGTTTCAAGTTTTGGATGCCATTAACTCTACGGCTAACATCCCGCTAGAAAACATTGGTTTTGCAAAGATGAATCGCTATCAAAACTATGCGGTTGTTCCAGCATCAACCATTCCAAGCCAATATATCTTTGAGGGTGTGGATGCAAGCTACGATGCAAAGGTGACGCTGTATCCTCGTCCAGATGGCGTTTACAGCCTTCTTTTCTCATTGGCAGTGCCACAGGCTGCCTTATCGTCTGATGCCACCATATGCCTTGTTCCTGACTTTCTGGTGGCACAGAATGCTTATGCCCGTGCATTGATTGAGCGTGGTGAAGATGGCTCTATGAATTCTTCTGAAGCATTCCTGCTGTACAAGTCAATGCTTTCTGATTACATTGCCTTGGAAGGCACTCGTTTCCCTGATTACAACGAATTTGTTTCGACATGAGCCAAGCACTACAGTCCTACAGCGTATCAGCGCCAGGGTTTTATGGGTTAAACACCCAGGATAGCCCGTTGGACTTGGCTTCAGGTTTTGCATCTATTGCCACCAATGCAGTCATTGACCAGTACGGGCGTATTGGCTCTCGCAAAGGCTACTCTAAGGTAAACCCATCTAGCGGAACTCTTGGCGCCAACAATGTTGGTGTTATCCATGAATTGGTGCAATCCGATGGTACTCTGACTGTTCTCTTTGCAGGCAATGGAAAGCTATTTAAGCTAGGAACTGCAAATGCAGTAACTGAGTTAACCTATGGTGGGGGAGGTACTGCACCAACAATCACAGCAAATGATTGGCAGATATGCTCTCTAAACGGCATTGCCTTCTTTTTTCAAACAGGCTTTGACCCACTAATTTATGACCCTGCTGTTAGCACTACGACATTCCGCAGGATAAGCGAGAAAACTGGTTACACAGGCACTGTGCCATTGGCAAACATTGGCATCTCTGCCTTTGGTCGCCTTTGGGTTGCAAGCACTACTACCGACAATACAACCATCACATTTTCTGACCTGCTTGCTGGTCATGTTTGGAGTGGCGGCACTTCAGGAACATTGGATGTAAGCCGTGTTTGGCCTAACGGCGCAGACAAAATTGTTGGCCTAGCTTCACATAATGGGTTCCTGTTCATCTTTGGGCAGCGTCAAATCCTTGTTTACGCTAATGCCACTACACCTGCAACCATGCAGTTGAGTGATTCCATTTCTAGCGTTGGATGCCTTGGGCGCGACACTATCCACACTACTGGCAGCGACATTGTTTTCTTGTCAAACAGTGGGGTACGTTCACTGCTGCGTACCATCCAAGAGAAGTCTGCGCCTCTGCGTGACCTATCTAAGAATGTCCGTAATGATTTGATGCTGGCTCTTTCATCTGAAACGCTTGCTAACTGCAAGGCTGTTTATTCTGAAATCAATGCCTTCTATTTGTTAAGCCTTCCTGTTACAAAACAGGTGTATGTCTTTGACACAAAAACACAGTTGCAGGATGGCGCTGCTCGTGTGACCACATGGGACTCTATTGAGCCTACTTGTTTTTTGTCTAAGCGCAATGGTGACTTACTTTTTGGGAAAACTGGCTACATTGGCAAGTATGACACCTATCTTGATGACGCATCGTTATATAGATTGCAATACTTTACCAACTATGCTGACTTTGGCGATATTGGTATTACCTCTATCTTGAAGAAAATTGTTGTAACTGTCATTGGCGGCTCAAATCAAGAATTCATTGTTAAGTGGGGATTTGACTTCAGCGGACAGTATTTGTCTCAGGTGCTAACAATTCCAACATCGACTGTTGCAGAGTACGGAACTGCTGAATATGGGGCAAATGGCTCTCCTGTTGCGTATTACTCAACCGGAATTCAGTTACAGCTTCTTGTCGGTCAAGGAACTGGTTCTGGTAAGGCTGTGCAAACTGGATATGAAACAGAAATTACTGGTTTTCCAGTGAGCATTCAGAAAATTGAAATTCAAGCGAAACGAGGAAAACTTGTATGAGCAATTACACCAAAGCAACTAATTTTGCAGCCAAAGACGCACTTTCCCCTGGCAATGCCAACAAGGTCGTAAAAGGCACAGAGATTGACACTGAGTTCAACAACATTGCAACTGCCATTGCAAGCAAAGCAAATGGCGTATTGACCAACTTTACGTTGGAAGAAACTGCTGGAGTCTTGTTTTTCAAATCTAGCGGAACCAGTGTGGCAAAGCTAGATGCAAGTGGGAACTTCACCGTCATTGGCAATGTGATTGCTGCCGGAACAATGTAAAGGCTAAGAAGTGGCGCGTGAAAAAGAGCTTGAAATCATTGCTGGCGATTACGCCAAGAACCATCGTGGGCGCGAATACAGTCTTGAGTCAGTAAAAGACACTTTTTTGGAGTACGTCAAGCAAGGTATGAAGTATCTGTTGACAAAAAATACCATAGTCATTTACTCCTCAAAGAGGGATAAAACAGTAGAATTCCATGCAATAAATGCTGGAAATAAGCAGGACTTAGTGACTGCTGTGAATAACTTGCTTGCAAAGGCAAAAGGTAAATTTGATAAAGCGGTGACCTACTATGACAATCCTGCTATCAACGACTTGGCTAATCTAGGAATAGTCAAAGGCACTGTTAAAAAGATAGACGGTGGCCTTGATAGGACTTACGAAATGTCTTTTGATTTAAGGGGTTAATCATGGGATGGGTATCACAAGCAACTGAGAAAGTTAGCGAGGCCGCTACACAGGCATTGCAGCCTATTGAGCAAGGGCTTTCTCAAGGGGTTACCGACCTTGGCAGAACCATCGCAGATAGCCCTGCGCTAGAGGTAGCAATTACAGCTATTGCTACATATGCTGGAGTTCCTCCAGAAGTAACAGCTTCATTTCTAGCTGCCAATAAGACATCTCAGACTGGTGGCAACCTAGAAAAAGGTCTTGAGACATTGGTGCTGTCTTATGCTGGCGCACAATTTGTTCCTGTTGAAGGAATTAATTTAGCAACTCCAGAAGGAATTGCAACAGCACAAACAACCGCACAAACAGCAGCAACAACAGCAGAGGCAGCCGCACAAGCACAATTGGCAGCACAAGCACAAGCAGCCGCAACAGCAGCAAGTCAAGCCGCCGCCACTACTGTAGTTCCTGCCGCTACAACTGGTGGACTTCTTAGTGGCGCAAGCACAATACCATCCCTTACTCCAGCAGCAATTGAATCATTAGTTGGTAGCGCTGGTTATGGAGTAAATGCAGCCGCCGCCACCGCTGCACCTACACTTGGAATTCCTCTTGCAACAGTTGGCGCTGGCGCATTATCTGGTTTTGGAGGGGTTACACCAGCTCTTACTCCTGCTGCCATTGAATCTTTGATGGGTCTTGAAGGATATGGAGTAAATGCTGCGGCCCAAGCTGCTGCTCCTGCATTTGGAATTCCTGCTTCAACAGTTGGTGCTGGTGCATTGATTGGTAGTAGTCTTGGAAGCACTGCACTTGGTGGAGGAAGTCTTGCTGATGCTGCTGCTAGTAATGTTGCATCTGGCGCTGGCGGCACAAGTGGTGGCCTACTTTCTTCTATTGGCTCTACTTTGTCTAATTTATTGCCAAGTAGCTCTACTGTATCTTCCTTTCTCCCATCTCTTTTAACTGGTACATTGCAAGGTCTTGGCGCTGCCAATACAGCAGAGAAAGCAAGAGAAGCCGCACAGATACAAGCTGCTGCACAAGTTGAAGCTGCCCGTATTGCAGCAGATGCGGCTAAGTTCCGTCCTGTTGGCGTTACCACTCGCTTTGGTGCATCTAACTTCACCACTGATGCACAAGGCAATGTGATTGGTGCTGGTTACACAGCAAGCCCTGAAATCAAAGCCTATCAAGACCGATTGAGCGCACTTGCCGCACAGGGTCTTACTGGTGCTGAAGGGGCGCAAGCTGCGTATGCTCCGCTTACTGCTGGCGCACAAAGTCTGTTCAATCTTGGACAAGGTTACATACAGCAAACTCCTGAGCAACAGGCCGCTGCCTACATTGCTAAACAGCAGGCATTGCTTGCTCCTGGACAAGAACAGCAACTTGCCCAATTGCAGAATAGATTGCTGGCACAAGGTCGTGGAGGTCTATCTGTTGCTCAAGGTGGCACTATGGCGGCTACTAGTCCTGAGCTTGCTGCTTACTACAATGCACTTGCCCAAAGCAACCTACAACTTGCCGCACAAGGCCAACAGGCTGGGCAACAACAAGCTCAATTTGGCACTGGACTGCTTGGTGCAGGTAGCGACTTGATGGGCAAATACTATGCTGGTCAGACCGCCGCTTACGCTCCGTTTGCTACCGCTATAGACACAACATCAGGTCTTGAAAATCTTGCACAGCAGCCAATGACATTGGGTACGCAAATCGGCGCTAAGACTACGGCATCTGCTGCTGAAGCAGGACGTTTACTTGGACAGGGCATGATTAATAGTGCGGCTACACAAGCTCCTGTTAATGCCTTTAGTTATAGTGGCAATCTGTTTAGTCAGGCGGCAAATAACCCACAGTTGCAGGCAGCTATTCTCAAGGCTTTTTCGACTTAACCCAACATAGGAAATAATCATGGCAGAAGACATTGTTGGCGGTCTATTCGGAGTCAATCCCGATATGTATCAGCAGCAACAACAGCAGCAGGTTTTTAACCGTGCTGTTGCTTTGCAAAACCTTGACCCATTCCAGCAGGCTGCTGTAGGTGTGCAGCAAGCGGGCTACAACCTCGCTGGTGCGCTTGGTGGAGCAATGGGTGGAGTAGACCCTCAGTTACAGCGTATCAGCACTCTGAACGCTATTTCTAAGCAGATTGACCAGAGCAATCCTGAGTCGATGTTGCGCGGCGCAAAAATGCTTGCAGATGCTGGGCTTCAGCAAGAGGCACTTGCGCTATCTCAATATGCCCGTGAAGCATCAGCAAAATTAGCTACTGCTTCCAAGTCTAAAGCTGAAACTGACAAAATTCAGTATGGTCAACAAATGGATGAGAAGCTACGGGTAGCACTTGGTGAGCTTGGAGAAGATGCTACCGAAGCCGATGTTGTCCGTGTTGTAGCTCAATACGGAAGCCCAGACAAGGTACTTTCAATTATCCAAGGCTCTCAAGATAAAGCTGCTGCAAGAGAAGTTACCTTGACTGTTGCTAGAGAAAATATACAAGGCAAACTTGAGGTTACAGAACAAACTATACAAGGTAGGCTTGAGGTTGCAAAAGAACAAGCAATTGCTAGAGGTGAAGCGGCTAAAACAGCAGCAGAAGCTAAAGTTGAAGCAGCTAAAGCAGCAGCAGCAGCACAAGTTGATGCTGCTCAAAAACAAGCAGCAAGTAGAGTTGAGGCAGCACAAATTGCGGCTGAAGCAAAAATTACTGCTGCAATACAACGTGGAGAAGACGCTAAAGTTATTGCACAAATGACGATTGATTCTAAAAACGCAATTGCTGATTTGGTGGCCTCTACTAAGGCAGACATTGCTCAAGCGCAAATTGATGGTCGTGCAGCAGTTGCGGAGGCAAATAACAGCACTCAAGCTGCAATTTCTGCTGCTGACAATAGTACTAAAGCCGCAATTGCTGCCGCTGACAACAGCACTAAAGTTGAAATTGCAAAAGCTCAAGCTGATGCAAGAGCAGCTCTTGCAAAAATTGAAGCTGGCATTGGCGCAGGCAATCGTGAGCTGAGAGCACAACTTTTGCGGGCACAAATAGCAAACGCGAAAAACAAAGCCACAAATAATCCTATGGCAACAAGTCTTCAGCGAGATGAAATCAAAGACTTGGAGGCTATTGATAGCCTGGAGGCTCAAGTCACTTCACTTACTCCAGCGTTGAAGAATCTTAAAATAGACCCTAAAACAAACAAAGCTCCACTAGAGCTTGGCATTCTTAATAATGCAAAATATAAGGCGGCTAATGCACTAGGAAATTCAACAGTTGAAAGTAGGGCATTCGCAGATTTGGAGCGCTCTGTTCAAAATGCTGTCAACCTGAGAACAAGTGCAGAAAAAGGTGTTCAAACAGATAATGACGTTTTGCGCTTTGCCAATGAACTTGTTGCTGCTTATGGAAGATACGATACAAAAACTACACTTGAGGCTTTGAGTAATTTTGTAAAAGCATCTGAAACAGCAAAAGAAAAGACGCTTCGTAAAATTGAACAGCGTAGAGCATCTTCTGGCGCAGAGCCTTTTGCTCCAGTTGGAGCAGCGCAAAGAGTGGTTCCGACAAAGCGTTGGAATCCACAAACCAATCGGCTTGAGGAGGTCAAATAATGGCTCAGTACATCCAAGTCGGCAATGATGTCATTGAATTTCCTGATGACATGAGTTCAGAGCAAATTACAAGCATCCTGAGTAAACAAGGAGGTCAAGCTGCTGCTCCAGCGGCTGCTACTCCTGCTCCTGCGCCTGCTAAAAAAATGCCAAGCATCGTAGAGCAAATGATTGGCCCAGGTTCTCCTTCTTACAGCCTGTTTCGTGGAGCCATCATTGAGCCTGTACTTGGTATAAACGAACTGCTTGCTAAGACAGGCTTGTTTGGACAAGACATTAAAGCGGGAGCTAGTGGGCTTGTTCGACAGGAAAGAGCTGCGTATGAGGCTGGTCGTACAGCAATGGGGCGGGAAGGATTTGATGTGCCTCAATTGGCTGGCGCAATCTTCTCCCCTGCTGGAAGAGTAGTTGCTGCTGAAAAAGCCATTGGTGGTGGCATTGTTCAGGCAGGCATGATGCCAAGCGGACAAGAAGACTCAGGTGCATATGCCACTGACAAACTGTTCAATATGGGCCTTGGTGGTCTTATTGGCGGCGCGGTTCCAGCAGTAGGCAGCGCACTATCCTACCTAAAGAAAACAATCATTGACCTGCCTATAACAGCTTCGCAAAAAGAAGCTGCTATTCGTCGATATGTTGAGTCATTGACAGGCTCCGCAAAAACTGAAGTCATTGCGGCGTTGCGGAACGCAGGACAAATTGTCACGGGTAGCAGGCCCACTACAGCAGAAGCTGTGGCAGAGGTTCCTGCTGCGGTAGGTCTTGTCAAAGAGCAGCAACGCCTTGCTGGTCAGGTCAGCACTGCGCCCAAATTTAGCCAACGCGAACTTGAGCAACAGGCTGCTCGTAAAGGAGAGCTAGTTGAAACATTTGGCACAGAGGCAGACTTAGCAGCAGCAGAGGCGGCTAGAACAGCGGCAACTGCACCATTACGTCAAACTGCTCTTAGAAAAGCTAATGTTGCTGGTCGAGTTCTGCCCAAATTAGAGGCAGATTTAGCGGCAAGACAAGAGGCTGCGGTTCGGAATATTCAAGAACAGGGTAAAGCAGCTACAGAAGAGGCGCAAGCATTAGTTCGCGCAAACGAATGGAGCGCCCGTGGTCAGTTAAGATTTCCTGAGCGTTATTACAAAAATCTGGAACTTGCTCAAAGCCTTTCTGGTGCAAAACAAGAATTTGGTGATGCCGCAGCAAAAGCAAAGGCAGATGTTGCTCTAAGGCAGTTACAAATTAAAAGCGTTGCAGATGAAGGCTTTTATCCACTTACAACACAGCCAATTATTGGAAAAATAGACGATAGCCTTGGTCGTGTTGGAGAGAGGTCTAATGCGTTACTTGTCAATTCACTTCAAGGGCTACGCGCTAAGTTAGAAGGTCTTGCTGATGAGAATGGAATTATCAACAGCGTTGACTTGTACAACGTGCGAAAAGAGATTGGAAGCGATATCCAGTCTTTCTTGGCGCAACGTAATCAGCCGTTTGGCGCCCAGGCTACTAATGTGGAAACGTCAGTCAAGAAGATTCTTGATAAAGCCATCAATGATGCATCTGGCACTCAGATTTGGTCTGATTACTTGACTAAGTTTGCTGACCACAGCAAAAAAATCAACCAGATGGAAGTCGGTCAAGAGTTGATAAAAAAATTGAATTTGAACTTAGCGGATGTTGAAAAAGCAGGGAAGTTTGCTGCTGCTGTTGACGACTCTGCATCGCTTATCAAACGTACTACTGGCGTTCAAAGGTACGACAAACTATCTGACTTTTTGACAGACCCACAGATGGCATCTGTTGAGCGAGTTCGCGCTGATTTGGCGCGCAAGCAAAAGGCAATAGAGGCCGGAAAAGGCGTTACGCAAGATGGTGAAAAAGCAATTGCTGGCGGCGAAGCAGTTCCAGGTCTTCTTAGTAGCACAATCACAATTGCAAAAACGGTACTGGATATACTCAAAAATGGCAGCCAAAAAGAGCTTGATGCAAAAGTTTCTGAGTTGATGCTTGACCCACAGAAATTGGCAGATTTCTTAGAGAGCGTCCCTAAAAAGGAAACATCTAACATCACTGCATCTTTGATGGCAAAAATGAGTCCAGAGTCGCGTAAATCATTTAAGGATTTTGTGAGTGCCGCAACACCGACTCAAACACAAATCACAAGAGGAGTCATCTCTTCTGCTGTTAGCGAATAATGCCACTAACTCACGGATTCAGTGCTCTATTAGCCTCTGCCGAAAGCCCTTGGCCTGGAACAGAGACTAAAACAGTGCTGGTTTGTCGTACTCCAAAGAAAGATGAGGACAATATGCTTAGAGCAAATGAATTCCTTGACAAAGATGGACGCATTTGCAGATGGGTGGTGGTGTACAAGAAATGATAGACCCCTTCACAGCATTCGCTATGGCACAGGCTGCCGTAGCTGGTATAAAAAAGCAGTTGCCCTTGGTAAGGACATCCACAGCCTCTATAAAGAATTCAGCAGTTTCTACCAAGCGGCAGATACGGTTCATGTAGCAAGCAGCAAGGCCAGGATTGCTTCAGTTGGAAAGACAGATGCACAGATTAGCGCACAAGCACTCCAAATTGCACTGGCATCTAAGGCGTTGCGAGAGCATGAAAAAGAGTTAAAGGACATTCTCTTTTATAGTGGCAATGCGCCAGTGTGGGAAGAGATGATGGCAGAGCGAACTAGGTTAAAAAAAGAACGGGATTTTTTAGAGCAGGAAGAGGACAAACGTAAGCAGAAGGACAAAGAAATGAAGATTGCGATTATCATGAATACACTCTGGATTTCTGGTGCATCTGCTATCGTTGTTCCACTGGTTAGCATTACTTTTCACATTATTGCAAATAGGGGTTTTTCATGATTCCAATTCTTGGCGCATTGTTGGGTACGCTTGCTGAAAGTGGCCTTGGCCTTCTATCTTCTGCTATTCAAGCAAAAGGTAAGGAAGTCGTAGAGAACACATTGGGAGTCAAGATTCCTGATAATCCCACTCCCGCTGACGTTGAAAAACTGCGAGAGTTGCAGTACCAGCATGAAGAGCGCCTGATTGAGTTGGGCATTGAGAAAGCCAAGCTGGAGATGGCTGAGTTGGAGTTGCTGGCAAAGGCTGCACAAGCCGATGCCAACAACATCACAGACCGCTGGAAGGCGGATATGTCTAGCGACTCTTGGCTGTCAAAGAACATCCGTCCTATGTCGCTGATTGCCATCTTCTGCGGCTACTTCCTGTTTGCCATGATGTCGGCATACGGCTACAACGCAAATGAGTCCTATGTGACCTTGCTAGGCAATTGGGGAATGCTAATCATGGGTGCGTACTTTGGTGGACGTACCGTCGAGAAACTGGCTGAAATGAGGAGCAACAAATGAGCATCTTCATTCCCGTTTTGTACATCTGTATAAATGGGCATTGCGAGTTCTTTCAGCAAAATGCCTACTACACCGACAGACAAAAGTGCATTGCCGTTGTTATCGAAAAGCAAGAGGAATACGCCAAAATGGGCGCGGTAGTGGATTCCACTTGCATTGAGTTAGTTGTTCAGAAAAGAGGTTTATATGAGTCTTAGTCAAGAACAAGCGGCTTTCCTGCTGGATATGTGCAAGCTAATTCAGTACGCCACAGAGCAGGGCTTTATGGTCACTGGTGGCGAGTTAGCGCGTACACCTGAACAGCAGGCAATCTACGTCAAAACAGGTCGCAGCAAGACCATGAACAGCATTCACCTAAAACGCTGTGCAATGGACTTAAACTTCTTTAAAGATGGGAAAATCATTTGGGACAAAGCTACCCTGGCTCCACTTGGCGCGTACTGGGAGAGCTTGCATCCAAAGCATCGTTGGGGCGGCAATTTTCGTTCATTGGTGGACTGCCCTCACTTTGAGCGCAACGTATAACCATGTGCATATTGATGCAATAGATGTGTGCTAGATTCCGCGCAACTTTGCGGAGTCATCATGCAAGCTAAAGTTTCGCGTCAAGAGTTCATCAATGTTTGGAACCGTTATGGCTCCGCTACCAAGGTAGCAGAATATTTAGAAGTTTCGGAACGGCTAGTTCACCGCCGTAGACGAAGGATAGAAAAAGACTTGAACCAGCCGCTTGTTGCCAATGATGAGCGAGCAAAAGCATACGCTCACATTCAACCAATAAAAACGTCTCTCAATCGGGTTGAGCTTGGCATCCTTGACCAGACCATAATCGTTTTCTCTGACGCGCACTTTTGGCCTGGGGAATACACAACTGCCTACAAGGGTTTGCTGTGGGCAATCAAAGAGCTAAAGCCTCATGCAGTCATTAGCAACGGTGATGCCTTTGACGGGGCTTCAATCAGTCGCCACCCACCTTTGGGATGGAGCCATATGCCTAGCGTAATTGAAGAGCTAAAAGCAGTTCAAGCGCACCTTGGCGAGATTGAAGAAACAGCAAAGGAAGCTAGACATAATTGCAAGCTGCTATTCACATGGGGCAATCACGACACACGCTTTGCCAACAAATTAGCGACACAAGCTCCGCAGTACAAAGAGGTGCATGGATTTAAGTTGGAAGACCATCTACCAGCATGGGAGTTTGCATGGTCTGTTTGGCCTACCAAAGATTGCGTTATCAAGCACCGATATAAGAACGGTGTTCACGC
>Ga0209246_10000810_pt1 | contig 12962 bp, 9 predicted proteins | sample LauGreSpBDMM15SN_2_FD_187560 | JGI IMG/M metagenome (GOLD analysis project Ga0209246, IMG submission 187560) | Freshwater lake microbial communities from Lake Michigan, USA - Sp13.BD.MM15.SN (SPAdes) (version 2) | ecosystem: Environmental > Aquatic > Freshwater > Lake | place: Lake Michigan, USA...
TGGAAGCGGCGATTGGGCGTGAAATTCTGCACCAGCACGCGGCACGACACACATTGCTGGCACTTTTCGCAATTCGGGCGATAGATATGGGCGCCACTGCGTCGAAAACCGATCTCGCTCAGTTTGGAGTTGTAGGCTTTGTCGACATGAAATTCCGGATCAATGAACAGCGTCTGCGCGCGCTCGTCCGGCAGGTAACTGCAGGAGTGGGGCTGGGTGGTATAGAGCCTGATGTCTTTCAGCGAAGTCATGCTTTTACCGCGACTGCTCCGTGTTGTCCGGGCCGTTGATACTTGTTACTGACTATTACCGGTTACTGACTATTGTAGGGCCAAGAATTGACTCTGCCTATGTCTCCAGGGGCTGGCAGATAACGCTGGAACGCGGATCGGGAAATGTTTCTTGCGCCCAGGCTTTCCAGATGGGGGTTCGCCACCTGGCAGTCGATCAGGTGGTAGCCGGCCGGGGCCAGCGTGTGTACCAGGTCAATCAGGGCCAGTTTCGACACATTCGGGCGATGGCTGAACATTGATTCGCCAAAAAACATCCTCCCCATGGCAATCCCGTACAAGCCGCCCACGAGGGTGGCGCCTTCCCAAACCTCGATGCTGTGCGCATATCCGCGTTGATGCAGGATCTGGTAGGCCTCTTGCATCGCAGGACTGATCCAGGTGCCGCTGCTGCCCTTGCGCGCACCAGCACAGGCCATGATCACACCGGCAAAGTCGGTATCGCTTTTAAGCTGATAGGGGTGCTGGCGCAGGAACTTGTTCATGCTGTGGCTGATATGGAGCTCATCCGGAAACAGCACCATGCGCGGATCGGGCGACCACCACAGCGGTGGCTGGTCCTCATCGAACCAGGGAAAGATGCCCAGCTGATAGGCAGTCAACAAGCGTTCTGGACTGAGATCACCCCCAACGGCGAGCAGGCCATTGGGGTGGTCGAGGGCAGTGGCAGGATCTGGAAAGACCAGATCCTGAGGGTCCAGCCACTGTAGTTGCCCGGGCATTACTTGCTCAGGCGATCCAGGTACTTCTCGGCATCAAGGGCAGCCATGCAACCAAAGCCGGCCGATGTAATGGCTTGGCGATAGACGTGATCGGCGATGTCGCCAGCCGCGAACACGCCCGGGATGCTGGTCTGGGTGGCATTGCCACTGACACCCGAATGAATCTTGATGTAGCCGTTTGCCATGTCGAGCTGGCCGGCAAAGATATCGGAGTTGGGCTTGTGACCGACCGCGATGAACACGGCATTCAGCTCGATGTCCTGCAGTGCGCCACTCTTCACGTCGCGGACGCGCATGCCCTGGACCTCGTTGCCGTCGCCCAGTACTTCGTCCAGCGTGTGGTTCCAGAGGATCTTCACGTTGCCGGTCCGGGCTTTTTCGAACAGTTTGTCCTGCAGGATCTTTTCGGATTTGAGGCTGTCGCGACGGTGCACCAGGGTGACCTCGCTGGCAATGTGGGACAGATAGAGAGCTTCTTCCACCGCAGTGTTGCCACCGCCGATGACTGCCACTTTCTGGCCTTTGTAGAAAAAACCGTCACAGGTCGCACAGGCGCTGACGCCGCTGCCCATGTATTTTTCCTCGGAGGCAAGACCCAGATACTGCGCGGAAGCACCGGTCGCGATGATCAATGCATCGCAGGTATAGGTGCCCATGCTGCCGATCAGACGGAACGGGCGTACGCTCAGGTTGGTTGAGTCTATGTGATCAAAAATTATTTTAGTTTCAAAGCGTTCTGCATGATTCTTCATGCGTTCCATGAGGTCTGGGCCGGTCAGTCCATGCGCATCTCCCGGCCAGTTGTCCACTTCGGTAGTCGTCGTGAGCTGGCCACCTTGCTGCATGCCGGTGATGATTACCGGCTTTAGATTGGCGCGGGCGGCGTACACGGCTGCGGTGTAACCAGCAGGGCCAGAGCCGAGGATGATGAGGCGGTGGTGCTGTACTTCACTCATGTGAATTTTCCTGACAGAACTGTTGGGGTTGCGTTGCCGCCTATTATGCGGTGACCCGTGTACGGAGAGAAGCCCATCAAGCCTTTAGTTGAACCTCGGATTACCCAAGTGGAAGGCGTGCGTCAGGGCCGGCCACGGTATCCCTTATATGGATAATTCATTATCATATGGCCGCTATATATGGCGTTATGACGACTGGATCCAGATTTTGGCAGCAACCCGCGAAAAACACAGAAATCCCGCACCGGAAGCGCCCGGTCAACGCTTGCGCAAACTGGTCATGGTCGAAGGCCTGATGCTGGTGATGCTGGCGGTTGCGTTCTTCCTGCTGCTGGCGCTTTCCTCATATTCCCCGCTTGATCCAGGGTGGTCTGGTACGGGCAACAATCTTGGTGTCAACAACAGTGTTGGCAGCAGTGGTGCCTGGTTCGCCGACGTCCTTTACCTGGTGTTTGGCAACCTGGCCTGGATGTTCCCGCTGATCCTGGTATGGGGCGCTGTGCGCCTGTTCCGCGAGCGCAAGGCGGTCCAGTTGTTTTCGTGGGAGGTGTTTGGTATTCGCAGTGCCGGCTTTTTACTGCTGCTGATCAGTGCTACCGCGTTGGCCAGCATGCATTTTGCCAGCGACTTGCAGGCCACCGCCGGCGGACTGCTGGGGCGCGGCATGGGCCGTTTGACCCTGCCTGCCCTCAATCTGGCCGGCAGTTCGCTGCTGTTCCTGACCCTGCTGTTCCTCGGACTGACCCTCGGTCTGGGCATCTCCTGGCTACGCTTCATTGACGCGCTCGGCCTGCGCTGCCTGCAAGCATGGGAACTGGGCCTGGTGGAATGGACCAAGTGGCGTGAAAAACAACGCGAGGAGCAGGAAGCGCAGCAAATGATCAACCAGCGCAAGCAGGCCTTCGACCATTACATCGCGAAAGACCGCAAGCGCAAACCGATCGAGATCGCGCCGGTGCGCGAAGTGCCCAAGCAGCCCAGCAAGCGCGTGCAGAAAGAGAAGCAGGGACATCTGTTCGACGCTCCGGTCGTGGGCGACTTGCCACCAATCTCCATACTCAACGAGTGGGAAGAGAACAAGAAATTCGGCTTCTCCGCCGAAGCGCTCGAAGCCATGTCGCGGCTGCTGGAAATCAAGCTCAAGGATTTCGGCATCGACATCGAAGTGGTCGCGATCAATCCCGGCCCGGTCATCACCCGTTTTGAAGTGCAGCCGGCTGCCGGCATCAAGGTCAGCCGCATCAGCGGCCTGGTGAAGGATCTGGCGCGTTCGCTGGCAGTGTCCAGCTTGCGTGTAGTGGAAGTGATTCCCGGCAAGACCTGCATCGGGATCGAGATTCCCAACGAGAAGAAAGAAACCATTTTCCTGGGCCAGGTACTGTCCTCGCCCGAATTCGACAATGCACGTTCGCCGGTCAGCATGGCGCTGGGTCATGACATCGGTGGCAACCCGGTCGTCGTGGATCTGGCCAAGATGCCGCATCTGCTGGTCGCCGGTACCACCGGCTCCGGCAAGTCGGTCGGTATCAACGCGATGATCCTCAGCATCCTGTTCAAGTCCACGCCGCAGCAAGTGCGCATGCTGATGATCGACCCCAAGATGCTGGAGCTCTCGGTATACGAAGGTATCCCCCATCTGCTGACGCCGGTGATCACCGACATGAAAGACGCCGCCAACGGCCTGCGCTGGTGCGTGGCGGAAATGGAGCGGCGCTACAAGCTGATGTCGCTGATGGGCGTGCGCAACCTGGCCGGCTTCAACAAGAAAGTCCAGGACGCCAACAGGGCCGGGGAGCCGATTCCCGATCCGCTGTGGAAGCCTGACCTGATGTCCAGCATCCCTGAAGCGGAACAGGTACGCGAAGACCTGCAGGAATTGCCGCTGGTGGTGGTCGTGGTCGATGAGCTCGCCGACATGATGATGGTGGTGGGCAAGAAGGTGGAAGAACTGATTGCCCGTATCGCGCAAAAGGCACGTGCCGCCGGGATCCATCTGATCCTGGCCACCCAACGCCCCTCGGTGGACGTACTCACCGGACTTATCAAGGCCAATATTCCGACCCGCCTGTCCTTCATGGTGCAGTCCAAGGTCGACTCGCGCACCATCCTCGGGGAAGGCGGCGCCGAGCAATTGCTCGGCAATGGCGACATGCTCTTCCTGCCACCCGGTGGCGGGGTTGCCCAGCGCGTGCATGGTGCCTATGTGGCGGATGAAGAGGTGCACCGGGTCGTCGCCAACTGGCGTGCGCGTGGCCAGCCCAACTATATCGACGCCATCACCTCCGACACTGCCGGTGCCGGCATTCCTGGCTTGGGCGTTCCCGGCGAGGATGGAGACGGTAATGCAGAGGAAGATGATGCGCTCTATGACGAGGCCGTGCGCTTCGTCACCGAATCGCGCAAAGCCTCGATCTCGGCGGTACAGCGCAAGCTGCGGATTGGTTACAACCGCGCAGCCCGCATGATCGAAGCGATGGAAATGGCCGGCGTTGTCACCGAAATGAGCAGCAATGGCAACCGTGAAGTTCTGGCACCTCCGCCACCAAGATAAATAATTTAATACAGTAACTTGATGAACATATCTAAAGTAAAATCACTGGCTCGGTCCGCGCTGTTTGGCGCCGGATTCAGCTTCTTCGGCATGCTGCCAATGGCTTCTGCACAAACGCCCGCAGCAGAGCCGGTGGCCCCCGATGCAGTGATCCAGCTTGAGGCCATCCTGCAACAGACTACTTCCCTGAAGGCCGATGTCGACCAGTTGCTGATCGATCAGGACGGCAGGGAACTGCAGCAAACCCGTGCGCGCCTCGTGATGCACAAGCCGTCTTCGTTCTACTGGGAGATTACGGAACCCTACAGCGAAGTCATGGTGACGGACGGCAAGTTGATCTGGCGCTATGAACCGGATCTGGAGCAGGTCACGATCCAGCATTTCAATGAAGAGCTCGACCGTACCCCGGTGATGTTGCTGAATGGCGATGCACAGAGCATTGCTGAAACCTACGAGGTTACCGCGGTAATGGGCTCCGACAACGCGATAACCCGTTTCGTGCTGGCCCCGCGCCAGCCGGACAGTCTGTTCGAACGCCTGAGCATCGCCTTCAGGGGGGCAGAGCTGGTGGAGATGCAGTTCGAGGACAGCCTGGGCCAGAAGACGAGCCTCAGCATTACGGTGCTTGAACGTAACCAGGAGATCCCGGCGGCGCAGTTCACGTTCACGCCACCCGATGGGGTGGAGATTATCGATACTGTTTCCGACACCATGCCCGTTCCGACCCCAGACCCTGGCTCGGCTGAGCAGTAGCACACTCCTATGACGCTGGCATTATTCGGGCAAGAAGCAGGTTACCAGCCGCTGGCTGCCCGTATGCGGCCGACTTCTCTTGACGCCTATATCGGCCAGGAACACATACTCAGTCCCGGCAAGCCACTGTATGAGGCTATCAAGGCTGGCACCGTGCACTCGATGATCCTGTGGGGGCCCCCCGGTACCGGCAAGACCACGCTGGCCCGGATGATCGCCGCAGCTGCCGACATGCACATGGAAACCCTGTCCGCAGTCCTGTCCGGCGTAAAGGAAATCCGTGCCGCCATCGAACGTGCGCGCGAAGAGCGCAGCATGCGCCAGCGCCAGACCATCCTGTTTGTCGACGAGGTGCATCGTTTCAACAAGTCGCAGCAGGATGCCTTTCTGCCGCACATCGAGGATGGCACTGTCATCTTCATCGGTGCCACCACCGAAAACCCGTCCTTTGAATTGAACAACGCCCTGCTGTCACGCGCGCGCGTGTATGTGCTGAAGAGTCTCGACGACGGTGCGCTGGTGAATATCCTGAAGCAGGCGCTGCAGGACAAGCAGCGCGGGCTGGGTCAGCGCAATATCAAGCTGACTGATGCGCAGTTGACGCATTTTGCGGTCGCCGCCGACGGTGATGCGCGCAAGGTGCTTAACCTGCTGGAACTGACCCTCGATTTGCTTGAGACAAACCCGGCGGGGGAAGAGGTGCTCAGCGAGGCGCTGCTGGAGCAAGTACTGCAGGGCAATGTGAAGCGCTTCGACAAGGGCGGCGATTCCTTTCACGAACAGATCTCGATCCTGCACAAGGCAGTACGTGGCTCCTCACCGGATGCCGCGCTGTACTGGTTCTGCCGCATGCTCGACGGCGGCTGCGACCCGCTCTATATCGCGCGCCGGGTCGTGCGGATGGCATCGGAAGATATCGGCAATGCCGATCCGCGTGCCTTGCAGATTGCACTCAATGCCTGGGACACCCAGGAACGCCTCGGCAGTCCCGAAGGTGAACTCACTCTCGCACAAGCCGTGATCTACATGGCCTGTGCCCCGAAGAGCAACGCGGTATACACCGCCTTCAATGCGGCCAGGGAAGATGTGAAGAACAACCCTGGCCACGAAGTGCCCTTGCATTTGCGCAATGCGCCCACCACCTTGCTGAAAAATCTGGAGTACGGTGCCAGCTACCGCTATGCCCACGATGAACCCGGCGCCTATGCGGCAGGGGAGAACTATTTTCCGGAAGCACTCAAGGATCGGCAGTACTATTTTCCGGTCGAGCGCGGCATGGAAGACAAGATCCGGCAGAAACTCGAGTACCTGCGCAGCCTTGACGCCGCCAGTGAGTTGCAGCGCTATCGCAGCCCATCCAGGGCACCAGGCAAAAAACCACAGGACACCTGATACCTTGCCGGTCACACTTCTCAGCCATCATTATGCTTGTCAAGGGAATCGCGTATGCGCAACGCCATCTTTGCGAGTGTATACGGCTTGGCGAGAAAGTTTTCGCTGCTGTCGAGCATTCCTTCCTTGAGCAAGGCATTGTCCGTATAACCCGAGGTGTACAGCACTTTCAAGGCGGGCCTGAGTGCCAGCGCTCGTCGCGCAAGTTCGCTGCCATCGATGCCTCCGGCCATGATGATGTCGGTGAACAGCAGATTGATATCGTTACGACCGATGAGTATGTCGAGTGCTGTCGCGCCGTTTTCCGCGACTATTACCTGGTAACCGAGCGATTGCAGGAAATGCGACGAGAAGTTGCGCACGTTGGCATCGTCTTCCACGAGCAGAATGGTCTCATTGCCCAACGCATAGCTTTCAGGGTTGTTGGCGTCTGCAGCTTTTTCCTGATGCTGGGTAATGGGCAAATACAAGACTACCGCAGTTCCAGAGCCCGGTGTTGAAGTTATCGTCACGTGGCCATTGGACTGGCGGATGAAACCGAACACAGTGCTCAAGCCCAGCCCTGTACCCTTGCCAAGTTCCTTCGTGGTAAAGAATGGCTCGAACACATGCGGCAGCAGCTCGGCTTCAATGCCGGTACCCGTGTCGATGACCTTGATAGCCACATAGTCGCCAGGGATGACTCTTTCCATGATTCCGGGTGCGTTGGCCATGAGCGTTATGTCGAAGGTTTCAATGCGGATCTGACCACCGCCCGGCATCGCATCACGTGCATTGATGCACAAATTCAGCAGCGCGCTTTCCAGCTGGTTGCGGTCAGCCAGGGCCGTGTTCAGGTTTGCACTGGTTTTGATGACCACATCGATGTTTTCGCCCAGCGCACGCATCAAAAGGCCTTCCATGCCCTGGACGAGCTTGTTGACGTTGACGGCAGCAGGTTCCAGTGACTGGCGCCTTGCAAATGCCAGCAGCCGCCGGGTCAGATCAGCCCCCTTGAGTGCTGAGCTGACGATGTTGCCCGCGAGCTTCTTCTGCAGCGCGTCGCTTGCACAGCTGCCGAGCAATTCAGCATTGCCAAGCATGACGGTCAGCAGGTTGTTGAAATCGTGCGCGAGTCCGCCAGTGAGTTTGCCAATGGATTCGATACGCTGGTTTTGTTGCAGGTGTTCCTCCAGTTTGACCCGTTCTGAAATGTCGGCCATGCCTCCGATCATCTTGATTGGGCGTAGCTCGCGGTCGCGCAGGATCACACCCCGGTCCATTACGTGAATATGGCTGCCATCCCGTTTCTCGAAGCGGTAGGTAGCTTCCCAATGATCAAGATTGCTTTTCAATACGGTGTCGAGACGACTGATCACTGAGTCCTTTTCCTCAGGATGGATACGCTTAAGCCAGAAAGTATCGTCGGTGACGGACCTGCCGTCTTCGGCGTTGCTGGCATAGCCGAGTTTCTTCAATCCACTGTCCCACTGGATGGTGTTGGCGATGAGATCGCGTTCCCATACAAGGTCCAGAGTCGCACGTGCGACATATTTAAGTTTTTCCTCAGACTCGGCCACTTGGGCTGCCAGCTTCTTGTGCTCGCTGATCGAATGCAAATAGACCGCGATTCCTTCGGTCGACGGATGCACATGGGCAACGATCCAGTTTTCAAGCCGGGTGGAATAATATTCACATTCCAGGGTCTCGCCGGTTGTCATGGCCTTGTAGTACGTAGCGTAGAGTGGTGTGTTTTTCAGCTGGGGCTGACTCTCCCAGACCGGGACACCCTGGACTTGCTCCAGCTTCAGTTTCAGCAGGTTTTCCGCTGCGTGGTTCATGTAGTAAACGCACCAGTTGCGGTCGATAAGCAGGAATGCCTCCTGCATGCTGTCCAGCGTCGATGACAGGCGCAGGCTCAATTGCTGGTTTGTCACTTGCTGGTTCTTGTAGTCGGTGATGTCCTGGATGGCACCGTTGATGCGGTTGATATTCCCGTTGGCGTCAAGCTGTGCTTCGCCAACGACGCGAATCCATTTGTCGCTGCCCTTGCAGGTGGTGATTGCGCACTCGTAGTCGACATGCTGCCCTTCAATGGTCAGCCGGGTGAACTCGTTTTTGCACAAGTCACGGAACTCGGGTTTGATAATATTGTTGTAAACATGTTCGATCGAAAGGGGAGTAGCTCCCTCGTATTCATAAATCTCGTAGACCTGGTCTGACCAGTACAAGGCGCTGTTGCCACCGGGATTGCGCATCCAGCCACCTATTTTTCCCATCTTGCCGCCGATGCGGGTAAGCTCCTCGTTTTGCCTGAGGGCATGTTCAGTCTGTTTGTGTGCGGTGATGTCTTGCACTACCGCAATCAGGTTGTAGATGCGCCCATCGTCCTCCGCCACCAGCGGGGAGAGCGTGACATGCACCCACACCACCTCGCCGTTTTTCTTCAGAAAGCGTTTTTCATAATTGGCGACAGCCAGCCTGCCAGTGCTGACATCGTCGACCAAGGCCTGGTTGAACGACAGGTCGTCAGGATGGGTGATACTCCCTGGCGTCATTTGCTGCAGTTCATCGGTGTCATAGCCAAGGAGATTGAAATAGGCGGGATTCATTTCACCGGTAAACTTCCCGTTGAGGTCGGCTACACAAATGCCCACGGGAAGGCTCTTCAACAGCACGCTCAAGCGCTTGTCCTTCTCACTCAGGATCAGGTTCGTCTGCTGCAATTCCGTGGTTTTGCGGAAAAGTTCCTGTTCCAGACGGTTCACGCCTTTCAATTCACCGCTGGCAGGGATGGAGACGCTCCCCGCGGTGTTTTGTGAGGTATTCAACGGTCTGATGAGAGCAATGACATGCCTGGTGGTTTGTCCTGGCGTCTGATGCACGCTGAAGTGCCATTCACAGAGCACGATGACTCGGCTGGGCAGCTTGTGGGTAAATTGTCGGGCAGCATGCGCTACGCGTCCATGCAACAGATCGAGCAGTAGCCCATTGAAAGCTTTCTTGTCGCCGATGTTGATGGCTTGCCACAGATCCGGCGTCTTGCCGAGCAGTTCGCTGGCACCAGTGCCGAAGAGTTCGCCGGCACTTATGGACGCCCGGGAGAGTTCCAGGCATGAATTGAACCAACAACAGGGCAGGGGCAGTGCATTGAGAAAGGCATCCTCATCACCTGGCTCACCAGAGCGGTTCTCTGCACGAGCGACCATTCATTCCCCCTTTTTGCCATGTAGTGAATCACACAGAACCGCCTGCAACCGTCCTGTGGAGCACCGCTTTTGGCTGGGGTTTCGTCCCTGGTGTGGCTGGTGTTGATGTGAATTTGTCTGGTGGTTGCGGATCAATCAGCCTCGGGTTTTTTGATGTGCGAGGCATGATGTCAATTTAATATGATCGATAATGAGATCTTAATTCAAGCAATATTTTTGAATAACGGCAGAAGACCTGCCTGGCTTGAGTTCATTCAAGGAGTCTACCCATCCAAATGACAATTATTATCATTTGTTTTGTCGCGGTGATGATGCGTCCTTGCATCGGCGGCATACACCCAGCATATTACTGGCGTATCTGAACTGCAGGCCCGTCAATATCCAATATCAACCAGAAGAAAACCGGAAGAAGGACAACTGATGCATTACCTACTGGTAGCAACAGGCGGTGCGCTCGGTGCGCTGGCACGTTACATGCTCTATAACCTGGCGCAACGGCTCGAACATCACGCGGCGCTGGTAACACTCACCATCAATGCTATCGGCGCTTTCATCATTGGCATCATGTTTGTGCTGTTATCTGAACGCGCAGTGCTGGATTCGCATTACCAAAGCCTGCTCTCTGTGGGTTTTCTCGGTGCCTTTACCACCTACTCTACCTATTCGCTGGATGCGCTGCGCTTGTTCGAGCAGGGTCGGCCAGGTACCGCCTTGCTGTATCTGGTGGGCACCATGGTGCTCTGCCTGTTGGCCGTCTGGCTGGGTGCCACGCTGATGCGGTCGGCTTGATTCATATCAGGGACCCCATCCGGATTTCTGAATAAAGTGAAAAAAATGGAGCAGATTATTGATATTCCGCCAACTTTACGATGCCCCATCGTCCACATACACCTACTTGCTGGCCGATGAAAATACCCGGGAAGCGCTGCTGATTGATCCAGTGTTCGAACAATTCCAGCGTGATTTGGCACTGCTGCGGGAACTCGACCTGAAACTGAAGCTCGTGGTTGATACCCATGCGCATGCCGACCACATCACCGCGGCCTGGCTGCTGCAGCAGAAGACCGGCTGCCTGATTGCGCTGGCGGCGGCGGCTGGCGCCGAGAATGTGGATTTGCTACTGCAGCACGGCGACAAGTTCGGGGTGCAAGGCGTAGAGCTGGAAGCACGCGCGACGCCAGGCCACACCAACGGCTGCATGAGTTTCGTACTGGCTGACAAAAGCATGGTGTTTACCGGCGATGCCTTGTTGATCCGCGGCTGCGGCCGCAGCGATTTCCAACAGGGCAACGCTACCAGGCTGTTTCATTCGATCACGCGGCAATTGTTCAGCCTGCCGGATGACTGCATGGTGTATCCGGCGCACGACTACAACGGCCGCACCGCCTCCACGATTGGCGAGGAGAAAGCCCACAACCCGCGTGCGGGCGGCGGTGCCAATGAAAAGGATTTTGTGCACTACATGCATGCAATGCAGCTGCCGCATCCGAAGAAAATCGATGAAGCCCTGCCCAACAACCTGCGCAGTGGCAAGCCTGAATCCGGCGCCATGCCGCCAGAACCCAACTGGGCTGATTTGCGCATTACCTTCGCCGGCGTTCCCGAAGTGGAGCCGGAGTGGGTGGTACAGAACCAGCCGTCCGTGCTGATCCTGGATGTACGAGAGGCCGATGAGCAGCACGATCCCTTGAGTGGCATCACCAATTCGCTGGCGATTCCCTTGTCAGTGTTGCGCGAGCGTGTGCAGGAAGTGCCCAGGGGCAAACCCGTGGTCACCTTGTGTCGTTCGGGCAAACGCTCCTCCATCGCGTTGAATATACTGAAAGAAGCCGGCCATACCCAGGTGGCTAATATCCATGGCGGCATCCTGCATTGGCTGGAAAGGCACGCCGACTAGAATGAAAAACCGCAAGTTCACATCGAGCCTTGTGCACACACTTGGCTTGCTTGCCTGTGCCCAGCCACTGCTGGCCGATACCTTGAAGCCCTTTGCCAGTGATGGCTGCAGTTCGTTTCCCGATGGCACCCAGCAGCATCAGGAGCTGTGGCTGGGCTGTTGTGTGGCACACGATTTCTCCTACTGGAAAGGTGGCACCCGTACCGAGCGCTTGCAGGCTGATGCCGCGTTGCATTCTTGTGTAGAGACGGTAGGTGAGCCGGAGATTGCCGACCTTATGCTGGCAGGCGTGCGCGCAGGAGGTTCACCGTTTTTGCCCACGCGCTTTCGCTGGGGCTATGGCTGGTCGTATCCGAGAGGGTATGGCGAACTTGGTGCAGAAGAACTGCAGCAAGTAGAGGCGGCAAGCAAAAATATTCGATCGAAGTAGCAGAAGCAGCAAGTGAACCCTGAGCCGCTTGCATCGCAAGGACGCGGCTCAGGGTTTTGCAGAAGAGCACATTACCCTGTCAATGACACCAATCGGACTATTTGTGCTACACCATGGGTGCCACCGCAGTCGCCGCTTTCAATTTGCGGGGCGCGGTTTCCTGCAGGAAGCAGCTCAGCACGCCACCGGCACAGGCGCACACGCCGATGACGACGACGGGCGCCGCCAATGAAGTCTGGTCCGCCAGCCAACCGGCGAAGGATGGTGCCAGCGTGCCGCCGAGCAGTTCACCCACACCCACCACGAGTCCCATCGCCGAGGCTGCCATCGCGCGCGGCATCGTTTCGCCGGGGATCACGCCCATGAACAGCGGGAAGGAACCCGAGGCGCTCCAGCCGATGAACAGCAGGATCGCCATGAGCCACAGCGGCCCGGTGAACCACAGTGCGGTGAACGCGGTAACCAGACCGATGAAGGAGAAGACGATCATGACGGGTTTGCGGCCGAAGCGGTCGGACAGGCCCGGCACCAGGAAGCCGAAGATCGGCGTGCTGAGTCCGGCGGCCGCCATCAGGTAACTCATGTTCTCCGGACTAAAGCCACGGTGCCCGGTGAAGAACACAGGCAGGAAGATCAGCGACACGAGGTACCAGGCCACCATGAAAATGGCGATCAGCGAGCAGACGAGGATGTTGCGCGTCTTCAACATCACCAGCGCGTTGGCCAGGATGCCGCTGCCCTTGGCGCTATCCTGGGCCGAGGGCGCCTTGGGTTCGCGCACGA
>Ga0209246_10000811_pt1 | contig 12953 bp, 13 predicted proteins | sample LauGreSpBDMM15SN_2_FD_187560 | JGI IMG/M metagenome (GOLD analysis project Ga0209246, IMG submission 187560) | Freshwater lake microbial communities from Lake Michigan, USA - Sp13.BD.MM15.SN (SPAdes) (version 2) | ecosystem: Environmental > Aquatic > Freshwater > Lake | place: Lake Michigan...
GTGGGTCTTAAGTCCACCGCCTTAGACCAACTCGGCCATCCGTGCATTTTCCGAGTTGCCTGAATCGAACAGGCGACACATCGATTTACAGTCGATTGCTCTACCAACTGAGCTAAACCCGGATTGGATAGTTTTAAGACTTACCCTGGTCTATTGCTCTAATGCGGGTTCGAACCGCAGACCTTCGGCTGTCTTCGAAAATTTCATAAGACCGATGCTCTAACCAACTGAGCTATAAGAGCTACCCACCCCCCGGGTATTATTTCCTCCTATTTTGGCTTTAATACGTTTATGTATGTATTATATATATATAACTACCATGCCGAAACGTATGGGACTCGTAATGAATATCGGTCCGCCTCGAACTAGAGAACTTTCGGTTAACACCGACGTTTCCTCCCATTCCGAAGACTTCCCATTTTCCGATCATTCCACCTTCGTCCTTTATCTAGAACCCATCTACAATTCCTATCTGCTAACATATCAAAATATTATCACTCTTGACTGTGTGCCGAATGGTCCTCTCGCCGCCATGGTCGCACTTATCCATTTTCCTAAACTTTCTGAATTTCAATCCTCTCTCGTCACATTTCAAGGCCAATCGTGTGTCCCAACACTCCTTCGTCAACCTGTGTCCAAGATTGGGAATCCGTTCAAGACAACAAATGCGTTTATGGGATCAGACGATATACCATCCGTCTTTTCGTATCTTCGTTCACACGGATATCAAGTTGATACATCTCTCCTTCTATCCAATCACGTTCTTATCGGAGGTGTTTCCGATACTCGGTATTCCGGAAATCGCAAAATGATTGCGATGGTGTCTCTGCATACATCGTAACACGTGCTCTAAAATATTTGTGTTTATTGTTTTATGCACACATATTATATGCGTATTTTGAAACTCATTCAACGTAATATGTTGCAAGTCGTCTTCTCAGATGCACACGATTTGTCCATTGGCTCGGCGCGTGCGTTTATTCACAACAATAGTGCCGTATTGTCTACCATCTCGGTTCATCATTCACACCAAAACCGTGGATTTGGAGGGAAAATATTAGCCGAAACCGAACAGACGCTCAAAAACCTATTTTATGTAACAAATATCAATTTACTTGCATGGCAACCTTGTGGGTCGGTTAATGTAGTCGAATTTTATCAAAAAAACGGGTATATTATCTCCGATAATCGCGTCGATACGTATGACGATCAGGTCCAACTATACGATCTCGTTCGATTACACAAACTCATTCACTAATTTCCAAGATTAATATTATTTTTGTATTCTCGTTTTTATATCTGTAATATAATGCAACTCGCAATTGTTATTCGTAACAATATTGTGGATGTGTCCATATATACCCGTTGCGCCGGGCTTATCGGGACAACTCGATCGATAGTTGATCGACAATCGGCCTCGTTGGCGAACATTCATGTCCAAGAACCATTCAGACGCTTTGGATACGGTAGTATTGTTCTTCGTGAAACAGAGCGATCGTTGGTGGGATTATTCGACGTCTCTTCTATTGGAGTTCTTGCATGGCAACCTTGCGTTGGTTGGGATGTTATCGATTTTTACAAAAAAAATGGGTATAAACCGGCAGATAATCGCGTTGAGTCGTTTGACGACTATTCGCAACTATACGATCTAGTTCGGATGCATAAGAAGGCTCTTACCAAAGACCCGTATACACCAATCTATAACCATGCTGTTCTACATAGTCCATATTCTGTCTTCTCGCGACTGCGATAATTCACATGAATTTTTTACTCATATTTCCTTCGACATCGGTCAAATTAAATATCAACTTATCTTATATCAATGTCGGCAAACCCGGTTTCCACGCCGTCTTTGGACAATTCCGAGCCAATAACTGATATAGCACCCAAGGTTATCGGTGAAGGCACGTTTGGATGTGTTCACAAACCACCTCTGAAATGTAATAACAACACACGTCGGAAAAAGGACAGTATTTCGAAATTAATGACCGAACACAATGCTACCAAAGAGCTTGGTGAGTTTAACCATATTGATGCAGCCGACGCCGACCAACATTTTTATTTAGGCAAACCAGACAAATGCAGTTTAGACATCACATTAGACAATATGCGTGGGATCAATAATTGTCCCTCCAAAAAGTTTAATCCTGAGAAAATTAGGGAATATGCACTGCTCGTGATGAAATATGGCGGCCAAGATCTTGATGCATTTGGCGAAGAGGTTCAGACTTGGACAAAAACCAAGGAACACGTTGACGCCATTGAACTGTTTTGGTTAGAAGCCGTTCGCCTTTTTTATGGTCTAAAAGTATTACACGATAATAATGTGGTGCATCACGACATAAAACAACAAAATATCGTATATGACCAAGCTACGAACCGGGCGAATTTTATTGATTTCGGGTTTATGGACAAGAAATCCACACGCATTTATGCGTCGAAAATATCGGCGAACTGGCTCGGCAATAAACATCATTGGTCGTTTCCACTTGAAGCTGTTTATTGGAATAAAGACATATATATGGCTGCGGCGTCGAGCAGGGGAAGGACTAAGAGGGCATATAGAGAATTCGCCAAGTCGGTTGCGGATGGCTGCGGATATTTTTTTACAAGTGTGATCCATTTTAATGCGAATAAATCGAAAATAGACAAGGTTGCCGCGGTGGCTACAAAGAACGCGTTTAGAAATGTTCTTGAATTTGAACCAACCCACGATTCTTACAACAGATTTATCGATAAATCCATTGATAGTGTTGATACATATGGTCTTGGAATTGCGCTTATGTTTGTTCTACATCGGTCTAAGCATTTATTGTCTGATGAATTTTATAAAAATGTGATGAACATTGGTGTGAATATGTTGGAGGGGAGAGTATTTTTACGTTCCACTCCTGAACAATTATTAGCGCAATATGAAGACCTTTTGACGAATAGCGGACTGCTTGAAAAACATAAAAAGCATATTGAGAACCATTTAATTGCGAATGGGGTGTCGACCGAAATGAAGGTTGCCGCGGCAATCGACGATAGTAGTTTTATGATTGTAATACCTCCTGCTGCGGAAAATGAGAATATCGAAATTGATAGAGACTGTCCCGCAGGAAAAGAGTTTAATCCGCTTACAAAGCGCTGTGTGAATGTGTGTGCGCCCGGGAAAGTTAGAAACCCAGACTTCAAATGCGTTCGTGATAAAATTGTCGCACCAGAACCCAAAGTTAAGACTTGTTCCGACGGTAAGGAGCTTAACCCCGCGACGAAACGGTGTGTTAAGACATGCAAGGTTGGTCACCACAGAAATGCCGAATTTAAGTGCGTTCGTGATAAAATTGTCGCACCGGAACCCAAAGTTAAGACCTGTTCCGACGGTAAGGAGGTTAACCCGGCGACGAAGCGATGTGTTAAGACATGCAAAATCGGTCAGGTTAGAAATGCCGAATTTAAGTGTGTTCGCGATGCGACTGCACGCAAAACACGGAAGGTTAAAATTCATTCTAAGAAATTGAAGAGTCCCGAGGCACATAATATATTTTCTCGCACTGCATAAAATATAAAAAAAGATTGACGAACATATACTGAAAAATGAATATCAACTCGCTTTTAACTATTTAATAGTTGTTCTTGGGAAACTCCTGCGACAATGCTTCGCATGTCTACGGAGTTCACTCGGGAAACTTCGGCTAGCGCCTACGTCCCCCTCCAGATTAGACGACGATTATACACCTTTGAACATTTAAATCCGCACAAAAATACGAATTAATTATTATGATAAATTACATAAATAATATTTATCATACTATACTAAATATGAATGTTGATGAACTAATACACAAATTAAAAATTACAGAGGAAGAAAATAAAAAATTACAAGATGAATTAATTAAGACCAAGGAACATCTCAAAAAATATACTGCTCCTATAAAAAATAAAATTTATTATGAAAATAATAAAGACGCACACATACAACGAGTTAAGGAATATAAAGAAAAAACTAATTATGTATATGTTCCATCGCCTGAACAAAAAAAGGAGTGGGCGAGAACCGCATATTTGAATAAAAAAGCAAAATTAAAGAAACTTGAAGAAAAAAACGAAAAGGAAAACATTTAGGAATATATATAGTTTAATTTAGTTAAACTATATATAAATATAATCTTTGTATAGAATATAGGATGGTCAAAAAGAAGAAGTTGAAGGACGAATTTAAAGAGTTTAGGAATAACGATAAATCCGTATACAAAACTCTCAAAATACCACTCAAATCTGTTTTACTCAATCGTGATTTAGTCCAACCTGTAATAAATAATCTTGTTTTTGAAATGAACGATTTGATGATACATTCCTACCAGTTTATTCGGTTGTATGTATTGAATTGTTATTCCAATAAAATCGCTTTACCTGAAATTGATAACACATTTATTTTGTATTGTATCAAAACATTAGGTGTTCGTGATAATAGAGGAAAAAAAAGCATCGATACAAAACTACTTGATAAGTTGGAAAGATTTTATTTGGAAGAATATCAACCTCTGGTAAATCACGAGAAAAACAACTTGAAAAATACCACTTTTTTATTACCTTATTTAGCAACACAAATTCATACTTCTTTATCCAATAACGCACAAGAGCATTTCGTTCAACACTTTTTAAGATTTATTAACAAAACAACAACCGCTATAACTGAGGATAAATCCATTTTATTCAAGTTGAAACATCAACTAATGACGTTGAATAATGAAACCGATGAAATATTTAATGAATGGAAAATCACTCATTTATCTAATATTTTACCAACAAACATTACCAAGTCTGTTTATTATGATGTGAAAGTAAAACCATTTGACTATTTGAAAGGAATGTTGTATATGAATGAAGTGTTAGAAAGTCAAGAAAGTAAATTATTTCAACCCTTACCACTACGAAACAATATTGTTCCAAAGCATATTATTTTAGATACAGCAAGTTTGGTTAGTTTATTTTATCCAGCAAATAAAACAGATGGAATAAAAAAGGGTGAATTACATAAAAACCTAAAAGAAAACCAACACGATATTTGGAATGCCTTTTTGAATTTGAACCATAAAATATTTAGAAACCTACATTATCAGTTTCATCATCAAATACAAACTGACGGAGTATCATGTTGCTTGTTATTTATTAGAAAAGATTTGAAAGATAAGAAATGGGGTTCAAGAGTTCCAAGCATTCCAGAACAAGATTTTTATGGTATTGAAGATTTATCCAAAGAACAATTAGATACCTTGAAAGATAGGAATATTGTTGGATGTGACCCGGGTAAACATTCGTTGGTGTATATGATGGATAAGAATGGTAATAAATTACAATATACAGCATCACAGCGAAAAATAGAAAGTTATGGAAAAAGAAACCAACGAATATTATTACAAGAAAAGAAAAGGCATAAAATTATTAAAAAAGAAACTCATTTATCGTTTCAAAATAGCAAATCGGTTGATTATATCAAGTTCAAAGCATATTTAGTTGAAAAAGATAAACTAAATAAAGAAACAACCGAGTTTTACAGACGTGATGTATGGAGGAAAATGAAATTTAGACAATATAGTTATGGTAAGAAAAGCATTGATAATTTCCTTAATAAAATCCAAGAAACGTTTGGTTCAAATGTCCTAATTGGTTATGGAAATTGGAGCAGAGATACACAAATGAAACATTTTATGCCTACGATGAATAAAGGATTAAGGAAACAAATCCATAAAAGATATGATACTATTACAATCAATGAATTCAATACAAGTAAGAAATGCTGTGATTGTTATAATGAAATGAAACATTACAGAGATAACAAGAATACGGAAGTATATCGTCTTTTCGTGTGTTCTAATTGCGTGAGTTACCAAAACAAACAAAACGTATTTAGAACGCGAGATGCGAATTCCGCAGTAAATATAATGAACTTGACTACTTGTTGGATAAAAAATCAAACAAGACCAGAAGAGTTTAGCAGAGCATCGTCTTTCACTTGTTTTGCCGAAGGCAAAGAAACAAGAAAAAGTAAGACCATCGTTGTTAAAGCCGAAGTAAAGCGGTAAGCACAACTATTGATTTTACACTTTTGAATTTTTTATTTTCGTATTTTTGTGCGGATTTAAATGTTCAAAGGTGTAAAAAGCATATTATAGATTATTATAGTAAAAAACGATACAATGCAATTTTGTAACAGCGGCACATAGTCGATAGCCTAGACCGGAAGCGACGGGTCTTCGGAACACTGCCGTTCACGTTGTTCACGACCGTGTTCTAGTCGATCACCTTCGCTCTCGCTCCGGCTTCCTCCAACATTCTTCGGACGTAACCGGATTTCACTCGATAAACTTCGGCGATCGACTACGCTTTCATCCAAAACTAACGGATTTATTTGTTCCGCGAGTGGATTCGGTCGAGTCACAAGAGTTCCTATACTCATACAGTGTGGACATTTGCAATAGGTTTCGTTACCATATTCTTTGCTAAAATCATATTCACAATCAGGGTGTAATATCATTTTGCAAAATGCGCAACGTAATAATAATTGTGTAGTAATAGGTTCTCGACAAATAAAACATACATTTTTTAGATCGGGTGAAGCCTGTTTTGATAAACAGCCTCCCATATTTAAATGAATTGTATTGTGTATGTTAAATTCGTAATAAAATCAATTTTATCGGAACTCCTTCGTTCATATTTATCGAACCATATAAGGATATGGTTCGATAAATACGAACGAAGTGTTTGGAGGGAACGTATGCGACAGTCGAGGATTCCTTTTTTTACTAATGTAATAATTATATTAGTATAATTTAATATTGGTTCAATGTCGGAACCATACCAAAATATAATTTATAGTTTAGCAAGAGCTAAAGAGTCAAACTTCTTTACTGAAGAGAATTTTTATATATTGCATTGGCTTTATCGCATAAGAAAAGAAAAATGTAGTAGAGGAATACGAATCGAATTCATCCAACCAGATTTTCTATGGGTTATTTTTAGACCAATGATGCAAAGTAAGAAGCTGTGGAGAACCAATGATGATATCAGAATAGCCGTAAATCTCTGGTGCAGTAATCGTGTTGAAGCCGAAGAAAAATATGGTAATATAAGTTATTGGGATGTGTCCAGTGTGACGGACATGAGTAAGCTGTTCATGGACAAGGCAGAGTTCAATGATGACATGAGTAAGCTGTTCATGGACAAGGCAGGGTTCAATGATGACATTAGTTGCTGGAACGTGTCTAATGTTACTAACATGAGATACATGTTTTACGGAACAAGTGGATTCAACCGCCCTATTGGGAATTGGAACGTGTCTAATGTTACTGACACGACGAGCATGTTTATGTGTGCTCATTCCTTCAATCAACCGATTGGGGATTGGGACGTGTCCAAGGTTACCGACATGGATAGCATGTTTTTTGGTGCAAAGGTGTTCAATCAACCTATTGAAAATTGGAATGTATCCAAGGTCATCAAGATGAATCACATGTTTTGTTGCGCAAGGTCTTTCAATCAAGCTATTGGGAATTGGGAAGTATCCAATGTTACCAACATGGCTTTCATGTTTAGTATGGCAGATGTCTTCAACCAAGCTATTGGGGGTTGGAATGTATCAAACGTGACCAATATGAAGGGCATGTTTAGTAAAGCACTTGAATTCAACCAATCAATTACAAATTGGAATATTGATAGATTAACGGATGACCCGCAATATTTATATGAATTTTAGTAATAATTAAGAATAAGTATCATAACTAAATAAAAAAATATAATTTTGTAATCATGTTTCAATATTATTAGTTATAAGGTGTAAAAAAGATATGTTTTATTTTTCGGGATCTCGACAAATAAAACATATCTTTGTTAAATCATGCAAGGACTTTTTTGAAAAACAGCATCCCATATTTCAATGAATTGTATTGTGTATGTTAAATTAGTATCAAAATCAATTTTATAGGAACTCCTTCGTTCATATTCATCGAACCAATATAAGGATATTGGGAAAGAAAAATAGCATAAAAAGAAATAATGAATATAATATATTATGTCTTCAGAAGATGATATGGATTTGAGTGCGCTAATAATCAAAATTGGATATGGTAAGAGAGGTAAGTATTTTAAGGACATACCCAAATATTTGAACAAGATTTATGATAAATGGGGCTACCAAACCCACAATGATGTTATTTCTATATTAGAATTAGACCGTATGGAGTATCCCAGAAGAGCGCCGTCTTATGATTATTATTGGAATAATGAAGAATATAATGACCCAGAACTCCCGGATGATTATAAAGAATTAGTTCATAAAGTATTATGCCTAAGAGTGGTTGGAGGTGCTGAAAATCATGACGAAATGGTAGGCCATTTTAAGACCATAACTGAAAAGTATGGTTATGACGCATATGCGGACGCGATTCGGATTCTTAGATTTGAAGAAGATTGTTGGCTGTAGTGCTTCGCACTACCTGCGGAGTTCACTCGGGAAACTTCGTTCATATTTATTTCCTTTCCCTTAACCATACAACTATAAACCCAACCGCTATTATAACAAGCATCATGATGAATAATTTACCGGATTGATTCATTATTAAAACACTTCAATTTTGTAGTTTGCTTGGAGATAAAATTGAAATTAAAAATATAAATAATATCACGTTTATATTTTTTAAAATGAATAATTTCAAACAAACTCCGTCGGCTGACGCCCACGTTCCCATCCAGATAACTTTCAAGGAAGAGGTGTCTGACCACGACGGTTATAGCAGTGAATGCGAACTTTCGACGCGCATATACAAAAAGGTTATCCATGTAGATGTTGGCGAAATATCGAATCGTTTAGAATATTACATCAAGTATGCAGACGAAGTTATCTGTAACGATGACGGGTCATACTATTGTGATTTGAGAGACGATGCAAAAACCGCGGGGTTACAAAAACATGATCATCGCGTTACTGTTTTGAATGTTGAATTGGTAGACATAAAATAATAAAGAATAGTTATTCTCCTCTTATAAAATTGAAGTGTTTTTTATTACCGAATCGGCGTAACAAATTATTTATCAATCGGATATTTGGAGATTATTATAATATGAGTACGTCAATACCATTCGAGCGTTCATTCGCATCGCACGAAAAGGCGAAATTTTGGAGTGAAAAAAACGGGGATGTAAACCCGCGGGTCGTATTTAAAAGTTCTCATACAAAATATTGGTTTGATTGTGATATATGTAATCATAGTTTTGATAGTGCATTAAATAATGTAATTAAAGGAAGATGGTGTTCTTATTGTTGTGTTCCATCTAGACAATTATGTGAAAAAGAAGAATGTAGTCGTTGTTTAACCCGATCATTCGCATCACACGAAAAGGCAAAATATTGGGGTATAAAAAATGGGGACGTCTATCCGCGAAGCGTATTTAAAAATTCCAGACAAATATACTGTTTTGATTGTGATAAATGTAATCACAGTTTCGATATTCGATTATATAATATAGTCGCAGGAGTTTGGTGCCCTTATTGTAGTCACCAAAAATTATGTAACACCCAAGAATGCGAGGGTTGTTTCAATAATTCATTCGCATCTCACGAAAAAGCGAAATTTTGGAGTGAAAAAAACGGGGTCGTAAAACCGCGAGATGTCTTTAAACAATCCGGTACAAAATTTTGGTTTGATTGTGATAAATGTAGTTGTAATGATGGGTTTGATTGTAATTTAAATAATGTAATTAACGGAAATTGGTGCCCTTATTGTAAAAACAAAACCGAACTAAAACTATACGACGCTCTCGAGCTAATCTACCCCTCCACCATACGCCAATTCAAACAAGAATGGTGTAAGAAACACACGTATCTACCGTTTGACTTTTGTATTCCTGAATTAAAAATCATCATCGAATTAGATGGACAGCAACACTTTATACAAGTTTCAAATTGGGCATCTCCTGAAGAAACATCCAAAAATGATTTGTTCAAAGAGAAGTGTGCGAATGATAATAACTATTCTATGATCCGAATAATACAGGAAGATGTATTCAATGATACATACGATTGGTTTGCAAAATTACTGTCGTCGATTGAAGATATAAAAAATGGGGGTAACGTCGAGAATCATTACCTGTGTAAAAATAACGAGTATCATATGTTTTAATGAACGATATCGATGTATATGGGATAATATATTTTTTTGATGCGGGCACTACAGTCGCGTTAGAGTATATGGATACCTTTTGGGCAGGGTCGGATACCACAGTCTATTTGATATACAGGCCACCCCACAGCCCACGCATCCCACCCCCCAGCCCAGCCTTGCGCTTCCACCTGGACGCACAACCGGCGCAACCTGGCTATTTTCTACTTATCGGGAAATGAGTGGGATATCGGGAAATGAGTGGGATATTCAATCCCCCGCGTTCACGAAAAAGGCCATAAAAGTGCATAAAATTGAAAGGCCTTTTTATGTATGAGTGAGAAGCATCAACAAACGCCCTAACAAGCTAATAATTTAATCATGTCCGCAATCAACACTGTTACCAACTCTATCGTCACCGAGCCTGTGGTCAAGGCACGCGGTGTGAAGAAGCCTACCCTGGCTGCTAAGTTTTCCCGCTTCTTGATTTTCGGCTACGGATTCGTCCGTAGTTTGGAGTCTCGGGGTATTCTGAGTGCCGAGGGTGTCGAGTCTGCATTGTCCGAGCTCAAGCTGATGAGCGCCGTCGACGAACAGACTGAGTTTTACAATTCCGTCGTCTCCCAGAACAAGGAGACCGCCAAGGTTATGCGCAAGTATGTCGCAATCCGCAACAAGCCTCCCAAGGCTCCCCGCGCCGCCAAGGCGCCTACTGAGAAGAAGCCTCGCGCCAAGAAGACTTCTTGCGTGACCAACGACTCTGATGCCGACATAGTGAGCCGTGTCGTCGCCGCCGCCGCCGCCGAGCCCGTGGTCGAGCCTGCCGTCGACAAGAAGGCGACAAAGGAGGCAGGGAAGGCTGCTGCTAAGGAGGCAAAGGATGCCGAGAAGGCCGCCGCGAAGGCGGCAAAGGATGCCGAGAAGGCGGCAAAGGATGCCGAGAAGGCTGCCGAGAAGGCGGCAAAGGATGCCGAGAAGAAGACCAAAGTCGCAGAGAAGAAGGCGGTCAAGCCAGTCGAAGCGCCTGTCGTCGTAGCAGCGCCTGTCGTCGTAGCAGCGCCTGTCGTCGTCGAAGCACCTGTAGCTGCTGCCGAGAAGAAGAAGGCGGAGAAGAAGACTGCCGAGAAGAAGCCTGCTGCTGAGAAGAAGACTGCCGCCGAGAAGAAGCCTGTCGAGAAGAAAGCTGCTGCCGAGAAGAAGACTGCTGAGAAAAAGCCGGTCGAGAAGAAAGCAGTCGCTGCCGCAGTCGCAGTCGCAGTCGAGGAAGAGGCAGCAGAAGAGGAAGACGAGGAAATCAACACCCAGGAATTCCAGTTCAAGGGAAAGACCTACCTCATTGACTCCGAGAGCAACATCTACTCGGTAGACACTCACGAGCAGATTGGCGTGTTCGATGCTACCGCAAACTCTATCGTCGCCTCCGCATAAAAAAATAAAATGCAAATAAAAATTTGACTCGATAACAATAAAACGAAAACATAAAAATATAACACAAAAAAAGGAAAATATAAAAAAACCTTTTTTTTGCCGGATTCAGTAAAATTGATATACTATTGTTACATAGTATATCAAACAATCAAATTATAAATGACTACGTGTTTAGATACAAATGCATGCCCAAATATAATGTATAATGTAGTTTGTAATTTCTCAATTGGAATCGATAATGAATATGCATGCGACCCCAAAACTACTTGTATGCGCGCAGATGGGAAATATGATTGTTGTGGAGATCATATAGTTAGGTGTGTAGTAGATGCGGCGTCATTGCGTGTGCCCACGATTCAACCAAGCATAGCCATAAGTGAAACAAATTGCGATAAAATGTGCGCCAAAATAGACAAATGTTATTGGTATGAAATACTACGAACAGACAATTTATGTGCTGAGAATAACAATGAGTATTGTTGCGCCCAGAATAGGTCGGATTGTTGTAGCACCAATAAAACGAATGTGTATATTGTATTCGGATGTATTGCCGGAATAGTGACTATAATAGCGTTCACATATTACCGGTATTATGTAAAGAATTCACATCACAAAATAGCTCCCGTAAAAGATGCGACCGACGTAGAATCGCCGGGTAGATACTTTATCGGGGTATAACTTGAGAAAGAAAACTGTGCATAAATACATTTTGTATAGGAACTAAAGCCAACATTTTATAATATTATTATATAGTAAAATGTGCATTGTGTTTATCGTAACTCTTGCGGCCTTACTGTGCGCGCCGGTATATACTACTTCCGACGTTACGAATCAGCTTTCGTTCAGTGGTGGGGGAGCTTTTGGCGCGGTCGAAATCGGAATTATCAAGAAAATAAGAGAAAGTTACGCTGTGCCGTATGAACGATATACGGGTATCTCCGCGGGAGGATTAAACGCGGGGTTTTTGTCGCATTATGCCGACCTTGACGACGGAATTAAATCCGCGGAAGCGTTATATTCGTCAATGCGCAACCGGGACGTGTTTGAATTGTTACCGGAAACTGGTAATTCATTATTGAATACACATCCGTTGCACAATACGTTGACCCGTGTTATATCGAATATGTCGTCTGAACCTATCATACATACATTGATCGGAACAGTGAATTTGTATACGGGCAATTTAGATATATATCCGTATCATGAAAACACCTTGGAAAACAAAGTATTATTAATGATGTCTACATCCGCTATACCTATTGTATTTCCGCCGATAAAATACAATAACTACATGTATGCAGATGGAGGGACACTCAGCAATGAACTGTTAGATATAGTGCATACCGACAAATTCTTGAATATTACGTATATTAGTCCGTATGGACT
>Ga0209246_10000812_pt1 | contig 12944 bp, 16 predicted proteins | sample LauGreSpBDMM15SN_2_FD_187560 | JGI IMG/M metagenome (GOLD analysis project Ga0209246, IMG submission 187560) | Freshwater lake microbial communities from Lake Michigan, USA - Sp13.BD.MM15.SN (SPAdes) (version 2) | ecosystem: Environmental > Aquatic > Freshwater > Lake | place: Lake Michigan...
ATGTATGTTAGCAAAAACAGATAAAGGTAAACAAATACGTAAGTATTATGTAAAATTGGAGAATATTTATAATCAAATAATTAAAGAAGAAATAGAAAGTAAAGATAAATTACTAGAAGAAAAAGAACAACTATTAATTGAACAAGAAACTCAATTGCAAGAAAAAGAAGAGACAATTAAACAATTGGAAAATAAACCAGAAACTTACGGATTTGAAAGAGTACCTGGATATATTTATTTTGTAGAAGATACTACAAAACCAGGCCATATTAAATTAGGATATGCTACGACACCAAATGATAGAGTAAGTTCATTAAATGTAAGTTCTAGCACTTATTCATTAAAAAACTTGGTAACATTTGAAACATTTGATAAAGAATTTGCTGAAAAGATTGTACATTATTCATTAAATCCATTTAGAATTAAAAATAGAAAAGAATGGTTTTATTTTAAAAATCAAAATGAAATGGTATATGCATTGAATACCATTAAAAGTTGTATAGAATTTATAAAAAAATTTGATATAATAAAAATTAAAGAAAAGGGAACTATAAATTTACAAGAATTTTTAATTGAATTAAATAAAGAAAATATTGAAAAAGCTAAACAAGTTAAAGAATTGCAAAAAGACAAACGAAAAATTATAAATAAAACTAATGCTGAAAAGGGCAAACATCGTTCAGGTAATTTCAAAGGTACCACTTTTACTAAAGATAAACAATTATGGAAAGCTGAAGTTCAACATAATAATAAAAGAGTCTTTCTTGGATATTTTACTGACGAAATAGATGCAGCTAAAGTATATAATGATTATATACTTTTTCTTAACGAAAATGAGAATACAAACTTTTTGTTAAACGAAATACCTGGATATGTCACAGTACCTAGAAATATACCAGAAGAAAACAAAAAACAAATTAATGAAAAGAAAACTTCAGAGTACACTGGTGTAAGTTATGATTGTAAAAGAAAATATTATGTTGCTGGTATCGGATTATCAGGTAAAACTTACAATCTAGGAAATAGTCAAGAAGAAGTTGAATGTGCAAAATTATATAATCAACAAGCTCTTTTTTTTAATAATACGTTTAATACAAAATATACACTAAACGATATAGAAAATTATACAACTTTACCAAAAGATTTTCGTAATCAAATAGTTCAAAATAAAATAAATAAAAAATCAAGTGAATTCCACGGAGTATCAATAACTACAACAAAGAAATGGGCAGCAAGTTATATGCTAAATAGAAAAAAAATTCATATTGGAACTTTTAACACGGAATTAGAAGCGTGTAAAGCTTATAACAAAGTAGTTATTCAATTAAATGAAAATGGTTGCAATTACAAAATTAATAAAACTTCACCTTGACGAGCTGAAGGTCACTTAAGAAATGAACATGATACAATTTTATTTATTTATCAGTTATTTTAATAACTGTATGTTCTAAAGAATTTAATTGGTATATTATATATTTATCAAAAGATTTTATATATATATTTCCTGAATAAAAACTATCATCTTTTATCCAATTGTTAATATTAGTTTCCAATTCTATAAGTTCAGGAAATTCATTCATATTTTGTCTAAATATTTTTTTAAAATTTTTTTTAATTTCCAAAGCTTTTTGTAATCTTAAAAATTTTTTCAACTTAAAATAGTAATTGTTATCCATTTAATATTAAACGTAAATAATAATAATAAAAAATTAACTTGGAGGAGAACATGATAAAATCACCATTCTCCGGTCACTTAATGTATGAAGAAAGATTCTTATTAAGAAATGAACATGATACAATTATCATTTCTTAATAAGCAATTTAATTTTTTAATAGTATAATTTCTTGTACAATAATCAATCCACGAACTTCCATATTTATAATTGTTATTGTTAGCTATAATTAAGTTATCTATACATTTTAAAATTTTTTTATTATTATTCATACGTGGATTTAGATGTAAAACTATATTCTTTAAACTACGATTACAATTCTTATCAATTAATAGCATATTAATAAGTACTTTTTACTTTTTATAAAAGTAATTATTTTTCAATTTTTTCACTTGTTATAAAAGCTAAAGCTCTCCATTACTTTTCAAATAATTATATGTACGCCCACCTATTTTAATTCTTCGTCTTGTTAAAGGATTAATCATCCAAATGTTTTCTTCTTGGACATTATTTTCGGTAGGTATTTCTTGTTGGTCTTCTTGGACAGTCGATATTTCTCGCTGGTCTTCTTCTATTAATTCACGTCTACACATTGGACATATATTATTATTGGCTTGAATATGACTTTGCAAACACGCCTTGTGAAATGAATGATTACATCCTAGTGTAATGGTACCTTCGTTAGACGACAATGTACCTTCGTTAGACGACAATGTACCTTCGTTAGAAGGCAAGGTATCGTAACAAATACAACAATCATAATCCATATTAACAAATTCGTCAAATGAAGAAATCTGATGAGATTCTTGAAATTCAATATAATTATAATAATATTCTAAAATACTTGATATTCTTGAATAATTAACTGGAAATATGTCTATTTCAAAACATCTAGTTTCATAATATCCCAATTGATATATTTCTGATAACTCGTACAAATCACTAAATATACTATCAATATTTAACAATAAATAATTGTGCATAAATTCAGTAAAAAGTTCAATCGTTTCGTTTTGTAAATATCTAATTAGACACGATGACCAACTTTGGTGTTGTACATAAACTGTATAACTAGGATCATCTCTGCCCCCAGGTTCATAAGTATAAGGGTTATTATCCAAAAATGAATGAAATGTTAATAAAATAGTTTCAATACCCATACTAGATGTCCATTTTTCAAATTTGTCATCTCCCCATGTATTTAATATGGTAGCACAACATTTACCATTTTCATACATGTTAGGATGTATCCTAACCCCGTCATAATTAACAAATGTAACTTCTGGAGGAGAATGCGGGTAATTATCTGGTATATTAAAATCCAATCTTATAAATTTATGCCTGTATACACTATCAACTGGACCTCGTATAATTGTATGCAATTTATTAACATCAGTTTCATCATAATAAATCAAATAATCATTATCATTGAGGTCACGCTGTGATTGTTGAATATACAATTGACGAATTTCTTTTTGAAATCTTCGATTTACATTCATTATATACAATATATCAATTATTTTTAAACCAAAAAACCCCGACTTTGGCCCTACTTTTTCTTTTTGAAAGGGCTTTGGCCCTACTTTTTTTAAAAGTAACTAAAGTAACTAAAGTAACTATTCTTTTGTGGTTAATTTGCCGCTTTTATATAAATTAAAAAGTTTTTCTTTAATAGCAGTTTCTTTATCGTTTTCCTTTTCTTTTTGTGTAGCAATTTTAGGATCAGGGACGTAGATAATATTGTTTTTTAACTGAACACTCCATGTAATATTTTTTGCTGTATTGACCAACATAATATAATCTGGAAAGGCTACTTTCATGAGTAGTCCACCTGTTCTAAATTGTTTTGTATCTGTATTATAATATCTAATCCACGTTTTAAAATTGGGCAACTGTGTTAGTAATTGTTTTTCTTTCATTGTTTTTAGTGGTATATAATTTTCTAGACGTTGTAAAATTTCATCTCTATTAAAATTGTCTTGACGACTACCTCCTTTTGGTTTTTTATAACCAGTGCTATTTAAATTACTATATTTAACATCTCTACAATACACAGAAGAACTACCTTGCCCTCCATCAGAATTATATTCCTCTGTAAAGGTATCAGTTTCAGATCCAGCCTTTTTTATAATTCCACGTCTCATATTAATTTATAACATTAAAAAAAGTTTATCAATTTTTTATTTATTATATTAAAGTAAAAGACAATTTTATGTTTGGATATCTAAAGAAAAGTAGAGACGTAGATCAAATCATACCTGGTTTATGGTTAGGAAATTACAAATGTGCTTTAGATAAATCATTTTTAAAATCAAAAGGAATTAGTGTTATTATCAATTGCACACCTAACAAACCTTTTATTACAGAAATGGAAAATGATGACAATATGAATATAGAAACATATAGGATACCGGTAAATGATAGTTTATTAGAATGTGATATCTTACTTATGCAAGATTATTTTAAAATAATTATACCACTATTATTAAAAAAATATATAACTGAAAAACGTAGCATTCTTATACATTGTCAAGCTGGAAAACAAAGAAGTGCTATTTTAACAGCTGTTTTATTAAAAATATTACACGATAAAGAATACATTAGTTTAATAAAAATACCCCCTTATGTATACGGAAAAGAACAATTTAAATACATATGTAATTATATGCTGTCAAAACGCCCTCAGGTTTTTACTTATGGATTACGTGTTAATTTTGAAAAATCTTATATAAGATTTTTTGGAATAGGTAATTAATTTTTCTATTCTATTTATTTTTTTATATTCTATTTATAATGGAAGAGAATATTACAAATAGAATAGAAAAATTTGTAAATTGTATGAATGTATATACAAAATTATACCTTGACAAATATGTTCATAAAACTATCAAATCTATTTTTTCTAAATGTAAAAAAATATCAAGTGGAATAGAAGGAGTTGTATACAAAGTCATTTTAGGCAAAAACAACAAAAACGACCCTCTTATTTTAAAACAAATCGACTTGAAAAAACTAAAAATAACCAAAGGTGTTAAATCAGTAATGTTAAATGCAAGACCTGAAGATGTATATCATATTTTTTATACAACTCGTAATTTTAATTACCCTAGTTTAATTGAAGTGGTGGCAAATACATTGACAAATCAATTAGTCTTACAAAATGTTTGTCCACATTATATTTTAAATTATCATTGGAATTATGATAATAACACTATCAATTTATACAATGAATATGCTACATTTGGTGATTTCTATAAATGGACGAAAATGGATCATTCTCATGAAACGTGGATGAATGCTCTTTTTCAAATTCTAGTCGGTCTTTACGCTATAAAGAAATATTATAATATGCATCACACTGATTTTCATACAGGTAATATACTAGTTCATAAAGTAAAACCAGGAGGATATTGGATTTATACAATAAATCGTAAAAATTATTACGTTCCAAATTTAGGATATATTTTCTTACTTTCAGATTTCGGATTTGCATGGATTCCTAATAAATTATTAGTAGAATGGCATTATAAAGATAAACTATCACATCTTACAAAAGTTGGCCTAGAATTTTACGACTTACTTATCTTAATAGAATCAATTCGAGATATCAATTTACCTCGTACATTTTTAAATGTATTAGAAGATATGTTTGCAAAACCTGAAACTTATATGTATACAACAAAATATTACAAATCTGAATATGAATATTATAAAAATAAAAATATTAAAAAAACAAATCATTTTCAAAACCTTTTAAACACATACCCTAATATTACAAAAACTTATAACGGCTTAAATACAACATTATTAGATAAAATCCAAGATAATTTTTACAATTTATACAAAGATAAAACTGAAACAATATTTAGTGAAACTGAAACAATATTTAGTGAAATTGAAAAATATTCATTAGATAAACGATTAAAACGTACAAATTTCACCACTAATTTTCGCCATTTTCTTGTCTAGTAAGACTTATTTCTACATATTACTTTTTAAACTTCCAGACCGCAATGCCGAGCATTCATTATTTAATTTAGTAAAGTCAATTCCTGTTTGATCAGACACAAGAATTGATTTGACACCAATAGATTCAACTTTTTTAATATTATAATTAGCGTCATCAAAAAAGAGAATTTCTTCATTTGTACATCCTATTTTACTAATTAATTCATTAATCATTTCATCCTTACCAGTGTATTCATGTATGCTATTCAAAGAAGGATGTACATTTTTTTGTTCTAATATTATATAATGAATCAATGATGTGATTTTTAACATGTCTAAATATATAGTTGGGTTTTTATTATGAGTAGCTATACACAATATTTTACCATTGTTTTTTAAATTTTGCAAAAATACTTTTACTTGTTCATGATAAATTTGTTTATACATTTCATCAGCACCGTGCAAGTATAATGTATTATCCAAATCAAATACAAAAACTTTATAATCACTCTCTTTTACAGTTTGCATTTAATTTACAAGTAATTCTTTTACAGTTTGCATTTAATATAAAAGTAGTTTTATTTCAATTTATTTGCTTTGAAGTTTAAAAGTAAAAATAATTAACAAATAAATGAGGAGAAAAAAAGAAACTTTAGATACACAATCACCTTCAGCTAAAAATAAAAAATCAAAAAACCAATATTCTATATTACAAAAACACGAAATGAAAATAGTGGAATTTGCTAATAAAGTAGAAAGATTAAAAGTTATAGGTTCAAAAATAAAGGCTTTAGAAAATTCAATTGAAAAATTATCTAAAGAATTAAATCAGTCACGAACTAAAAGTCCAATTTGCAATACAACATCAGCTATAATTAAATATCAAGAAAAAATTACTAAATTAAAAGCAGAGGAGAATTTAATAAAAAGTGGCGAAGATGAAATAAATTACTTGTTAGATTCTTCCAAAATTATTTTAGAATATACAAAAATAGAAGAGGAAGAAGCTTTATTATTAAATGTAAACGACTTATCTGACCAAAATAGTCACGAGTTAAATAATATCAATATGAAAAAACATAATTTAATAGATTTATACTTGTCAAAATTTGAACCAGATTATACCTTAAATCAAAGACCTATTAAACATTCTATAATGTGCGAAAATTGCAATTTATTATACAACATTGAAAATAGCTTTATGGTTTGTCATTCTTGTGGAATCTGTAAACATACTGTAGAACACGCAAATGAACTTTCATATAAAGAAATGCAAGATTTCGATTATAGACCACAATTTACATACGATAAAAAAAGTCACCTAGAAGATTGGTTAAGACGGTTCCAGTCTAAAGAAAATCGTAGTATTCCACAGGAAATATTGGACAAGGTGATTCTAGAAGCTCAAAAAGAAAGAATAAGTGATTTAAATACATTAACAGAAGAAAAAATCAAACGATATTTGAAACGATTATCATTAAATGATTATTACGATAATGTGATAGGTATTATTAATCGTATTAATGGTAGACCACCTTTTACATTAACATCAGAAGTAGAGGATAAAATAAAGACAATGTTTCAGCAAATTCAAGACCCATATGAAAATTTCAAACCATCTGGTCGTAAGAACTTTCTTAGTTATAGTTATACTCTTCATAAATTTTTTCAAATTTTGGGATTACACGAATTTGCAAAGTACTTTCCATTGTTAAAAAGCACTGATAAATTACGACAACAAGATGATATTTTTAAAAAAATAGTTGCACACATGTCACAAGTTGACCCTACTACAAAATGGGTATTTTATCCAAGTATTTAACCATTCTGAAATCGTCTAGTACATTGTTTTTTAATTTAATTATTACATTCCGTTTATTTAATTAAATTTACTTAAAGATTATATAAATTAAAATGGAAAGTATTAAAGCACCAGTTGATATTAAAACACTTATTAGAACTAGTTCTATACAAATTTATGATAAGACTAAATTGATTAGTAAATTAGAAGAGCATTTCACTGAAGAAGAACAAAAATTGTATGTATCCAACTTGTTTTTATACTTGAATTATCATCCAGTTGATGATTTTGTTGTAAATTTAGAAAACGTATGGAAATTTATAGGATTTTCAAATAAAGCAAATGGAAAAAGATTATTGAAACAACATTTTACTGAAAATAAAGACTATCAAAAGCTGCTCATCCGAACGGATGAAAACCCCCAAAATACAAATTTAGGTGGTAGAATGTTAATTAAATCACAAAAAGTAAAAGACAATGTTATTTTTAAATATATATAAATAACAAAATATTTTTTTTATTTTATTAGTATATAAACATATGAATAATACTACGTATATTATTGCAGCTATCATTTCTATAGCTTTAGGAGTGTATTTTTTTGCGCAGAGACAAACTGAAAGTTTTGAAGACAATATACAATCACCAAATGTTTTAAATATAGAATTCCCAAATGAAGGTTTAGTCGGTGCCTTTATCGCACCAAAAGACTATATACCTACAGTAAAAAGAGAACCAACATCTAATCCAGCCATCTTTTCATTAACATCAACAAATTCATTTTTCTACCCAAAGAATGGTAAGAAAGTGAAAGGTGTATTTAATACAGATGGTTCTACCGCTGGATTCTTATTTAAACTTGTCAATAAAATGCCAACGTCACAATACTAAATTTTATAACGACACACAAGCTAACAACAAAGAACACACAAGCTTTTATAATAACAACAAACGCTGTTATTATATTATAAAAAATCATAGTAAATTACTAATTCCTAATATCTTTTTTTTTGAATTTATTTATAATTTTATCAAAAGGGTTTTTACTTTTAACACTATTTATACTTTCTACTATACTTTTTTCATCATCGCTCTTATTAATTATAAAAGCTTGTGTGTCGTTTTCAATATACGACAAGGTAGTTTGTTCAAATTCAGGTAGTGATCTCTGTTGCTCAGGTGGTCCTTGTTCACCGGGTGTTCCAGGTGGTCCTTGTTCACCGGGTGTTCCAGGTGGTCCTTGTTCACCGGGTGGTCCTTGTTCACCAGGTGTTCCAGGTGGTCCAGGTGGTCCTTGTTCACCAGGTGTTCCAGGTGGTCCTTGTTCACCGGGTGTTCCAGGTGGTCCTTGTTCACCAGGTGTTCCAGGTGGTCCTTGTTCACCGGGTGTTCCAGGTGGTCCTTGTTCACCGGGTGTTCCAGGTGGTCCTTGTTCACCGGGTGTTCCAGGTGGTCCTTGTTCACCAGGTGTTCCAGGTGGTCCTTGTTCACCAGGTGTTCCAGGTGGTCCTTGTGGTCCAGGTGGTCCAGGTGGTCCTTGTTCACCAGAGTTTTCATCACTACTTGAACTGCTATCGCTGCTTGAACTGCTTGAACTGCTTGAACTGCTTGAACTGCTTGAACTGCTATCGCTACTTGAACTGCTACTACTCTGACGATCTAGCAATGGTTGATTTTGTGCATCGTCGCTGTTTTTCCAAACAGATGGATTAATGGGTTCGTCTATATTTACATTAATATCTCGGGTTATACTTTGCCGTCTAACGAATTCTTCCTTGGAAGAATTAAAGGTAGCTTGATCTTGTATTTGGTCAACTTTTATATCTTGTTGATTTACATTACCGATATCTGTTTTAGTTTTTCGCGCATTACTAGACCGTCCGCGTCCCTAATGATGACGGCGTCCATGATGTCCTTTTAATTCAAAAAACAAGCTTTTATTCTCAGTGGCGCGTATAACATCACGAAGTCTATCAGCTTCTTGTGTGGACAAGGCAGACTTGATACTTGCTTCAGAGCAAGAAATCTTGTCTTTAAGATCGCTATATTGAAATGCCATTTGTTTAGCAAGATCTCCCTTATTTTTAAGAGCTTCTATTTGAATAGATGCTGTATTGTCACTTGCTTGTTTAGCAAGGATTGCATATTGGTTAGTTGAAGACAAAATTGTATCAGCCTTTCCTTGGTAAACATCTTTTGTCATATTTCCAAAGTTGGACCAACTCTGATCAGCATTAGATTTAAGATAAGACATGAGTTCAGTTGTATTTTTTTGTCCTTCAATACGACCTGCATATACAGCATCATTTGTAGCAGAATGAGCTCTATAAACAGATTGATCTATACTCATAGCTGTTCTATAAATATTATCATCTATATGACCAGCTACACGTTCAGTTGCCAAGAGATTATCAGCTGCACCCTTTCCGACAGAATCATTTAAAGCAGCAGAAGTTCTGTAAATAGTGTCTCTAGATGATCCACCTTCTGCTTTAATACTATCATTAAGTAAATTAAAGTTGCGATTTTGCCTGTTTTCATTGGCATATTGTGCTCTATCTTGTACATCCAATATATCTTTTGTTTGAAGAAATTGTGATTTTAATCCCTCTGTGTTTTGATAACTTTGACTTTTTAATAAGTCTCCGTCAACCTTTCCGATCAAATCGGATAAATATTGCGTTTGGTCATAACTAGCTTTTAATTGGGATGGATCCATTTTTGTAACTTGTATTGTTATACATTTAATCAAGAAAAAAAAAATCCGTAAATTCCGTACAAAATGTTTATTTTAATTATTTTGCGTTAAATTATTTTTTAACCTTTATACGTTTATCTATTCTTTTTAAATAATTTCGCTATTGTGATTAAAAAGTATATTTTGAAAGGATAAAATGCGTACTGTTTAGTATTTTTTTTTATAATGTAGTTTCAATATGGATAACGACAATTATATTTCACCTAATAAAATTACTAAACAATATGACATTACATCTGGAACTTTACGTAGATGGTCTGAAGCTGGTAAAATCAGATGTTTAAGACCAAATGGTGGAAAGCGTATTTACAATACAGAAGATGTTAAAAAGATTTTTAATACAGAAAACAAATTGGAAGAAAAAGATACCAATACTAATTTGAATGGAGATTTAAAAAAAGTCTTTACTAATTTAAAACAAAATATTCAAAATGACAAAGGTGTAGAATCTATTAAATATATTGAAACGGAATTGTTAGATTTAATGAGTTTGATTAATGATATAAAGAAAAAATAGGTTAACAAAATTTTTATAAAGTAAATTTTTTTACTTTATCAAAATAATTTAGAAATACGTTAAGAAATACGTTAAGAAATACGTTAAGAAATACGTTAAGAAATACGTTAAGAAATACGTTATCAAAAATTAGGCATACTATTGGATCTACAAAAGAGACATTTAGTAGATCCTGATATATCATTATATCTGCCCCAACAAATTGTATGTACTGAATTATAACATTGATATGTACAACAAATAGTTGATTCGGTTTGATAATTTATTTTTTCTAAACATATAGGGCAATCTTCATTTCTACCAGTATGACCGGATGTATTTTTATTAATTCTATTTTTATTTATAACAAGATTATAATCTGATAAACTCCAATTTTGAGGATCCATAGTGTTAAAAAATTTTGTTCCTATCCAATAAATATGTTTACATATGTTGTTTCTAAATGTATAATCAGGACAATTACACGAATAATTTAAATCTGAATCCCTACAGATTTTGACATTGTAAATTTTATTAGTAGATCCTAACATTGTAAAATCAACACCATCCATATAATTTATAGAATACACCAATTGAATTCTAATTAATAGGATTCTTTCAGTTAAACTCTTTAATTTTCTTTTAAAAGTACTTTGTTGAATTGATGGGATAATTGTACCTGGGCGAATTGGTGGGTTAATTGTACCTTGGTGAGAGTCATCTACATTCATATCTAAGATTTGACTTTTTTTGATTTTAATCCTTGTAAAAGTAAAGTTTGAATTTTTTTTTTTCAATTTTAATTGTTTATAACAGAATTATAAATTTTTTTTACTATTATAATACAATGGCATCTTATCAATTTAATCCAATAAATATATTGGATACTTCAAATGCTACAAGTTTAACAGACGGTGGTTCTATGACTTTAGGTGGTGGTATTTCTATTGGTAAAGATACTTTTATTGGCGGTAATATTTCTATTTCCGGTACAACTACTTCATTTTCTGACAATATTTTACTAATAAATAAAAACCCAAGTATATCCACAGATACAGGTATAATTTTCCAACGTTATACTAGCGATATACAAAATAACAATAATTATGCTGGTATTATATATTCTGAACAAAACGATGCATTTAATTTAGGATATTTGGTATCTGATGCTGATCGTAATTATGTTTCAATGGGAAATCTTGCTTCACTTAATACGAAAGATATAAGTACAGGTAATCTTAATTTTACAGGTAATTTATATAAAAATGGTACACTTTACAATCCAGGTACTCAATGGACTACTACTAATTCTGATATATCTTATACATCAGGTAATGTGAACACTAGTAATCTTATTACTACAAATATATCTGGATCAAATTTACGTCTATCTGGAGATTTATATGTAGGGGGGACATTAAGTGTTGTTAATGTTACAACAACAAATGTAGTTGATATAAATATATCTACAGGTACTATCACTGTATCTGGATTATCTAATTTTGCAAATACGATAGCAACTAGCATAAGTACAGGTACAATTAATGCAATGACGTATACAGGTGGAAGTATGCAATTATCTGGCAGTGTAACTTCAGCAAACTTAGAAGTAACGGGATTAGGTGACATTGTCAATCTAACATCTACTCAAGCGACAATGAACTCTTTAGTTGTTACAGGTAGTTTAACTACTGGATCTATAAGAACATCAGATATTGCTCTTAATGGTAATTTAGTAGCAACTGGTGATATCACTGCTTTTGGAAGTTTATCTGATATACGTCTTAAAACTAATATCATAGATATTGACGCAGAATCTGCATTAAATACAGTTAGGTCTCTTCGTCCTGTTACGTTTGACTGGAAATCAGATATTTTTAACGAATCTAAACGAGGATCTCACGACGTTGGGTTTATTGCTCAAGAAGTTGAAGAAGTTGTTCCACAAGCTGTAGCAGAATACCAAGAAATGAATAGTGGAACTTTTTATAAAAATATTAAACATGAACGTTTAATCCCATACCTAGTTGGTGCTATACAAAAATTAGAATATACAAATAAAAAACTTGAACAATTTATTCACTCCAAATTTCCAAATGAATATACAATACTTTAATAAATTTTTACTTATCTAGATAAATTAACACACGAATTTTTTAATAAAATTTCCGTTAATTTATTTATTTTAGAGACTGTGTTTTTTATTAACAAAGATAAATCATCTATTTCATTTACAGATTCTCTAATACAATCTTCTAATAATAATTG
>Ga0209246_10000818_pt1 | contig 12870 bp, 14 predicted proteins | sample LauGreSpBDMM15SN_2_FD_187560 | JGI IMG/M metagenome (GOLD analysis project Ga0209246, IMG submission 187560) | Freshwater lake microbial communities from Lake Michigan, USA - Sp13.BD.MM15.SN (SPAdes) (version 2) | ecosystem: Environmental > Aquatic > Freshwater > Lake | place: Lake Michigan...
CCCTTTTAACACCAGGTGGAAAAGATATGGTGCAATATATTATACGCGCCTACCTTATTGGTTCCCTTCATTCATTTATTGACCCACATGATATACCTTCTCCTTCTAGCTCAGAAGATGAAGAAGGCTCTGGAGTTCCCAACATGAAACTCTTATACAAGGCTCTTGGACAAGCCTTGACAAAATACGCCGTGGGTAGTAAGATTCCTAGTGAGGAGGAAATTCGTATTGGATTGACTCAGCGTGCTGAGAAAGAGAAGCAAGTCAAGATGAGTAAGTTTGAGCACATGACGAGAGAGGAGAGACGTGTGGAGCTTGTGTTAAAGGGGCTTGGTATGGGTGAATGGGCAGTTGGAGGCTCTAAGGCAATTCGTCAATATGACGAGGACAGATATGAGGCAGAGAGGGCTGAGAGGGCAGCGGCTGGAATAACTGATTACGCTGGCCCTTTGGCCTTCGGCCCTTTGGCCTTCGGCCAACAAGATGAACGTCCCATTGACATGTTTGGCACAGATTTTGGGGCTGAGTATGATGCCGCTGGGGAGCGTGGTGATGGCGGATATGACCACGACCAGATGGCGGAAGATGATTATTAAGTGGTATTAGAAGAGTGAGGATGTGGACATTTATTGTATCTGGAGCCCTATATCTTGTAGGTGTTGCGGTTGTCTTAGTAATAAAGCCATCATTTATGTTTACTCCGGATGGAAATTGGAAAGAGTTTGGAATTGGCCAGAGCGAAGCTCGCTACACGACATTTCCATTTTGGCTCTTTTGCCTATTATGGGCAGTTGCTTCCTATGTTATTGTTCTTTTAACACTTCCCTTAATCATTGATATGGAGCCTGTAGAGGTCAATGAATATACAGAGAATGTTTATAAGAATAATAAGAAACCTAAAGTCAAAAAGGTTATAGAAGAATCTGATTTACTATTTGATGATGAGGTTGAGCCTGTGAAAACCCTCCCAAAGGGGTATTATGTGTTAAATAAGAAGGCGTCGCGCCTTGCTGGAACCCCCAAGTATGTATTTATTGCTGAGGAGCCTTAGGGACTAGGGGGGCACAGTCCCTTTTTAGGGACTAGGGGGGCACAGTCCCTGAACACTCAATAAGAAGAATAGGGGGAGGATGGTCATCCAGAAAATCCAATAAAAGTATACAAATCCATTCTTCATTGATTCTTCCACATAAATGGGTATAACTGCCTTTACAATAGACGAAAAGAACTGTATCTTATAGTGGTTTTCGTTTTCCATACCTTTTACCCAAGCAGGGGTTCCTTCTTCATAAGGAAGGCCATCATATGGATTCCTGGGAGGATAGACGCCAAAGATTTGTTTTAGAAAAGGGATGCCCTCCACATACAATACTAGAGTGGTAACCAAATTTGTTCCTAGAACAAAGAGATTTGATAGACTAATACCCTTTATATCAACACTGCCGCAAGAAGAATATTGATATATTACACTAACAATAATTGAAATCAAATATGACGAAAGTGAAATAACTATAGGATTTGCCCATTGGGGCAATAGGTTTATGGTAATGAAAATCATTCCCATAAGTGCCACCATGAGAGATGATATTACGGTTAAGGCGATTTTTGAACTCGTAGATGACGCCATTCTAAATGAAAATAGCTTTTAGAATGGCGACACCTACGCCTCCTAAGGAAACACCAACGCTTCTAGACCAACTAGGCCTCGGTGGCGAAGCGGCAGAAAGTAAGGAGCCTACGCCTGAGCCTGAGGCTGAGGCAGAGGCTAAAGAAGAGGAAGAAGCCCCGCAAAAGAAGAAGAGGGAGCGTCAAATAGCAATACCAAAGGACAGCTCCACATTCTTTCGTGCCCGGGCGAAAAACCTAAAGATGTTCAAATTCACTGCCGATGGTAATCTACAAGTCCCAGAAATGCGTGGAGAGCCAGCAAAAGTTATTGATATTCCCTATTACCGGTCGGCAACAGAGGAAGAAATAACCTTGGATGAGCAAGAGAGATTTGAGCAACTACAAGGTGTAGAGCGCGAATTTGATGAGACATATAAGCTTTTAAGAGCGGCAATTCTAGAATGGAGACAAACAGGATTTTCTTCCGATGTTATTAAATATCAGCGTGATTTACAACGTCTAGATGCTCAAAGAACACAGCTACGCTCTCCCCTTCGTTGGGTAAAGTCTTACAAGAATTTGGAAGTAAGTCGTGTATTGCTGGATGAAGTATATGAAAAGCGAAAGATTGGATATCCTATCTCGGCCCTCAAAACAAGGTCGTTAACATTTGAAAAGATGGTTCGCGCTGGCTCTGCCCCTGAGCCTCCTGCCTCTGCCCCTGCTCCTGCTCCAGCAGAGGAGGAGGAAGAGGAGGAAGAATTTATTGTCTTTTCAAAGGTTGATGATGTTCATGGATTCTTATCACCTTACACAATGGTAGAATTCATCTATAATTCCACGAAATATAATTGTGTCTTTCAGGCTTACGAGGGAGAGCGTCTAAGCATTCTAAACAGAAAAGATGCTCGTCCAATTCTCCTAAAGTCTAGAAATCCGAAACAAATGCGCGTAATCGCACAACGAGTGGTAGGTCAGCTAGAAAATCCTAGAGAGCTCCTTATTAATATTCTCAAGGCACTAACATCACAGCATCCTAACATTGCCGATTCTCTGAGAGAAACTGGAACGTCAACCTTAGTCTTTGCCGAAGCACTCGACGGTGTCCTCGGCGTTGGTATGCTTCCAGAAGACCCTCAAATAACAGAAAAGGGGGAATGGAAGGGCAAAAACTTTCTAGGGCAGGCATGGACGGTGGTTCGTAATGACTTGCCCCCGCTTCCTGTTGAAGAAGAAGTAGTCCAACAAGGAGGTTATACAGAGCATGGAACAACGAAAGAAGAAGTTTCAGCTGTCCGCGCGAATGTGTTAAAAGGATATTACAGACACAAGCGGGCATTTCCAACTTGACCATCTAGGCGTAATGAGGTAAATTCTGAATAATCGACATTAAATCCGAGAATAAATGTTTGTTTTCCGAGAGTTATCTCAGCTACATATGTGTCTGTAAAAATATAGCAACCCCATCCAAGCGTTTGAGAAAATAGACGACCTCGTTGTAGAAATTTGAGTGCTCCATTCCAAGAATAATTCTTCTCAGATTGGAAATATAATTGTCCAGAAAACCCCCCATATCTGTATCTAAATAATTGTATTAGAATATTCTTGTATTCGGATTTCCATGAGGCATGAATAATACATGGTGTCTTTCCAGTTTCAATGACACACAAATCCTTCGTTATAAATGAATCAATATCCTTTGTATCCTCACTGGGAATATAAAAGATAGAGCAATAATAATCCAATTTAATATTGTATTTCTTCCAGTATTTTCTAAGATGATGAGAAATCCATGTTTGGTCATTTCCTAATTTATCTAATGGATAATATCCACCATCTACAAAATCTTGGATAAACGCCTTGTCTTGTAATGAGATATCTAGAATATGTGTAAAAAGGGTCAATAGGGCGCCGGCATACCCTATAAATGTTCCGCCATTCAAGTATTTATATCCAAGGCCAGAATCACACATGGTATCGTAGAATTCCTTATCTGATTCCAATTGATGGGCATATGCCTTTTCCACAGACCATACGACATCACAATCGAAGGCCAGGAATTTATGACGAATCGTCTCAAGCCCTGTCGTATAAAACACATCATAGGCATCTGTAAAACAGACGATTGTTTGTTTTTCTAGTGTTTTAAGATAATCGCGAAACCATGTTATGCGATTCAACCAACTAAAGGGTTTGCCCAATCCAATAACTTCCAGAGTAAAGTTATTGGATTTGGATGATTTTAGTAAATACTCCATCTCTCGTTCATCATATACATTTGTGGGCGTAACAGCAATAATTTTGCTCATACTCTATATCTTTTATTCGGTACGCTTAACCCTTAGCCTTGAACCTTTGTTGAAGGCTAAGCTGCCCTTAGCCTTGAATAGGATAATCCTTCAGTGTTGCCTCGTTGCTATCGCAGTTAACTTCATGAGAAGAATACTTATAACACGCTTTATTCATATCGCGAAACACTTTTTCAGATGCTGTGGAAGGATGAGGATATTGGCGAATAATCTGTTTTTCGGGCTTGTACACCATAAATATAAGGGAGGCGATCGCAACACCGCATATAAACGGAATTAAGCGAAAATGGTGAAGCATTCTAATGTAAAGATAGATTAAAGGATGTATGAAATCTTCAAGACTGAGAAATTCGCAATGCTCTTCAGTTTCATTATAGGATTCGGCCTTATCGCAATTATGATACCAATGTGTAAGGGAGATGAGTGCTTTATTCAAAAGGCACCCTCGGTAGAAGAGATTAAGAAGGCAACATATAAGATTGGTAGCAAGTGTTATCAGTTCAAGTCAGAAACGGTACAATGCCCGGTGGCTGGTGTAATAGAGGCATTTACTAAGTGGTCTTAGGTCTTGAACCTTCGGTTTAGTCTAACGACTTTGTCTTGAACCTTCGGTTTAGTCTAACGACTTTGTCTTGAACCTTCGGTTCAGCCTAGTCTTAGTCTAACGACTAATGCGGAATGTCTAATATAATTCGTTAGACCCAATCTTTAGAAATGGCAGCCGCAGGAACCCTACTTGCGGACTTAGACGGCCAATCAGGCGGCGGCGACGGAGATTTAGTTCAGAAGATTCTTTCTGACATGAACATTCCGACAGGACAAGGGCGTGCTGCGCCTCCTCCTCTTCCAGCGCAAACTCCAGTATATCAGCAACAGATGGCATCCTCCACATCACAGATGAATATGGATTCTCGCGTTCCCACATCACACATGATTGGTAATGAGCATCCTTCCCCGGCAGACTTTGCCGCTGCCATGGGCTCTCATTCCATGGGTATGCCTCAGATGCCTCAGATGGCAGGTATGCCTGGAATGCCTGGAATGTCTGGTATGCCTTCTCAAACTCACTACCAAGAGCAACCATCAAAGAATTTCTACGGAAAGATTCTTGAAGAGATGAAGGTTCCTTTTGTAGTGGCAATACTATTCTTTCTCTTTTCCCTCCCCCCGATTCGTGTCTTAGTATCTCATTATATGCCCTCTTTTATTAAGCAGACGGGCGAGTTTCACACAACAGGTCTACTTGCCGTTTCAGCATTAGTCGGCGCAACCTTTTGGGTATTACAGCGAGTAATTGCCCCTTTACTCTCTCTATAATCTAAGATGGTAGAATAGAATGAAGTCTATGAAGTTCACAAAGCAAACAGGACAGGTAGCACTTGTTTTCTTTACATTATATTTCGTGTATGGACTTTTCTATACACCTTTTACACAGTATCTAGTATCCCTGGCAGTAGGTGGAATTGTCTATGGTGTCTCAGATTCGTATGAGCTCGCCACGATTGCCTTATTAGCTACAAACTACGTATTCCCTCTTTTTGTACGTAGTAGCAATGAGGGATTCGTTGGTGAGGAATCTGAATCTGTGCCAAAGAAGGAATCAAAAGTAAATGCCACAGATGCCCTACCTAGCGAAAGTCTTGGGGGAGTTGGAAGTCAGATGAGTGAAGGATTCGCGGATGCCGAAGAGATTGATATGTCATTAAGTGAGACAAAGAATACTTCTGAATCGGCAGAAGTATCTGTAGGAAAATCCAAGCCGGCAAGTGTGAAGGGAGAAGCGCCATCAGTAGACCCTAAGGACCTTGATAAGATGGCGGCAATGATGAAGCAGATGATGGCAACAATGAATAAGGGAGACGTTCTAGCTCCTTCAAAGGCAACTAAGATTTCTGAGGACAATGTTCCTAAGAATAAGCCTCAGGATTTAGAAAAGGAATCCTTCCAAGATAAAAGCGGTCTCTTCAAGCTAGGTCAGATTCCTAAGGATGAGAAGGGTGGTCATCACATTGATGCGGGAACAACGGTAATGAACGCAATTAGCGCGCTAAAGCCCGACCAGATTAAGGCAATGACCATGGACACTAAGCAGCTAATTGAGACTCAGAAATCTCTAATGGGTATGCTACAGACATTCCAGCCGATGGTGAGTGAGGGTAAGCAGATGATGGAGACCTTCCAGGAGATGTTCTCTCCTGCCATGGGCTCTCTCAATGCCGCTTCTAAGAACCTTGAGTCCAAGTAAATAAATACTCAACAAAAAGTAAAAGAAGATGCTTAGTACAACTGAACTTCTTCTTATACTTGCTATGGTAATTATTGTATCACTTATGATTAACAAAAAGGGTGGGGAGACTGTTATTGTTATGAAGGGTTCTTCTGAGTCACAAGCACCGCAAAACGGCGATGACCGCTATAGACGCGCTCCGCGTCCCCAGCGTTTTTGGGAATCTGAGCCAGAAATTCCTACGCGCGGCGCCTTGGACCCTGTGCCTACACGAGGTGCCCCAGAATCATATCAGCAAATGGGACTTGTGACAGGTGCCGATGGAAAACCGCTTCCTCTCTATGGTCGTCGTGTTGCGCCTCGCAGCGACAGATTCAATTATTACACGCGAACTGATACTTATAATCCTGTTGCCCTGCCTGTCAGTTTCAAAAAGAAAGATTGTCAGGATAATCTGGGATGCGACGAAGTATCTAATGGTGATAGTATCAAAATTTCACCTACCGGCGAAGTAGGCAAGGTTACCTTATACGGGTTTGACGGCCCTCGGTATTCTCCTGATATTGCTTAGAAAGAGATGGTTGTCTGCGTATCAGAAGACGCCGTTTTACGGCCTCCTGTTACTCTAAATTTCTCTCTAGCCCCCCAGCCATCTAGTCCATTTGTGTTAAATGGTGCTCCTATGACTAATCGCCCTGCTAGTTTGCCTAATTCTGGTGAATATAGGAGAAGGGCAGAGGCTCTAAAAAATCCTAAAACCCCTAAATATTATAATTCTGATAATTATTACACCTTAAATCTTAATACGCAGAATATTATTGGACCAGAGTCATTTGGTAATACGACTATGCGCTATGATGGAGAGACATATACGCTGAATTACATGGCAATTCACGCTCCAATCTGGTCTATTCAGAAACAACCCCAAATGAGTTTGGTGTTAACAACACCCGAGTTCAAGATTTTACACTTGTGTATTCCAATTAATCTGAAGAATTCTGATGAGCAGGAAAATCCGTTTTTACGCTATTGGCTCTACGATGAATCGCCACTTCCTTCAGGATTTACGGCGAGCGAGATTCTAAATTTCAGTACTCCTACAGTGTCATTCGCCACTCTTCAATATTGCTTGAAATACAATAATTCTGAAGACATGACGCCATATGTATTTTGCTTATTCAAGGATGGACTGAATATAGATGCTAGTAAGGGGCCGGCATGGCTAACTAAGCTTTCTACCCCTGACAAACTCCCAGCCGAAGGCTCTAGCGATTCTTATATGAGAAAAACATCAGATTCCATTTTTAATCTGATGATGCATGGGCAATTCCAATATTTCATGCGAGATGTAAAAGACCCTCGATTAATAAGTGTTGAGGAGCATTTTTCGGATGACAGGACACAGGACGTAATAAAACCGGTTATTTATACTGTGAATCGAAATCTTTTATTCGCGAAAAAGACAAAGGAAGGATTCGCCTCACAGGGTGAGGCATATCCTAACAGAGGAAGCCCTCTCGAAGGATTCTCTGGTCAAATTAACTTACAAAATGTGAAGTGTTATCCTATCAATCTGAATACACAGATTGACAATAATGGAAATGTAGTTGTTGACCAGGCAACAAATAAGCCTGTTGACCTAGCTTCTATTAATTCATCTATGTATAAGTCGCTAGACCCTAGTTTGGCACTCAATGCCAGTAATGCCGCCCAAGTCAGCCAAAATAATGTTCGCTTCTATGTTGTATTAGGGATTGTCGGGTTAATCCTTATATGTTTAATTATAGTTGGAATTATTTATATATTTAGTGGAACTTCTTTTTCTGCTCCTAGTCCCTCTGCTCCAGCAGCAGCGGCAACTGCTGGCTCTGCTTCAGCAGGAGCTTCAACTGCTTCCTCAGGAGGTTCAAGTCCCTAACTTTTAGAATTGACGATAGTTAGATGAGGGTTAGCATAGCCTGGATAGCTGTGGTACTACTCCTCGGTATAATCCTCTTTTTCACAAGCAAAGGGGTCTACATATATGAGCAGTTTAAGAATGAAAAAAAAGAGGAAGGATTTGTGGGAGAGGCAGCAACAGATTTAAGTATAACAACGTGCCCGGCAGAAACCAACTCATACATTGATGAAGGAGGCCGAACAGTATGCTGTGATGGGTCTATTACCGGTGGAAAATGCGCCGGCAAAAGCGTATGCTCTCTATCAGAGGCAATAGCCGGTCTCCCAACATGCTCAGATTGGCTAGATGCCTATTTAGAAAATAAAGGAAGAAATAAATGTCCCAGGTCAATGCCACATTATTATGAGAATAAGAAGACAAATCTTTCAGGATGCGTAGATGGTGCCAGAACAAAGGACGGAACAGCGGCAGGTCCAAATACAAAGTTTTGTAATCTCTATCAAACTGAGACAGATGACCTGATTAAAACAGATAGTTGTACAAATCAGAAAATCTTTGACAAAACTAACTGCTTTACTCGTCAGATTCAAGGTCAGAGCAAACAGTTTGTCACTTGGGGTCCTTACCCTCCTGTTATTTATTGCTCAGCTATGGACACGGGGTCTCTGGTTCCTCTATCATGTATCGATGACAACACATTTGTAAGAGTTGTTGATTATTGGGTAAAGAGATACGCCCCTCAGTATTCTAACTGGAGAGAGCAGTGCGTCGCCTGGGGTCCTCAATGGAAACTCAACTTCTGCTCTGTCGTTCAGAAGGTGAATTTGGATAAAACCATGAAATTTGGAGACCTTGAATCGTATAAGGTTTTCTAATAAATAAGTATATGGGAGTAGTATGTCCTGCCGTTTGTACTTCTAATAATAGTCCTAATGGAGCACATAATTTTATAACAGGGGCGAATGGTTATGACAGATGCTCTTATTGCGCCTGCATATCATCTGACGATATGCCAGGGATTGTTAGCAGAAAGAATCGTAAGAGCCGAAAGAGTCGCAAGAGCCGCAAGACTCGCAAAAGCCGTAAGAATCGCAAGTAACTTATAAAACACCTAAACTCTTAAAAAAAGATGGTGCGTCGTGATTTGTAGGACCTTCCTTCAAATCAGGTATGTTATCTTCATATGACACAGAAGCATCTTGAGCATCATTATTGTCATAGGCATCGGTATCCTTGATATGTGTAAAAATGTCTGTAGGCGCCTTCATAGGGTAGAGATTGCGCTCTTGAGAAATCTTGGCATTGCTTACACCAGGAAGAGAAGTAACAATCGCCTGATTCCTCTCCACAAGGAGGGTTACTACCGCGAGAAGTGTTAAGAGTCCTAGAAGAGTATCTTTCTGAATCGCATAAATGAGCGCTCCTACCATAAGAATACGAACAAGAATATTCTCTACAAAGGAGAATTTAAACCCTGTCGATGCCAAGATAGGAGCACCTAGTATAACGATTATGGGAGCAGCCTCCATCTGATGGAAGCAACTAAATTTGATTTCTAGGTCTGTGTAAAAGGGTGTCCACTCAATGTTATCGGCATACAATAAAGTGCTAACACATCTCGGATATGCCATTAAGAAGGCATCTTTGACGCCGGCGCAGACTGATAAGATTCGGAAGGAGCTAACAGTTTCTCCAAAGCAAATGGGTAGGTTTGCCGGCCAGGCGGATTCATGGCCGGTCTTTCAAGAATCCGCCGCGCGATATTACCTCCCTCGCATGTGGGGCCTGGCCGAATTTGGCGAGGCAGAGGCGTCCACGCTCGTGGAAGGGAATCCAATTCGGGAAGACTTGAAGTTTGTGGGAAAGCCGTATGATTATCAGAACGCTATTATTGACAACTTTGTTGCCAATCCTAATGGTCTAATCTGTGTTCCGTGTGGGCGTGGAAAGACATTCATGGCCATTAGCATCGCCGCTCGTATTGGGCGCAAATTCATGGTTATTGTTGATAAGGAGTTCCTCTTACAGCAATGGAGCGGCGAGCTTCAGTCCCTGATGCCAGGAATTCGCATCGGTGTCATTCAGGAAAACAAGAAGCAGATTGGGCTCGTGGAGGAAGTCGTGAAAACACAGACCATCCCTGAATTGAAGGAGGAGCTCAAGGCACTAGGTCTCAAGGTTGGTGGGACGAAAGATGAACTCCTAGCTCGGCTTGCTTCTGTAAAGCCAAAGGAAGAAGCAAAGGCTCCTGTGGAATACGATTGTTGTATCGCGATGATTCAGACGCTGGTTCAACGCGATTTTGACGAGACCGATTTCCGTTCCTTTGGCTTCGCCATCTTTGACGAATGCCACCATCTCGGCGCATCCAATTTCTCCAGAGCCTTATTCAAGGTTCAGACAAAATCAATGCTCGGTCTTTCCGCCACTCCAACCCGCGACGATGGACTAACAAAGGTGTTTGAATGGTTTCTTGGGAAACCCGTCTATTGGGAGAAGGTGCGTGAGGCGGACCCTGACGTGATTGTGCGAAAGGTGGATTTTAACAGCGATGACGACGCTTACAGCAAGGAGCCGGTTGATTTCCGTGGCGATGTTGTCCTAGCAACCCTTTTAACACAAATTCTGGACTATGAGCCGCGCAATGAGGCTATCGATGAGATTATGAAGGGGCTCATTGCTGAAAAGGAGCGACGTATCTTAGTGTTGAGCGACAGAATTACGCATTTGGAGCGCATTGAGCGGGGGATTGCCAAGCATAGCAAGGGAACCAGCGTTGGATATTATATTGGTGGGATGAAGGAAGAAGTGCGAGAGGAGGGTGCCAGGACGGCAAGAGTTCTTCTAGGGACATACGCTATGGCATCGGAGGCAATGAACATTAAGACATTGAATACTATGATTATGGTGAGCCCGCGGAAGAAGATTGAGCAGAGCACGGGACGTATCTTGCGTGTTCAGAAGGATGCCAGGACAGTTGCCCCACTCATTGTGGATATTGTTGATTCGCATGGTGTGTATCAGGGACAGTGGGCAAAACGGAAGGCATATTACAAGAAATGCGCTTACAAGATTACGGATGGGAAGGAGTCTAAGACACAGACTAATGACTCAGAAAAGGTAATTCCTGATACTATTCCGATAGTAAAAGGAAGGTGTATGATGGTTGATTAACGACGGCTCTTGCGACTGTTCTTGCGACTCTTTCTCCTCTTGCCACCCTTTTGCATACCGCAGGCACCACCAGCAATACGGCCATCTACAGGAACATTTACGGAAAGAAGAGTTCCAGCACCAGTCTGAATTACACCGTGAGCGCCAGGCTGTAAAGAAGAATAGCCGGCTGTTTTTAGTGTTTCGCCTAACTCGTAGGCACCACCGCGCTGTAGTGCCGATGTCTTAGGGCCATCCCAGAGATAGCCTCCAGTTCTATTTAACATACCAGCAGCACCACTGTCAGGGATTTCAGAGCCGCTAGAGCCAGTACAACCGATGCTTGTCATAGGGGCATAGGAAGCGCCGCCAGGATATCCTGCTACAATACCTGCGCCACCTACAAATCCGTAGGCACCACCACGCTGCTTTCTTGTTCCCTTTCTACCACGCTTGGCCTTTGCTCCGCTACGCTTGGACCCGCTACGCTTGGCCTTGGACCCGCTACGCTTGGACCCGCTACGCTTGGACCCGCTACGCTTGGACCCGCTACGCTTGCGACTACCACCTGCCTGTGCCATTCCAGGCAGACCTTGAGGAGTATATCCAGTTATAAAACCAGGGCGGGGCTCAGCAAGGCAGCTGCTTCCTACACCCGATGCCATAGGGCTGTTAACTAGGTGGCCAAAGGAAGGAGGCGAAAATGTAGAAATACCACCTAAGCCACCACCATACTGTTTATTATTTCTTTTACAGCTTCGCCTGCGTGTATTCGGCATTCTACTAAGTCTCTATAAAATATCATGAATCTCGAACATTGAGAATTCGGGATTCCATTCGATTTTTACGCGAATCTCCCCTTTGACCAGACGGAGACGCTTACTCAAGTCCATGTCCTGAACAGCGGCATAACCCTTTTTAACACCATTTACAAAGAGGTCATAAGTATCAGGATACTCTGGATGAGCTACAGCGGTCGCTTCATTGGCATTTTGTACTGAACGAGTAGTATTTAATACAGGCTTCTTTACCTGTGTGGGTTTTGTCCCTTGTACCTTTGTCCCTTGTACAGGAACAGGCACAGGGGCCGAATTTGGCATTTGAACTCGGAGCCTTCGTTTCTCATTCTCTCCTTGAGCTAGTAAGGTATTTGGTACATGTTGGATATCCTTGATTGATTCAAGAGACTGATATGCCGCAGTCTCAATACGCAACCCCTGTTGTAGGACAGAATCAGACTTATATTGAAGGGCAAAAAACTCTTGTAGAGTATTCCATCTTTGTGTAAAAGGGGTATTTATGGGTTGACCTGCCATTAGCCATACATCCTCAAGTCGTAGCACGGCATCACCCAGATTCAGCGAGGCAATCATGATACTTGTCTTCTCATACACGGCACTACTTACGCGCATTTGAATCTTATATGAGCTCTTGAACTGCTCATCAATCCATACAACAGGAGTATTTGGTAAAAAGACTAGATACCCAGAGCGACCAGACTGTGTTAGCCAATACCACTTGCTATTCTCAAAGCGCTTCATAGCATAATTGATATCGGCATACTGGCTCACTCTGACATCATGCGAAAGGCTCTCCACGAATCGTTGAATCGTTTCGTGGAGAGCCGGGTCAGTCCGCCTCAGCTTACATTCGGTTGGCCTATATGAACTTGA
>Ga0209246_10000819_pt1 | contig 12865 bp, 16 predicted proteins | sample LauGreSpBDMM15SN_2_FD_187560 | JGI IMG/M metagenome (GOLD analysis project Ga0209246, IMG submission 187560) | Freshwater lake microbial communities from Lake Michigan, USA - Sp13.BD.MM15.SN (SPAdes) (version 2) | ecosystem: Environmental > Aquatic > Freshwater > Lake | place: Lake Michigan...
AATCTATACAAATTATCTCCTACAGGTAATAAATCACCTTGTAAAACTACTTTTGCAGTTATTCCTGCAACTGCAGGAGTATATGAAAATCCAGAAACTCCAGTTATTGAAGAACCATCATACCAAAGAATTGAACCTGTTGGACCTGTAAATGTTCCACCAATGTCACCCTTAGGTCCAGTTATTCCTTGTGATCCTTGTATTCCTTGTGGTCCAACTGGTCCTTGAGGACCAGGATTTTTATATTGAACTCCAAAATCACAATAACTACCACCTGGTGAATATTTTGTTAAACGACCAGACATTCTCTATTATAATCTATTGCGATTCAAAAGTGTAGATTTTAATGGCCCAACCTTAGTTTCTAAAACTGATGTCACTGAAGGAACGGGTGTTAATTTTGTTCTGACCAATTGATTAGAAAAACCTTGTGCACCTTGACTTTCACGACGTAATACATAATCAGCTGAAGATCTTGCACGTAAGTCTACAATTTCAGATGCAGGTGCACGGATTCTTGATGATCCAAATGTTCCTACTGCAAAAGGGAATGTTATTTTATCTAAGAAAACTCCATTAGTATCATCAACAACCTTATTTATTGTTCCTGCAGTATCCATAATAAATCCTTTAAATGCTAGAGAAGGACGAGCAGTTTTAATAAATCCTTGTAATTTTACAATTTCAGGAATATGTTGAGCAGGATCTAGATCTGTTGCTCCAAAATTACCAAATTTAATTGCTTTATATGCTCCACAGTCTAAATGATCAAATACCCATACTTCAGTAATATTATGAACAGAAAAAGCTACAGTTAAATGATCAAAAAATACAGGACCCCACTTATGTCCTAATGGACCTAATTTTCCTGTCACTGCATTAGCTAATAAACTAAGAGGATATGCATCTCCCGGAGTATTATTTGCTCGTTGAGTTCCGTTTAACAAGTAAGATTGATTTACACCTAAAGATGATCCTGCTGTAATAAATAAATCAAAAATAAATTGAACTTCTTTGAAAGTAGTTAAAAAAGATGATAATATTTCAGAAAATCTAGGATCAATACATCCTAAAACTAAAATTTTTGCTCCTGATGTAGGAGGAAACGTATATGATCCAACAGGAACTATTGGGGCAATACCAGCAGTATAATCAATTAATTCTGTTGTTGATCCTACTGGTGTATTAAAATATAATCCTGTAATATTAGCACCGGCAGCTCCAAATATAACTGAACCTGCAACTTTAAGAGCTGGAACTACATCTCCGTTTTTAAAAAACAAAGCAGCTACAATAATACTTCTTAATGAAGTAAATTGTGCAAAATGGGAAGCTGGAGTATCTACACCAGCACAAACTCCATAAGCTGCACAATCTAAATGATCAATAATATAAATTCTTGAAACATTGTGTAAAGATATAGCAACTTGTATATGATTTAATAAAACTTCTCGCCAACTTTGATTCGAAGCAACAATCGAGCATGCTGTTCCTGCAGGAGGAGGAGCACCTACATTATTGATTAATCTACCACCTAATGCTGAACCAGCTAAAACAAATAAATCATATGTTGTTTGAGGTCCAAGTTGTGCAAGTAAATATTCTTCAACTGCATACGTAAATCGAGGATCAATACAAGATATAACAAAAACTGTAGATGCAGCATTATTAGGAGGAGTATTAGCAGGAACAATAGTAGAATATGGAGAAAATATATCAGGTTCAGTAACTCTACTCTCTAAACGTTTCAAACGAATCATATCTGAAGTGCTCATTGACATAGGCATTCTTTATTATAAACGAAACCAATTAATTTCTGTAGGAGTATACGTTCCTAATTTTAATAGTCTCTTATTATCTTCATAAGCTTGAGCATCAAATACTTCTTTTGAATCAGGATCTAAAATCAATTCAAATCCTAATACTCTAACTTTTTGAAGGCGACGTTTTCTTCTTATAATATTTCTTAAATAAAATGCATCTTTTTCATCACTTGATGCATTAGGTTTATAAGCTAAATCTTCAGATTTTGTTGTTGTATCAAATCTCATACATTGTAAAACTTCACCATTTTTTGAATGTAATTTACGATGAATTTCACAATCTACTGCAGATTGTTTCAATAATAAAGTAATATTTTTATTTAATCGACCTTTTTCATAAGCCTTTTCATACATATATTCATCTGTTGACATAAATGTATCTACAGGTTGTTCAGAATCATAACGTTTTAATGTCATATCATTTCTTCGAATTAAAACTATGTTAGGACCTTCAATATCTGTAGTTTGTTTTTCTGAAAAAACTGTTATATAAATATGAACTCGGAATGTTCTTTCATCCATAGGTAAGGAAGCATGTGAACAGATTCTATTTGCTCTTCCAATAGCTTGTTCTAAATCACCTGGATTCCATTGTGATTCAACAATATGAACATTACGAACATTTCTTAATGTAATACCTTCTTTAGCAGATGATGAACCAAACATTACACAAATTCTTGTTTTTACTGAATCTTCAAGAGATTTAGGAAATCCATCTTCATAAGATTGATTAAAAATTTGACGTGTATAATTACGTTCTAAAACATCATTATCATTTACTTCACCTTTAAAAAATGCATATGCAGGTTTAGATGGATCCATTGAAGGATCTTCTATAAATCCAGCCTGAGTTTTAATAATTTTATATTCTTGAAATCCTAGAGTTTCTAATACTAAGGATAAAATACCTGCACCCTCTAATGATTTAAATTGTGAATAAACAAATTGATTATGATAAGGTGCCTTACCAATATATTCATTAATACGTTTAGAAATTTCTAAGAATTTAGGTGAAAAAGCTTTCAACGCTTCAGTAGAAAGAAAACGTTTAGGATTTTTACGAATTTCTTCTAAAATGAATTCCTTATCTTTCTCTTGACCTTCTTCAATAAAATCAGGAGGTATTGCATAATTGCAAACTAAACGTGATATAGTTCTATATGTTGATAAATCTTCTGATCCTTTACCTCTTCTTGAATCTTGTTTAATTTCTACATTACGAACTTCTAAATATCTCAAGAATTGTTCTGGTGACATTTCAACTTTTACCAATTCTTTTTCTGTTTCTATACGTTTAGGTAATAGACGTTCATCTGCACCCTTGAAATATGATACAAGACCTTGTATTCTGCGTTGAAACATCAAAGCATTTTTTACTTTTAATCCATCAACATAAGTATTAACAAAATCTTCAAATTTTGTAGGAAGACATTGAAGTTCTTCAATTGAAGGTTCACCAAATTCAGTTCCATTAATTTTCCTTTCAAATAAAGGTTTTAATTCTTCAATATATTCTTTATAATCAAGATTTTTCAATTCTTTATTATATTTTACTGCTATACGTTCATGTTTATCATTGTAAACTGATTCGAAATTTGGAGGATTTTTAGTTAACATAATAAGTTTTTTAATAGAATTATATTCAATTGTATCAATTTCAGGTCGTTCACGAAAAAATGCAGTCATTAATCCTTCATCCCATGATACTGATGTTGTTGGAATATTTATACGTTCTATTGGTCCTCTTAGAAGATTCATTAAATAAGCAATTTCATTAGCCTTATTTATTATAGGTGTTCCTGATAATAAAACTAATTTAGAATTTTTTGCTTTATAAATTAAATCATATATCCTCATTTTTAATTCAGATTCATTTAACACCATTCGTATAAAATTGTGAACTTCATCAATAATAATAACTGAATTATCTAGGAAATCAGGTTGATCAGGAGGAAATAATCTATCAATATTTGCTTTTTGTATACCATCATAATGGATAAAATTAAACCGTTGATTAATAATATCATCAATTTGTTCAGATATACGTTTACGTGTTTGTGAATCTAAATCTTTAAAATTAGATGATTTTTCAGCTATAGTTACATAATATTCCATATGTTTATCAATAAATTTTTGTGTTATACCTAATTTTAATGCATGTTCAGTATCTTTTTCAGTTTTAATTTTTCTCACTTCCCAATGATTTTCTTCTTGATAAAATGGATTACCACATTTTCTTAATTCTCCTTGAAAATTCGCTTCTAAAGATGTGGGTAACATAACAAATATTTTTCTAGAATCTATTAATGATTCAGCTACAGAAATTGCAGAACATGTTTTACCTGAACCTAAACCATGATAAATTAAAAGACCACGATAAGGTGTTTCTGCAATTAAATAATCACGAACTAATTTTTGATAAGGCAATAAATCTTTTCCGGGTCCAACTCTGTTTTCACATAAATCTACATCTACAGTTTCTTTATCAGTCGTATCTCTATAATTCTTAAATATACGTGTAATAAAATCAGAGAATGCCTTTCTAGATGGCAAAATATAAGACATTCTTTCACTTAAATTTTAACAAGGAAATGATAATGGAGAACTTACTTCAAAAAAATCCAATGTTGTGGACAATATCTTTATTTTTATTTATGTTTGCCATGTTCATATATTGTAAACCTTCAATGACATTTGGACCTAAGGGTTCTTTAAGAACATTTGGTGTTCATAAACGAGGTTCAACAGTCTTTCCATTATGGTGGTGGACATTTATAATGGCTGTTATAGCAAGGATAACAGTAAAGAAATTATCAGGATGAAAATGGATTAAAATTCAATATAACAATAATTTTTGATCCCCCTGAAAAATGTCTCTCTCCTTATACGAGATTCCCCCAAATCCTTTCATCAAGACTGCAATGCCCACTCATGTGAGTATTGCATCTCTTGTTGAGCGCCCTCCTTGCAGTTGCTTGTATAGGCGCATCCAAGAAGATGGGCCGCTGGACTGCCACGTCTGTGGTTATCCACTTCTACCTGCCTTCAATTTTGAGCCAGTGCCACCTCTGCCACCTCTGAGCCCTCCATCAAGCCCCAAGCCAATTTCTAAGGCGACTTATAAGCCTAAGAAGCCCCAGCGCAAAAGACCCTTTACGGGCTTCAGAAAGAACTACCCAGGTAACCTTGCCAAGGTTGTTAGGTGCGAGTGCTCTGATAACTGTGGCCACTTGTCTACATTTAGGTAGATGAAAATGGATTTTTTCAATTTTTATATTGAATTAATGCCAACAGGGCCAAGAGATTACAGTTATATTATTCTGCCATCTGGAAATCCAAGCACCCTTTAAACGTCACGGATTTCAGTTCTCTGAAGAGACAAATGGTTCTTTCTATAAGGTCTAAAGCTACCTTGCTTTCATGCAAAAATTTGCTTAAGCTGAGCATCGAGAGTTCAGTAAGATGGCCGTATTGACGGATTTTAAAATGTAAAAACGAAATATTTTTACTTTTTTAATTAAACAAACAAGTAAAAATGTTCTGGATTTTCAACTGCTTTAAAAAAAGAGAAGGAGAAACAATGAGAATTAAACCATCAAAATCTTACCTATGCTCAAATCAAAACTGTAGAGTTGGTGAATTCTTTTCTTTAAAAGAAGCTGAAAAACGCAATTATAGATGTTCTCAATGTTTATATATTTTAAAACTAGTTTAACTACAAGTTTGAAACTATAAAAATGGAATATTTTTTTCCAAAGATTTGTTCGTGTAAACCCTCCAAAAATGTCGGTCGTTTCTTACGAGCCTCCTACCCTTAACATTGATGCTCTTTATGAGCTTGCAATGGCTCACTGGTGTGAAGACACAATCCCCTCTTTCGCAGAGTGGATTCTTCAGCAGTGTGGTGACGATATTCGTCGTGAAGTATGCAAGATTTTATACAATTTCTTGCTACCTCAGCAAACAAGACCAGAATCTGGTCTGATTAGCCTCATTCAGAATGCAGGCAATCACACTGGCTGCGGCTTACTCCCCATCCCAATGTAGTCAAAACGGATTATTTTTGATTTAATTTTAAATAAAAAAACAATGGATCAATTTCTTAAAGTTAATTATGGCAAATGCCACACACTAGATTTTACACAATTTCCTAACTATGAACCTCCTCTACAAACAAGTAAACCATGTTTCTTTCCAGCTACTGAACTAGCTACTGGAAAAAGACATCTGACTTTAATGAGAGGAAATAAATGGTATGATTATACTGCAAGACTAGAATTCAATACTATTGAAGAATGGATACAACATTGTAACATTAACAAAGAACAAATTAGATTCGGTTATAACCGTTTCGATGGAAGAAATTCTTCTATCTCACTAAATGTTCTACTACATAAACTAAGATACCAAGATGAACTTTGTGAATTTATGACAAGACTTTCTTTGAATGGTCACACCCTACAAGAAAATATTCTTGTAAGAACATCAGAACAAGTTCAAACATATGCTCAATACATGAAGTAGAAAATGGAATTTTTCATTATGATAAACCTTTAGTAAAATCGAGAATGAACTCTCGAAACAAAGAATGGCTTCAAAAAACAATCGACTTTTACTCGGACACTCTGAGAAAGGTCGATATAACTCTTGTTGTTCGCGACCTTTACAAAATAGCTCGCGAAGGTGAGAAAACCGTCAAAAAGTCAAGATATACCATCCTTAAAGAATGGATGGAAATTCCCAAGGAATGCAATGGATGCAATGAATGCGACTTTTGTTCCACTTGGGACTTTGCTTATTGTGAAGCTATTGATGCCCACCGCAAAACAAGATTGGTTCGCAGAATGATCGGATCAAAGGATCTTGATTTTAACAAACCTGCTAATGCAGAATTGTTAATCAAGCATTACTCTGAAATGAATGCTGCAATCCTTTCTTCAGTTTCCGCATGGGATGAGGCAAATGATGCCTAGAGTTCAGAACTTTTTATAAATAATTTTTCATTAAAATCATCCGTAAATGAATCTAATTTATCTAAGAAAACTTGTAAACACGGATATAAATCTAAAATTAAAGGAATATATTTTTTATACATAATTTTTAATTTTGGAACTAGTTTTTTATTTTTTAATGGATCATAATAAAATTCTAATAGAAGTTGTTTTGATTCAGAAGGAATTTCAGTATTTTGTGTTAACATACTTGTAACTAACATATCAGTTTCGACAAAAACTTTATAGTCACGTTTTCGTATCCAATCATATACTGGATAATTTAAAAATAATTCATCTACACCATAAGGAAATCTAGAAGGATTTTTTCTTTTATTTTCAGCATTTAGAGCATCTAATTCTTTTGTGTAAGATCCATCTAAAAGTTTATTAATAAATCTTGTTAATAATTGTCTAGGTATTTGAACACTGGAAATAAAACGTCCAGCTTCTATAGTATGTCGACGTCCATAACTTTTTCTATCATAACATACACGTGAAGAAATTTTAAAATCACATTGATTATCTAGCATTTCAGATAAATTTATTGGATCAACAAAAGCATCAGGAATATCTATATCAGCAACCCATACAATTTCATGATCTTCAAAAAGAGGTAAAAATCTTGCAAGAGTTCCAAATGTTCCTGTATGTCCACGTCCTTCTCTAAATGGAGGACAATCAAATTTTATTATACTTACTGCAGGATCTTTAACATTTTCTAAACAAAAATCTTTTCCTGTATCATCTGTATAAATTCTGAACTCAAAATTTTTCAAAACTTTAATTTGTCTTAAAAATCTTAATAATTGTCGTTGATATTTTTCAAATGGACGATAAGAATCTTGCATTGTAAAAAATGAACATGCAAGAACTCTTTTTCTTTGATAACCTTGTTTTAAAATTTCAGTTGAAATCTGTGACATCCTTATTTAATATATTATAAATTTGATTAATCATTCCATACTCTTTTATCACCCTTACAAAAACCAATTTTTTTTCCAGTAGTTCTCATTAAATATAAACACATTGGTGAACGAATATTTACAACATTATAATGGTTAAATACCCAATCTAAAACTGCTTCTCCAATAGGGTATATTTTTTCTTTTAAAACATCATCAATATGATCATATTGTGAACCGTAAACTTTTGCTGCAGAAGATCCTAAACATATTGCAAATCTATCATTAGTTCCACGTTTACCCGTTTTATCTTCTTTTGTTCGTTCTGTTTCTTTATCCCAGTATCCGTTATTAAAATCAGGTGTTATTATTTGAATTCTTTTTGAGTTTCGATTAAATCTTTTTAATAAAAAAGGAATATCAATAGTTTTAAAGAATGTATCTGGACGAATATATACTACAAGTTCAGGATTTGGTATTTTTGATAAAGCTAATAAAGTTACTTGTTTTCTTGAATATGTAGCATAATTAGTTGTAATATAATAGTCTGGTTTATCTTTTGTTTTAATAAGCCAATCATCAAACCATTTTTTTTGTTTATCATCCATTTTTCCACGTATTCTGTTACTAATACTTTCACGAGTAAAATACTCAGGAACTTCCAAATTTTTAAATTGTTCTTGTTGATCTGTTGTTCTATAATAATCTGGTTCTAATAATTTGAAATCTTCACCTTTCCATGTATGAAGAAAAATTGTTACATCATATAATTCTCTGAATTGTTGAATCACTTCTTTTATATTATCAATAGTCTGTGGAAGACTTCTTATTGCTCCAAAAAAACAAATACAACATTGTTTTTGTGACATCCTTATTAAAAACGGATTAAATTTTAATAAGTATACGGCTTATGAATAAAAACCATGGCTGAATACTTTGCACACGCCCCAGAGCCTTTGCTCTCACAGTATCCCACTCTAGAGGAAGCATTTGCTTTCCTCGACAAAATCAAAGATTTGATTCGCCAAGCTCATGAGCGTGGTGAATGCCCATACTTTCTACAAAAAGAACACAAACGTGCAAGTGATTTTGTTGCTTGCCACTATGTGTGGGCTTTACCTTGACCTCAAAGTTTTTTATCTTAACTATATAATGAGTGATTTTACTGCAGAAAAACATAATGAAATAATGTTTCCGGAAAAAAAAGGTGTCGATTATTCAAAATTACTTTTAACACCTGAAGGTGAATATAGTATTACTAAACGTAAAGATGGTCAACGAATTTTAAAACATATATTGGATATTGTAGGAACTCGTAAATTAGAAGTTACAGATTTAACTGGAAATGTTGGTGGTGATACTATCTTATTTGCATTAAATTTTGATCGAGTAGATTCTATAGAAATTTCAAAAGAGAATTTTGATGTTTTACAACATAATGTTCGTGAATATAAATTGAAAAATGTTGCGCTATATCACGGTGATTCATTAAAAATATTTAGATGGCAAACTGATATTTTATATGTAGATCCACCATGGGGTGGACCAGAATATAAAGAAAAAGAAAATTTAGATTTATATTTAGGTAAGGAAAGACTAGATATATTTTTAAAATTAATTCTTCAACAAGATTGGGCACCAACATATGTCTTTTTAAAATTACCTAAAAATTATAATTTTTCTAGATTAGAATTTCCTGGAATAAAAGTAAAAAAATTTAGTATAAGAAGTTACTTTTTAGTGTATTTAGATAAAAACGAATAATTTTTGTGTTTAGTAGTAATAGAAAAAATGCAATGTATTGGGATTAAAACTAATGGCATTCGATGCAATATAATGTGCCTTGAAGGCACTAGATGTAAAATTCATCTAGCATCAATTCATAATTATGGACCTAATGAAACAAGAAGACGTGAACTAAAATTCATTCATTCTAAAAATAAAAAAGACATCCGACACAATTATTATACTCACAATCTAATACCTCAACTTCAAGCTGAACTTAGATTAGAAGATATTAGATATCAAACTGCATTTCATGAATTAGCAACTCTAATTACACAGGAAACTCAAGAATTGGGTTATAATGCTGATCGTGATGCAATGCAAAGAAGAGTAGAACTTCAACAAAGAATAGCAAGAAGACGCGAACAAATTAGAAATGATCGTTTCGCACATCTAGGTATGCAAGCAGAAGCAGAAAATGAATTTATTGTACAACAACAACTAGCAGCTTTTGCTGCAGATAATCAAAATGTTCATACAACACTTATTGTGCAAAAAGTTAAAGCAATGGTTACAAAAATTCTGGAAATTCCAGTTCCTCTTGAGTATGCAACTGATACGTTGAAAACTCCAGGTGAAATTATTTTACAATGCAATCTAACTAAAAAAGCTGCTCAACAAATGATGTCAAAATATTGTGAAGAAGTAGATATTTATGAACTAGGTATAGGAATATACCCATGTGTCTTAAACTCAGTATGGCAATACATAAAAAATTCAGAGCACACTGAAGACCTAAAAAAAATTTTAGCGTCAGAAATGCAAGATAATATTGGTATGTGTCAGCAAGGTAATCTTTCTAGACTATGCAATATTTTATCAGGATATTTAGATGGTCTAATTGTAGACACTAAATCTCCCAGAGAAATCTTAGGTGAACGTCTAGCACTAATCTCACAAGGTAATTACAATGCTGTAGAAATGTTTCTACAAGCCCGTCAAGCTCTTGAAGAGCTAGAAATTCCTCCATCGGAATGGGATGATTGGCTAACAACTTTGTTGGATACCTAAATTAACTTAAAATTTTTTCATCAAAAGATAGAGTTTGCCAATCATTGTTCATAAAATTAGGCATCAGAGTATTAAAGTATTGTTTTGATGCAATAATAAGAACAGAACCTGAACATATAGAAAATCTTTGCATTACAATATTAAAACTTAATATAGAACATTTTTCATCATCTAGATATTCAGTCGTATATAAATGGAGACAAGGAATCTTTTCTGCAATTGTATCACATAATTCTTGACTTTCTTCAGTTGTTGAAGTAAATACAAAATCAAATGCATCAACTATTTCTGGGAGATCTTTTAAATTATCATTTCTACAATTAGGTGACAAAAATACAATTGGCATTTTCTATTATAGTATTTCTAAATATCTAAATGAAAAATCGAAGCTTACTTTTCTGCCTTAATTCTCTCAATACAGAGAGCAATGCAGACTTTGTTTTGCTCGATCATCCTTTCGATGTCATCAGAACCAAACCCAACGGAAAAGTTCCCGTTAGCTTCTTGTTCCAATAGAATTTTGTGATCAAACTCCAGCTTTGTCGCGTTACAGCGAAGTTGGATGAGCTCACGCTCATCAGATGACATTGACATTTTGTCAAACATTCATACATTACTTATATAAAAACATTCCATTTTTATAAATGCATATGGAACTATTGTATTGGCTATTTTCAGTTCAACAAATGTCTTCTGAAAATATTTTGGAATTACCTTCTTCTTTCTTTATAAAAAAATTTGGTAAAGATACCTATTATCTTGAATTTAATACAGAATGGGTAATTTATAAAAAACGAATAATCTAGTAAATTAAATGGAAGAAGAAAAAATGCTCTGTGATAATTGTGAAACTATGATTACTGATGAACGTGAAAGTTATTACATTGAATATTACAATATTTATTGGTGTGATGAATGTATGTCAACTTATTTAGATGGACCTCAAGATCCAGATGAAATGGATAATTTAGCTGATGATTTGAAAATGCTTTAAGGTTTATAAGAAAAGAAATATTTCTTAAATAATTTTCCTTCACGATTCTTAGAAGCTTTTTCATATAATTCTGCTCTTTCTTTTTTCATATCAATTAATTCTTTTTGTTTACCTAAACAACTAATTGGTGTTAAAAGTTCAAATCTTCTTTCTTGTTTATTATTTGCCATATCAACTAATCGTTGAGTTGCACAAATAATTCTTTGTCTTGTTGTATGTTCTGCAAATTCTTTATCAGCATATAACATTGCGAATAAAAAGTTTAATAAGGTTGGTATTGAACCTATTCTTAATCCTGAAGAAAGTTCATGATAAGAATGACATGCCATAGTTTCATATATACGAACAACTAAATTAGACCCTTCAACAATATCAGTATGTGCAGGTAATAATTCTTCATATTCTTCATATGATCTTGCTTTAGCCTGACTTTTACCAAAAATTTTTAATAATTTTCGAGTTACAGTTTCAACTTCTTTTTCTTCAACTAAGATATCTAAGGGTAATTTCCATTCTTGACTTTTTGTATGTAATGATCCTGCATTAAATCCTAATAAAACAGCATGTTCATCAATTAATACATCTTCAATTTGTTTTTTCATTTTAGAATTCATTAATGATTGAGTCTCAGAATGTTTTGGACAAGTCATAGGATATTCTTGATTTAATAATTGTAATCTTGAATATACTTTTTTCCATCTTGATACATCACCCATTGGTCTTGAAAGTTCTAAATATACATTCATTCTTAAAAAATCAGGAGGAACATAATGTATTCCATCTTTTACTAAAGAATCTTTCCATAATTTTTCAAACATTTCATGATTCATAGCTGAAATATCAGCTACACCTACATATTCACAAAATACTTTAAATGTTCCTAAATGCATACCAGGTTTAGCTTCTACACTTTCTAATCCAGCTTTTTTTAATTGTTTTGAAAGTTTAATACATAATTTTTGAGGATTTTCTGAAAAGAAATCATAATCAGGAATATCTACTGAAGGGTTATAAAATTGTTTATTTTTTGGAAGAACATTATTAATTGCTGTTCCTCCATAACACATAACTTTTTCATCTTGAACAAATTTCTTAACAATATCCATCATTTTTTTAATATTTGGACTACTTGCTGCATTTTTATCAATAATATCTTGTGCTTCTTCAGCAGCTTTTTCTATTTCTTCCATTATTTTTAAACAAGTTTATTTTATCTTTTAGAAAGTAAGGATGCCAAAAAGACCATCACGTGAAAAAGCATCAGAACGTAAAGCTTCTGCTGATCTAAGTGATCCACCACCTAAACGGAAAAAAAAAACAAGAAATTCAAGTTATAGAAGTTCAAGAAGTTCAAGA
>Ga0209246_10000823_pt1 | contig 12846 bp, 8 predicted proteins | sample LauGreSpBDMM15SN_2_FD_187560 | JGI IMG/M metagenome (GOLD analysis project Ga0209246, IMG submission 187560) | Freshwater lake microbial communities from Lake Michigan, USA - Sp13.BD.MM15.SN (SPAdes) (version 2) | ecosystem: Environmental > Aquatic > Freshwater > Lake | place: Lake Michigan, USA...
TCTCCAAAGCCCCGACAATCTGATCCTCCCCTTTACGCTTGAAAATATTAATCCGTATCATGATCATCTGGTAAGGGTCAATTGCATCATGCGGCACCAAATCCTGGAAATGTAGCATGGTGTTATTGAGGCGGTACCTCAAATAATCCAATGAACAGGATGTGGTTATCATCATCAGGAGATACTCCATCTCCATAGTGTGACCATTTTTCTTAGCCTGGTGGTAGAACTGGATATAGTCAGTATAGTCGAACATGGTTGAAAAAGGTGGTGTCTGTTTGCTTGGATTGTATCAGAGAATCAGAGAATCAGAGAATCAGAGTATCAGAGAATCAGAGAATCAGAGAATCAGAGAATCAGAGTATCAGAAAGAGTTAATAGATAGAGGACATTCGATGAATTTTTTTTTTTCAATTTTTAATATGTTGAGTAAACTCAACATATTAAAAAGAGGGCGAGTTGTTAAATGAAATCAATTTTTTTATTAACAAATTTTAAATTCGTTAATAAAAAAGAGGGTGAGACTTTAGTCGAGATCAATTTTTAATATATTACATTACTAATACTAATATATGCTTAAAATTTATAAAAGACCACGTCCTACTGATTCTTGGTTAGTAAACAAACTAATAGAAGGATCATCTGAAGCATATAAAATTATTGCTGAATTGGAGAAAAAAGAAAAAGTTATTATTAAAGTTTCTATAGCTGATGATAATAAAAATACATACAGTGGATATGATGATAGAAATGAATATAAAATATATCAATTATTAGATAAAATTAAACAATTAAAACCCAGTATACCTAAATTATATGGTCAAATGCATTGTTATGAAAAAAAGAGATATATTGATAACTTTGTTGAAAAATTAAAAGATAAAGGACTTTGTAATGGAAAAAGTGGAGATGTAAAAATATATTTAACTATTATAGAAAATATAAAAGATGGTTTACAAATTAACAAGTTAGGAAGAAAACTTAATAGAATAGAAACATTATCGATTATTATGCAAGGACTTTTTCAAATGTACATGTTTATATATATTTTTGGAATTCTTCAAAATGATTACAATCCTGGTAATATACTTATTTCTCCGACAAGTGAGCAATATATAAACTATGAAATTCTTCATTTTCCATATAGATATTTTGATTACGAGTTAGGTGACGACTCTTGTAATAAAGAGGGTACTACATATAAAGTTTTATCAAATGGAGTTAAACTTACTATAATTGATTTTGACCAAGGAAAGTGTTATCATCATAAATATATAAATGTAACACATGTTGATATTAGGGAACATATTATTGAACATGCATTTAAATTTATTAAAACAGTATGTACATATGGAGATAATGATGTTTTTGAAATATGTAAAAAACATTATAATTCTAGGGGATTACATCTAATAAGTTATTCAAAACAGTTTTTTGATCAATATAATAAAGAAAAAAATGAACCAAGTAGTGAATATTTAATTGATAGATTAAGAGTTACTTTTAGGATGTGGATAAGAGAACTTCAAAGAAAATTTCCTGATTTAGATAGAACCAATATAGATATTTGTTAATATAAATAAAAATATTGAATAAACACCTAATTATATTATCTATTGATATTATAATTAACTATGACAACACTTGTAAATAGAGTAATATTTAAATCTAATAAAAATAATGGTCTTGGTACTTCTATTGATATTCAAGGTAATATTGATATTTCTGGTAATATTATACCTTCTTCTAATAGTTTTGATTTAGGATCAAATACTCAACAATGGCGAGATATGCATTTCTCTGGTAATTTGTATCAAAATGGTTTATCATATACTGGGTCGCAGTGGACAACTTCTGGTAATAAACTATTTTATACTGCTGGTAATATTGGAATAGGAACCAATAATCCTATTAATACATTAGATGTTTCTGGTAATAGTAGAATAAGTGGTAATATTGCCGTAGGTGGTAATTTAAGTGTATCTGGAACATTAACTACAATTGATTCCACTACAGTGACAGTTCAAGATCCCATAATAACACTTGGTCAAAGTGTATTAACTAGTAATGATAATAAAGATAGAGGTATTGAATTTTTATATTATGATGGTTCTTCAAAGAGAGGTTTCTTTGGTTTTGATAATACAAATTCCAATTTAATTTATCTTATAAATGCAACTAACTCTAGTGAAGTATTAACTGGAACATATGGTAATATTCAAGGAGGAGCTTTTATAAGTTCAAATACTAGTGGAGCACCATTAACAGTAACATCTTCTGGATTAGTTACTAATTTAAATGCGGATTTATTAGATGGTCAAGATGGTACTTATTACCGTAATATGAATAATGTTACAAATGGTACCTTAAAAGTAGAATATGGAGGAACAGGTACTAATAGTTTAACAAGTGGTAAATTATTAGTTGGAGCAGGAACAAGTGCAGTATTAACACCGGTAGATTTAACATGGAATGGTTCAAATCTTGGGATAGGTTCAAGTAATCCTATACAAAAATTAGATGTATCTGGAAACATTGCAGCAAGCGGCAATATTAGCGCCGGAAACTATATTTCTTGCGCTAACATTAATTTCACAGGTATATTGTATCAGAATAGTTCACCTTATATTGGATCACAATGGACAACATCAGGTAATACTATATTTTACAATACTGGTAATGTGGGAATAGGTTCAAGTAATCCTTCACAAAAATTAGATGTATCTGGAAACATTGCAGCAAGTGGCAATATTAGCGCCGGAAACTATGTTTCTTGCGCTAACATTAATTTTACAGGTGATTTATATAAAAACAGTTCACTATATTTAGGTTCTCAATGGACGACATCTGGTAGCAAAATTTATTACAATGGTGGTAATGTAGGAATAGGAACGATAAATCCTGGTAATACCTTAGATGTATCAGGAAATATATATACAAGTAATACTATAACAGGAACACGATTAATATCAAATATAGGATCTGGAACAGCGCCAATAACAGTAACGAGTAGTACATTAGTTACAAATTTAAATGCAGATTTATTAGATAATCAAGATAGTACTTATTATTTGAATTATGATAACTTGACTAACAAACCAACGATATCAAGTAGTCAATGGACAACATCAGGAACTAAAATATATTATAATACTGGTAATGTAGGAATTGGAACAGTAAATCCTGGTAATACCTTAGATGTAAGTGGAAATATTTATGCAAGTGGTGATATAAGTGCATTTTCAGATAAAAGATATAAAACAAATATAGAGAAGATAACAAATGCTATTGATAAAATAAATGCAATAAATGGATATACTTTTAATAGAGTTGGTAATATGGATAAACGTATGATGGGTGTTATTGCACAGGAATTGGAATTAGTAATCCCAGAGGTTGTTTATCAACAAGGTGATACTTTAAGTGTAGCTTATGGTAATATTGTTGCAGTTTGTATAGAAGCAATTAAAGAATTAGATGAAAAAATAAAAGAATTAGAAAAACTAATCAAAAAATAATATGTATATATTATAAATGAGTACGCCTAGTAGTATTATTAGTTTACGGGAAATATCATCAACCATTGGTGGAACACCTCCACATAGTTTATCAGAATATTATTTATCATTACCAGGAGTACCAGCTGCTGGAAGAATATCATTATCAGATTTTCGTGATAAATTAAATATACCTGTTATAACAACAGTACAACCAGTTAACATCACGGCTGATACTAGTAATACTTCTTATAATACCGTATATAACTTTAATGCAAATAAAACTGTTACATGGACTATAATACCAACATTTTTTGGTAATATTAATTCTACAACTGGTGTTTTAACTTTAGCAGTACCATTATATACTAATGCAACGGGGACTTTTACAGTTACAGCTACAGGTACAGATGGTTCAACAGCATCAAAATCATGGACATACAATTTTACCGGTTCATTAGTAGATACAATATCAGGTGGAACATATATTGATGCAAATAATTTTCGTATTAGAACTTTTGAATCTAGTAGCAGTTTAATAGTAAATAGTAGTATCACAGTTGATTTCTTGTTAATAGCAGGTGGTGGTGGTGGTGGTACAACCTATGATAGAACAGCGGGAGGTGGTGGAGCTGGAGGTGTTATTTATCAGACTGGGGTAGCAATATCACCAAATACCTACAATATAACTCTAGGTGGTGGCGGAGGTCCTTCATCAAATGGTAGTAATTCTATATTTTCTACATATACTGCTATAGGTGGTGGAAGGGGTGGTTGGAATAGTAAATCTGCTACAACATTATATAGAGGAGCAGATGGTGGCTCTGGAGGTGGTACAAGTCATGTAAGTGGTGCTGGAGCAGGAACTTCAGGTCAAGGTAATAGTGGTGGAACTCAAGCATGGAATGGTGGTGATCCTACTTTTGGATCATACTCAGGTGCAGGTGGAGGTGGAGCTGGTGGAGTAGGGGGGTGGGGTACACCATCAGGTGCAGGTGGCGGAGGTTCAGGCAGACTAATTTCTATAACTGGGACTGCAACTTATTACGGTGGTGGAGGGGGTGGAAGTGCACAATCTTTAAATAATCAAAATTTACCAGGTGGTGGCGGTGGTGCTGGTGGTGGTGGTGCTGGTGGTGCTGCTCTAAAACTTAATAGCGTAGTTTATGGTTTAAATGCAACATTCTATGGTGGTGGTGGTGGTGGTGGCGGTGGTCACATTACTAGTGGTACTGTTAATTATGGTTCTGATGGAGGTAGTGGATATCAAGGTGCTTTCATAATTAGCTATAGTTATCCTGCATCTCCACCTATTATTACGTCATTACAACCTAATAATATTGTTGCAAATACTTCTAGTAATCAATATGATATATCATATAATTTTACTGCAAGTAAAACAGTAACATGGTCATTAACACCAACCACATATGGTAATATTAATTCCAGTACTGGAGCATTAACATTAACATTTCCAATTAATACACTAGCATTAGGTACTATGATTGTCACGGCTACAGGAGCCGGCGGAACAGTATCGCAATCATGGAATTATACTGTAACAGGAACCTATATAGCTTTACGTAGTAAATTATCAGCAAATATACAGACAAGTATGAATTGTATATATAGTATTCGTTTAATAAATATACAATATTTGGGTGCTATACTTCAAATTAGAAAAGCATCAAATAATTTAACTGCTGACTTCTTTTGGACCTCAGATAGTACACTAAAAACAAGCAATAATGTTTCCTATACATCATGGATAGGTACATCAATTGGATATGTTGTTATTTGGTATGATCAATCAGGATTTGGAAGACATGCACAACAAACAATACCAAGCTATCAACCAGAATTTACAACAGATGGTATACTTTTTAATGGAAGCAGTCACTTTTTTGATTTACCAAGTATATCATTTTTAAACAATACCTCTTACTCTTATTCAACTATTATAAAACGTACTTCAACAAAGAGTTTAAATTATATTATAGGTGGTTCAGCAACATCAACCAATACAAATTTACACATTGGATGGAAAAATGAAACACTATGGACAATTGCCCAATATGGTAATGATACTGACTTTACAGTATCTAGTGGTTTACCAACAAATAATGAATTAAATATTGGTAGTTATCCATATAATAGTAATCGAATTTGTTATGTCAATGGTACTTCTTTGCCTGTAACATCTAATGGTTCTACAAATTCTATATCCAACATAGGAACACAATATATTGGTAAATTTTCTACAAGCGCCTGGTATCAAGGATATATTAAAGAAATTATAATATTTAATAATGTATTAAATTCTGATATAAATATATTGGAAGATGATACTAGGTTATTTTATAATATAACAGTTATAACATCACCACAACCTGCAAATATAGCATCTAATACTAGAGCAAATTCATATAGTATATCATATAATTTTACTGCAAATAAAACTGTTACATGGTCCTTAACACCAACTACTTATGGTGATATTAGTAGTAATGGATCATTAACACTTGTATTTCCAATATATACAACTGTATCGGGTACATTCATAGTAACAGCAACAGCTGGAACAGAAACTTCAATAAAATCATGGTCATATAATATTACTAATACATTTGTAGGTACAACAAGTAATGCTATTAGTGTTACTGGTACTAATGGTTTAACTCTGCCATCTATAGTTAATAATTATTGGAGACGTTATTTAATTGTTTGGTCATATTCATCAGATGAATTATTTAATATTTTTAATAGCACTTCAACAACTATTAGTGGTATGCAATTTATAGTTAGAAATCAACCTACTTATCAACCTTTTCCAAATTATACTATAGGTATGAAACTACATACTAGCAGTATAACAACAAATGTTTCAGGATCATCCGATGGTCAATTTTTTACAACAGTAAAAACAGAAGCATCCGAATCATTTACAACTAATACAACAAAAATATTTACTTTTACAACACCATTTGCATGGACATATGGTAATAATTTGGCTATTGCTTGCGCTTGGGGACAAACTTCTAATTATTCAGACTCAGGTACTATGGATATTGGAAGTGGTACGTCTTTTTACGATCGTTCAGATACTGCTGGTAAATATGAATTATATTTTGGAGCATTTGGTACTAGTGACTATCGTCCAGTTGTACAATTTATATGTAGCTAAAATATTAATACAACTTATACCTAGATTGAACTTTACTAGCTACATTTCCTTTGAAAATATCTCCCCTTTATTAGAAAGTGATTAATCACTTTCTAATAAATTGATCTCATCTAGCGACTTGCCTAATTTTATATAAATATGCTTAAGCATATTTATATAAAATTGATAATCTAAATATTTGACTCTAATTATATTAATCATATAAAAATGGATATCATTAAATGTTCACCATTACCTGATGATATTTTAAAGGTTATCGCGAATAAATGTGCTCATAATGAACGCCAAATATTACGCAAAGTTAATACATTTTTTCACTCATATATCCCTTATAAAAAATATAAATTATGCGAATATCTACCATTTAAAGTATTTATAAGTTTATTTCCAAATGGTCTCCGTGATGAATATATATTTAGTGAAAATCGTATATTTATAGCCACTATTGATAGTGAAAATCTTGATAATATTAAATGGCTTTGGGAAAATGGATGTTCTTGGAATGGATGTATATTTTCAATGGCAGCTAGAACAGGTAACTTGGAAAATATGAAATGGCTTTTTAAAAATTGTTTAAGTTCGTCAAAAATAATAAAAAGTAAAAACTTTCCATGGGACGAATCTGTATTTGAAGCTGCTGCCGAATATGGTAATTTAGAGAATATGAAGTGGTTAAAAGATAATGGCTGTAGCTTGTCTGAAGACTCGCTAACGCGAGGCTGTCCATGGGATGTATCTACATTTTATGCTGCTGCTGAATATGGAAACTTGGATAACATGAAATGGTTAAAAGATAATGGCTGCCCATGGGATGAATATACATTTCAAGCTGCTGCTGAATATGGTAATTTAGATAATATGAAGTGGTTAAAAGATAATGGCTGCCCATGGGATGAAAATATATTTCGTGGTGCTGCTGAATACGGAGACTTTAATAATATGAAATGGTTAAAGGATAATAATTGCCCATGGGATGAGTCAATATTCGAAGCTGTTGCCAAGCATGGAATTTTAGATAACATGAAGTGGTTAAAAGATAATGGCTGCCCATGGAACGCAAATACATTTCAAGCAGCTGCTAAAAATGGTAATTTAGATAATATGAAATGGCTTAAATATAATGATTGCCCATGGGATGAATATACATTTGCAGCTGCTGCCCATAACGGAAATTTAGATAACATGAAGTGGCTAAAAGATAATGGTTGTGAATGGGATGCATATACATTCTATATAGCTGCTAAAAATAGTAATTTAGATAACATGAAATGGCTTAAGAATAATGGTTGTCCATGGGATAAATTTGTATTTGAAGCTACTACTGAATATGGAAATTTAGATAGTATGAAGTGGTTAAAAGATAATGATTGCCCATGGTGTGAAAATACATTTATAGCAGCTGCAAAGACTGGAAATTTGGAAAAAATGAAATGGTTAAAAGAAAATGGTTGCTCATGGAATGACAATACATTTACATATGCTGCTAAAAATGGTAATTTAGATAACATGAAGTGGTTAAAAGAAAATGGTTGTAGCTCGTCTGAACATACATTCAAGGCTGCAATTGATAATGGAAATCTTGAGAATATTAATTGGCTTAGAAGTAATAATTGTTCATGGAATGACAAACTTTTTTATGATGTTGTTCAAAAGAAAAATTTAGGAAATTTAAAGGATATACCATCACAAGTTTTATGGGATAAATACACATTAACACTTGCTAAACGATACAATTATATAAAAAGAATCGAGTGGCTTGGCTTGAAAATGGATGTATAATTGATAATTTAATAATCTAAATATTTGACTCTTATTATAGTATTATAAAAAATGGATATCATTCAATTTTCAAAATTACCCAATGATATTTTAAAGGTTATTGCTAATAAATGTACTCATAATGAACGTCAAATTTTACGTAAAGTTAATAAATTTTTTCATTCATACATTCCTTATGAAAAATATAAACTTTATGAATACTTACCATTAGAAATATTTCAAAAATTATATTCTGATAATGCACGTAATATATATGCATTAAAAGAATATCGTCTTTTTATAGATTTAACTAATAGTGGTAACTTGGATAATATGAAGTGGCTCAAAGAAAATGGTTGCTCATGGGATAAATATGCTTTTGATGCTGCTGCAAAAACAGGTATATTAGAAAATATGAAGTGGTTAAAAGAAATTGGATGCAAATGGGATGAATGTACATTTTATATTGCTGCTAAATTAGGAAATTTAGAAAATATGAAATGGTTAAAAAATAATGGTTGTCCATGGAACGAACATACATTTGAAACTGCTGCTTCTAATGGAAATTTAGATAACATTAAATGGTTAAAAGATAATGGCTGCCAATGGGATGAATGGACATTTACAGAAGCTGCTAAATTAGGAAATTTAGAAAACATGAAGTGGTTAAAGAATAATGGTTGCCCATGGAATAAATGTACATTTGAAGCAGCTGCTTATAATGGTAATTTAGAAAACATTAAATGGCTCAAGGATAATGGTTGTAGCTGGAATAAATGTACATTTAAAGCTGCTGCTCAAAATGGTAATTTAGATAATATGAAATGGTTAAAGAAAAATAATTGCCCATGGAATGAATATACATTTGAAGCAGCTGCTTATAATGGTAATTTAGATAATATGAAGTGGTTAAGATATAATAGTTGCTCATGGAATGTAAATACTTTTAATTGTGCTATTTTAAATGGAAATTTTGAGAATATAAAATGGCTTCGAGAAAATGGTTGTAGCTCGTCTGAAGACTCGCTAGCGCGAGTCTGTAGCTTGACTGAAGACTCGCTAGCGCGAGTCTGTAGCTTGACTGAAGACTCGCTAGCGCGAGTCTGTCCATGGAATGCAACAACATTTAAGAGTGCAGCTCAAACAGGAAATTTGGAGATTATGAAATGGCTCAAAAGTAATGCTTGTCCATGGGATGAAGAAACTTTTGTTGCTGCAGTTCAAAAAGGAAATTTAGATAACATGAAGTGGTTAAAAGATAATGGTTGTCCATGGGATAATCACACTTTAAAGGTCGCTAAACACTTTAATAATGTAAAAATTATAAAGTGGCTCGAGGAAAATGGATGTGGTTTCTAATAAATTGATAAAAATAAATACTTAATATTCTTATTTTAGTAATCATAAAATGACATCAATCATATGTTCTCCGTTACCTAATGATATTTTAAAGATTATTGCTAATAAATGTGGTCATAATGAACGTCAAATTTTACGTAAAGTTAATACAGTATTTAGGGACTATATACCGCATCAAAAATATAAATTGATTGAATATCTACCATTAGAAATATTAAAGAATTTATTATCTAATATTTATAATGGTGTTGCTACCGATTATCCTAAATTTATATTTGCAGCAGTTACGGGTACTGGAAACTTGGATAACATGAAGTGGCTCAAAGAAAATGGTTTTGTATGGGATAACTCTACATTTATTAATGCTGCCCAGTTAGGTAATCTAGATAATATGAAATGGTTAAAGGAAAATGGCTGCCCCTGGAATACTAATACTTTTTCAAGAGCAGCTATACATGGTAATCTTAAAAACATGAAGTGGCTCAGGGGTAATGGTTGCCCATGGGATGCAAGTACATTTACCTCTAGTGCTAAAATCGGTAATTTGGAAAATATGAAGTGGCTTAAAATTCAAAATTGTAGCTCGTCTGAAGACTCGCTAGCGCAAGGCTGTAGCTCGTCTGAAGACTCGCTAGCGCAAGGCTGTAGCTCGTCTGAAGACTCGCTAGCGCAAGGCTGTAGCTCGTCTGAAGACTCGCTAGCGCAAGGCTGTAGCTCGTCTGAAGACTCGCTAGCGCAAGGCTGTCCATGGAATATATGTACATTTATAGCTACTGCTGAATTAGGTAATTTGGATAACATGAAGTGGCTTAAGGAAAATGGTTGCCCATGGGATGCATTAATTTTCACGATTATTGCTCTTGGTGGTAATTTAGAAATTATGAAGTGGTTAAAGGAAAATGGCTGTCCATGGAATACAACAACATTCAGGGCTGCCGCCGAAAATGGTAATTTAGATAACATAAAATGGTTATATGAAAACGGTTGTAGTTGGGATATTGATGTTATTACTTGTGCTGCAAAAAAAGGTCATTTGAATGTCATGATATGGTTGAATGATAATGGCTTTATATGTGATAAAAGTACATTAATCGCGGCAGCCACTTGTGGTAATTTAGATAACATAAAGTGGCTTAGAAGTAATGGTTTTAGCAGGTCTGGAGCCTCATTAATCCGAGGCTGTCCTTGGGACACATGGGTATTTTTTGCTGCAGCTAAAAATCAAAATTTAGATAATATGAAGTGGCTACTAAGGAATGGATGTCCTTGGGATAGTAGTATTTTTTCATACAGTGCAGAGATTGGCAACCTAGAAAACATGAAGTGGCTCAAGGAAAATAACTGTCCCCAGAATATCAATATATTTACTTGTGCCGCCCTAAATGGTAATTTGGATAATATGAAGTGGATCAAAGATAATAATATTCAATGGGATGCTAATACATTTATAGCTGCTGCAAAAAATGGTAATTTGAATAATATGAAGTGGCTCAAGGAAAATGGTTGCCCATGGAATGAACACACATTTGCAGCTGTTGCTTATAATGGAAATTTAGAAAATATAAAGTGGTTGAAGGAAAATGGTTGCCCTTGGGATGAAAATACATTTTATGAAGCTACAAGAAGTATTATAAATGAAAATAAGAGCTTAGAAAATATAAAGTGGTTAAAGGAAAATGGTTGCCCTTGGGATAAAAATACATTTTTAGGTGCTGCTAATAGTCTTAACTTAAAAATCATGAAATGGTTAAAGATGAATGGTTGTCCATATGATGAAAAAACTTATACATATTTTTTTAAGGATAAATAAATTGATAAAAATAAATACTTGATATTCTTATTTTAGTAATCATCAAAATGGATACTATCCAATGTTCTCCATTACCTGATGACGTTCTAAAAATTATTGCTAATAAATGTGGTCATAATGAACGTCAAATACTACGTAAAGTTAATTACTTTTTTAGGAACTTTATACCTTATGAAAAATATAAATTAAATGAACATCTACCATTAGAAATTTTCTCAGAATTGTTCCCCGACAAAGTTATTAAAAAAGAGAGCATTATGATGGAAGAAATTTTATTTCTAAAAGTAACGGAAAGCGGAAACCTTGATAATATGAAGTGGCTCTGGAACAAAGGCTGTGATTGGGATAAATACACGTTTTCCATGGCAGCAAAAACGGGAAATCTAGAAAACATGCATTGGCTTCATGAGAATGGCTGCCCCTGGGGTAAAAGAACATTTTCTTCAGCTGCTATGTATGGTAGTCTAGAGAACATGAAATGGCTACGGGATAATGGCTGTAGCTGGTGTGAATACACATTTACATATGCTGCTAGGACCGGAAATCTGAATAACTTAAAATGGTTGAAAGAAAATGGCTGCCCGTGGAATCCTGTGGCATTTGTATTTGCCGTAAGGCATGGAAGTTTGGATAATTTAAAGTGGTTAAAGGAGAATGGTTGTCCTCGTAACGAAAGAGCATTATTAACTGCAGTGGAAATGCAAAACTTGCCCGTCATCAAGTGGCTCAAAGAGAACGGCATATTACTTAGCTCTTTGACATCCTATGCCGCTGCCAGTAGTGGAAACCTTGATATTATGAAGTGGCTCCAGGCAAATGATTGTCCATTCAATTTGGATACATTTTATGCTGCCGCTCTAAAAGGAAACCTGGAAAACATAAAGTGGTTAAAGAATAAAGGCTGTCCATGGAATAAATACACGTTTAAGGCTGCAGTTGAAAATGGTAATTTAGAAAATATAAAGTGGATGAGAGAAAATGGTTGTCCCTCATAAACTTTGGGTAGCAGCTGATCATGGTAATTTAGAAAATATGAAATAGTTGGGAGTCTTTCCATGGCGTAGTTATTCATTATGAATTTTTAATAATATAGAATGGCTTCAAACTAATAGTTTCCTCTAAAATAATTATTATAAGTTTTTTTATTATAAATTACATAAGGGTAATAGTATAAAGATATTTACCCATTTTTAACCATTTTTTAACCATTTTTAACTAATTTGCACAATTTTTACCAC